>Ga0247719_1000716_pt1 | contig 17538 bp, 15 predicted proteins | sample 41E_DmetaG_FD_189046 | JGI IMG/M metagenome (GOLD analysis project Ga0247719, IMG submission 189046) | Soil microbial communities from hillslope of Landscape Evolution Observatory, University of Arizona, Oracle, AZ, United States - 4-1-E_D | ecosystem: Engineered > Artificial ecosystem >...
GTCCGAATGGCCGCGCCAGCCGTTGGCCGGTGTCGCTCCGGAATCGTCGAGCTGCCTTCGAATATCGCGATGGTTGTAAATCTCGCCGTTGAAGCAAATGACAAAGCGGCCGCACGCCGAATGCATCGGCTGGCGCCCGGACGGCGACAGGTCGACGATCGACAGGCGGCGGTGGCCGAATGCAACGCCGGCGTCATCGTCAGCCCAATAGCCTTCGTCGTCGGGGCCTCGATGCGCGATCGGCGCGGTCATTCGCCGGACGGTCGCAAGCGCATCCCCAGCAGCCGATATGATCCCTGATATGCCGCACATGACTCGATGTTCCGATGCTCAAACGGCGAAAGCGGTTGCCGGCTCCGCCCTGGTCACTGGCCGCCGCTCAGACAAGGGTCCGGAAATAATCGATCGTCTGCACGAGACCGGTCTCGAGCGGCACAGTCGGCTCCCAGCCGAGCTGGCTTTTCGCCCTTGAGATGTCGGGCTGCCGCTGCCTGGGATCGTCGGGCGGAAGCGGCGCCTCGACGATGGTCGATTTGGAGCCGGTCAACGCAATCACCTGATCGGCGAGCTGCCGCATGGTGAACTCGACGGGATTGCCAATGTTGATCGGGCCGGTGACCTCGGGGCCGGTTTCCATCAACGCGATCAGGCCTCTGACCAGATCGTCGACATAGCAGAAGGAGCGGGTCTGATTGCCGTCGCCGTAAAGCGTTATCGGCTCGCCGCGCAGCGCCTGCATGATGAAGTTGGACACCACCCGGCCGTCGGCCGGGTGCATCCGCGGCCCATAGGTGTTGAAGATCCTCGCCACCTTGATCGGCAGCCGGTGCTGGCGGTGATAGTCGAAGAACAAAGTCTCGGCGCAGCGCTTGCCCTCGTCATAGCAGGATCGCGGCCCGATCGGATTGACGTGGCCCCAATAATCCTCGGTCTGCGGATGGACTGCGGGGTCGCCGTAAACTTCGCTGGTCGAGGCCTGAAGGATCTTGCAGTCGAGCCTTTTGGCCAGCCCGAGCATGTTGATTGCTCCGTGGACGCTGGTCTTGGTCGTCTGGACCGGGTCGTGCTGGTAGTGGATCGGCGAGGCCGGGCAGGCGAGATTGTAGATCTCGTCCACCTCCACATACAGCGGGAAGGTGATGTCGTGCCGCATGAACTCGAAGCGCGGGTTCGAGTGCAGGTGCGCGAGATTGTCCCTGGTGCCGGTGAACAGATTGTCGACGCACAGCACCTCGTGACCCGCTGCCAAAAGCCGGTCGACCAGATGCGAGCCGAGGAAACCGGCGCCGCCGGTGACAAGCACTCTCTTCCGAGAATTGTACCGCCGACCCACCTTGGCTCCTTTTACAGGGGCAATGCTGAGCGCAGCCCAACGCAGCGGCGCCTGTGCAGCAACTTCTCGGTATCAGCAAGGTGGTTAGTATTTGTTGATATCACGTTGACGCACAATAGCTCTCGCATCATGGTCGGCCGTGCGTCGCACAGGCCCGCGTAGGTCGCAGTCCGGTGAGCATTGGCGCCTGGGCGAGTGTGGGTATGTCACTTAAGCGCCGAATTTATGGACTCCCCGTAATGCGGCTTTACCGGGAGATGCGGGCCGCGCAGCTTGCATCGCGGTTCACCGCAACCGAGTTCGGGTTCCGCTTCGCCGGCAATCCTTATTATCTCACTCCTCAGTGGGAGCCGCACGAGAAACGCATTCTCAGCCAATGTCTGGCGAAGGCCGACCTGTTCATCGACGTCGGGGCCAATCACGGCTTTTACTCATGCCTGGCCGACTCCCTGGGAGTGGCCGTTGCCGCTGTCGAACCCGAAAGCGGCAACTTGCGCTACCTGAAAAGCAATGTGCTCGAGAATGATCTCGAGATCGAAATTTTCCCCGTGGCGGTCACGAGCCGGGCCGGGGTCATGAGCCTGTTCGGCGACAGCGACACGGCCTCGCTCGTCCCGGGCTGGACCGGCTACAGCACCCATTTCCGGCAGATGGTCCCGACGAACACCCTCGATAATCTGTTCGCCGATCGCGACGGGGCACTGCTGATCAAGGTCGACGTCGAGGGGGCCGAGGGCGATGTCCTGGCAGGCGCCCTCGGGTTGATAAAGCGAGGCGCGACCTGGCTTATCGAAACCTTCCCCGAAAGTTTTGGCGATCGACCGTCGCCCTTCCGCGACGTGTTTCAAACGATGCTGGACGCAGGATATTCCGCCTACGTTGCTGACGACAAGCTCACTGAAGTAAGTCCGAGCATGATCCGGGCCTGGGCCGATGATCCGCTTCTTGCCGGCAGGGGCGGCTCGAATTTTCTGTTCAGGCGCGAAGCCTAGCTTCGTTCCTATGAAACTTGAATTTCGATCGGTTCACCCTAGAGCCTCCCGTCACGCGTGAGGGCCCAAGGGTAGATCAATGCTGATCGAGCAGATCCTTCCGAATTGTGCGCTGCACGCCCACAGGGTCGTTGAGGATCAGCGCGGCTGTCTGGTAGCATTGGAGAGCGAGGCCGACGTCCCGTTCCGGATCGAGCGCGTATATTATCTGTTCGACACCGCCAGGGGCGCGACCCGAGGCTTTCATGCCCATCGCGAATTGCAGCAGTGGGCTGTCTGTGTCGCGGGTGCTTGCACGATCACAGTCGATGATGCCAGCGAACGCCGGACGGTGACGCTTGATACCCCGGACAAGGCCCTTCACATCGGTCCCGGCGTGTGGCGGGAGATGCGGGATTTTGCCCCTGGATCAGTGCTGATGGTTCTCGCCTCGCAACCCTATAATGAAGCGGACTATATTCGCGATTTCGATGAGTTCGTTGCCTCCCGCCGTGCGAAACCGCCGCAGTGAACATTCCTTTCCTCGATGTCCGATCGGCTTACCAAGAGCTGAGAGAAGAAATCGATGCGGCGATCGCCCGGGTCGTCGCTTCGGGCCATTATATCAAGGGCCCCGAACTGACCGCTTTCGAGGAAGCGTTCGCCGCTTATTGCGAGGCGAGCCACTGCGTCGGCGTGGGAAACGGGCTGGATGCGCTCCACCTTGCGCTCCGCGCCATGCAGGTCGGCCCGGGCGATGAGGTAATCGTCAGCAGCAACACGTTCATCGCCACCTGGCTCGCGGTGGACCTGGTCGGTGCAACGCCGGTGCCGGTCGAGCCCGATCCGAACACGCACAATCTCGACAGCAATCGTCTCGAAAAAGCCATCACCCCGCGAACCAGGGTCATCCTGCCAACCCATTTGTACGGCCAGCCGGCGGATCTCGACCCGATCCTCGCCATTGCCCGCCGGCACCGACTGCTGGTCCTCGAAGACGCGGCCCAGGCGCATGGCGCGCGGTACAAGGGGCAACGGATCGGCGGTCACGGCGACGCGGTCGCGTGGAGCTTTTATCCGGCGAAAAACCTTGGTGCGTTCGGCGACGGGGGGGCGGTCACTACCAATGACACTGAACTGGCCGAGAGAATCCGGCTGCTCGGAAATTACGGCTCGCGGGCCAAATATGTAAACGAAGTCAGGGGGTTCAACTCCCGCCTCGACCCGATCCAGGCCGCGATATTGTCGGTGAAGCTCCGGCATCTGGATGAATGGAATGCCCGCCGAGCGGCTATCGCCGCACTCTATTTCGAGCGCTTGAAGGACTCAGCGGTCCGGCGCCCGTTCGTCCCGGACTGGGCCGAACCGGCATGGCATCTCTATGTCGTGACCACCGAGGCTCGCGACCAGCTTGCCGCCGATCTGGCTTCAAGGAATATCGAGACACTGGTCCATTACCCGATCCCGCCGCACCGCCAGGGGGCTTATGCCGATCGTGGGATGCGGGATGCCGCCATGCCCATCGCAGAGAAGCTCGCCGACAGCATACTCAGCCTGCCGATAGGCCCGCACCTGTCACTCGACCAGGCGGCCGAGGTCGCCGCGGCGGTCAGCGAGACCGCTCGCCGCCCAATGAAGTCATAGGTCCTTGGCGAGCCACAGCTTCAGGGATTCGCTGAACCCCAGTCCCCGCTTGAAATGTATCAGTCCGTCGTTGGGCTCGCGACCAACGGTCGACGTGCCGACGTCGAGAATCCGGATCCCGGCCTCGCCACAGAAATCGTAAATTCTACTCGCGAGGAGCGCGACCGGACTAAGCTTTGAGTAGCCCGGCAGATCCCCCCAGTAGAATACGTACAGCACATCGGTCGTGACCCGCAGGCAGACGGCCGCGGCGGCCAGTTCCCCCTGGTCGGGAAGTCCGAACAGCAGCATGCGGTCCGGGAACATCTCTGCCATCTGCCCTAGCTGAGGCAGGGTCATTGACAGCTCATAGCCCTTTGCAGCCCGGTTGATCTCCAGCGTTCGGTAGACCTCTGGAAGGCTGTCGAGCGAAAGCTGGTCCGCCCGCAACCCTTCGCGCATTGCCTTTCGGACCCGCTTGCGATTGCCGTAGCTCATCCGCTCGCTGAGCGATCGATCGTCTATCTCGATGCTGTGGTTGAGGTCGACCCGGTCGATCCGCCAGCCACTGCTCAACAGCAGATAAGTGACGTTGGCGAAGGCGGCCTGATCATGCGCTGCCGGAGCGAGCACAATCTCCAACTTGCTCGCACCGCTTTTTGCAAGCGCCGCTTCGACCTCCGAGCAGAAGGCGCCGAGATCCGCCAAGCCAAGCTCGGCCGCGTAATGATAACCCCCGTACGTCCCCCTTGCCGGACTGCGCCACACTGCGGGCTCGATCTGAGTGAAATGAACTCGGGCGGCGGATCGGCCCTCTTTCAGCCACTCGAAGTAAAAACCCGTGCCTCCTGCGTGCAGCTCGAAAAATTTCCGGTGCTGGAACAGGTCGTCGGGGGTCGGTTCGACGAACTCATTCTTCGCGAGACGGTAGTCGGACATGGAGAGTGCGGCCTGTCTGCTGTCGAGTTGGCGGTGCCGAGGTGAAGCGCATCTATTGCCAGTCCTGGCGCCCTGGATCGATCCTTCCCAAGCGACAGCATGTGCAGCAGGCTGCCATCGATGCGACGTCGACGGATATAGGATAAGCCTCTCGATGAACAGCTTCCTGGATCAGAATAGTCTCATTCTCCAGGCTCTGGCGGAAGCCATTGCTCGGCTCCACGGCGCCGCCTAAACGAGGCTCGGCACTGTCGGCGGCAGCGAAAGAAACTTAAATGGCAGTGGAAGATACAGCTGTTCTGCTGGCAGGCGACGGGCACGGTGCGATCGCGGTGTTCCAAGGCCTTTTGAAAGGCGGCTTTCGCCCAACCGTGTGCACTCTGGATCCCGAGCTAATGCAATTGGCGGATCGGGAAGGGACTGGCTCCATAAGCAGGCTGGAAGAGTGGGAGCAGATCGCTTCGGGAATCGTCATCATGGCCGGCTACAAGCCCATCGTCCCGGCCGAAATCATCCTGGGATCCAGGATCCTGAACATCCACTATTCTCTGCTTCCGGCTTACCGCGGCGTTCACTCCACGGTCTGGGCGATGATCAACGGCGAGCCGGAGGTTGGCTTCACGCTCCACGAAGCCGACGCTCTTGTCGATAATGGTCCCATCATCTGGCAGGAAAAGGTTCGCGTACTCGACCACACGGCCTGGGAACTCATGCTTCAGATGGACAGGCTCGTTGAGAATGGGATTGCCGAGGCTCTAGCTGAATATCTCTCAGGCGACAGGATTCCTTACGAACAGGACTATGGTTCGGCGACCTTTGTGGGCCGCAGGAATAAGGAAGATTGCCGGATAAACTGGGCCTGGGACGCAGTCTATTTCAGCCGTGTGCTGAAAGCGCTCGTGCCGCCATATCCTCGCCCTTTCTTCTCATACGAGGGCATGGACTACGATATCGTAGAGGCCGAGGTCGTGCACCGTTACTACACGGAGATAGCTGGCAGGATCGTTTACAGGGACCACGAATCCGTGTGGATCAAGCTGGCGGACGGATTGCTTCGGCTTCGACTTGTGGAGGCTGCGGGCAAGTCGATGCGTGCCGTCGACGTCTTCACGAAGGTGGGTTATCGCCTGCAAAGAAGCTAGTCGCCTGCCCCCCAAGCCGCTGGCTCCTGCGCTCGAGAGCGGCATCGTAAAGCGCGTAATAGCTCCGGGTCATCGCGTCGACCGAGTGGTGCTCGTTGAGATAGGCGCTCTGCCGCTGCACCAGCGCGGCCCGCTTCTCTGAGGACTGGAGCAGCTCGACGACCCGCTCCGCTACCGCCTCGGGGTCACTTGACGACCAGATCCAGTCCTCGGCGCGAGCGACATATTCGCTCTGCATCTGAACGCCCACCAGCGGCACCCGGGCCGACGCCGCCTGGAACGCCACGACCCCCGTCCACTGGTTGAGGTTAAGGCTCAAGAAGACGTCGCTGATCGCCAGCGGAAGCTCGATCTGCCTCACCAGCCCGACCATGTGCACTTGCCGCTCTACCCCGTGCTCCTGGATCAGGGCGCGCACGCGGTCGGCCTCCACACCGTCGCCGCCCATGATGAAGTGAACGTCATCGCCAAGCCGCTCAGCGACGCGCGCGAAAACGGGGATGTACAGCCACGGCATTCGATAGGCGATCAGGCGCCCGATCGTGGTCACGACGAAGCGGCAGTCGTCCGGAATTCCGCACTCGCGCCGGTAGGCCAAGCGCTGCTGTTCGCTGACATTATCCACGTCCACGGGGGCGACCCCGCTGAGGATGATTTTGAAGGGAATGTGCGGCCTTTTGTCGAGGAACGCGCGCCAGTAGTCATTTTCGGTCATGAAGGCGAGCGCGTCGCGCTGCGCGGCCATTCGGGCATGGAACCAGCGGTACAGTTTGGGGATCGGCATTCCGACCGCATGATAGGTTTCGACCACCGCCGGCCGGCGCCCGCCGCCAATGCGTTTCCAGATCTGCAAAATGGAACCAAGCACGGCCGCGTAGGTCATGTGGCAATGCAGGATATCCTGCTCCGACAGCCAGCGGCGGTTGCGCCACATCCACGCCAGCATATCCGCATAGCGAGAGATTTTCGGACCGTAATTGTCCGAGACAAACTTCAGCTCCACCGAGTCGCTGAGCCCCTTCAGGGTCCGCTCGGGCGGCAATGCGCCACCGGCAACCACCGCGACCTCGTGACCGTCCGCCGCGGCCCGGTTTGCCAGTTCGATCATCAGTCCCTCACCGCCCCCGTGACCGAGGCTCGGCACCACGTGCAGGATCTTCATCCACTCGGCCTCGCCGCGGGCTCGGAGGTGCTGGTCGCGCCGCCCGGTCTATTTCCGCCGCCGAGCCTCTCGCCGCCATAGGCCTCGCGAAGCGGCCCCCACCAGTCTTGCCGATCGAGATACCAGTCGATCGTCTTGGACAACCCGCTCTCGAAGCTCTCCTCCGCGCGCCAACCGAGGTCCTCGGCGCTGGATGGATCGATCGCATAGCGACGATCATGGCCCGGACGGTCGGGAACGAACGCAATCAGATCGCGATAGGAGCGGCCATTGGCGCGCGGCCGTTCGTCATCGAGAATCGCGCAGATGGTTTCGACGACCTCGATGTTCGCGCGCTCGGCGCGCCCGCCGACCAGATAGGTCTCGCCGATGCGCCCGCCGCGCAGGATCGCCTCGAGGGCGGCGGCATGATCGTCGACATACAGCCAGTCGCGGACATTGGCGCCGGCGCCGTAGACCGGCAGCGGCTTCTCCTCGAGCGCATTGAGGATGATGAGCGGGATCAACTTCTCGGGATATTGGTATGGCCCGTAATTATTGGAGCAGTTCGAAAGCACCACGGGCAAGCCATAGGTGTGACCCCAGGCCCGGACCAGGTGGTCGGACGCTGCTTTCGAGGCGGAATAGGGCGAGGAGGGATTGTACGGCGTATCGCGCTGGAAGACGCCTTCGCCAAAAGGAAGGTCGCCGAATACTTCGTCGGTCGAAATGTGATGGAGCCGGAAGCGCTCATGCCTTTCGCCGTCGAGCCCGCGCCAGTAACCAAGCGCCGCCTCCAGCAGGCGGAACGTCCCGACGACATTGGACTCGATGAACGGCGCGGCTCCGTCGATCGACCGGTCGACGTGAGTCTCGGCCGCCAGGTGCATGATCATGTCGATGCGCGATTCGGCGAGAAGGCCGGTCACGACCTGCTGGTCTGCAATGTCGGCCTGAACGAATCGATAGTTGGGATGATCGGCGATGTCGTCCAGCGATCGGGGATTGCCGGCATAGGTCAGCTTGTCGAGATTGACGACTCGGTAGCCGCGCCGCACCAGGCGCCGGCAGACGGCGGAGCCGATGAACCCCGACCCGCCGGTCACCAGGACTGAAATACCCTCGCCGGGCGCCTGCCCGCTCAACGCACCGCCCCGGGAGCGCTCGGCCCCTCCGCCGCTCGGCGGCGCAGGAAAGCGGCATAATCGGAAGTGCCGAGCCGCTCGGCCGCGGTCAGCAGCTGGTCGCTCGAGACATAGCCGAGGTCGAAGGCGATCTCCTCCGGCGACATGACCTTGACGCCCTGGCGCTGTTGAATTGTCCGGACGAACGCCGATGCATCGTTGAGGCTATCCGGAGTCCCGGTATCCAGCCAGGCGTAGCCGCGACCAAGCCTGGTCACGAAAAGCTCGGAACGCTCGAGATAGGCGTTGTTGACGTCCGTGATCTCAAGCTCCCCGCGAGCCGAGGGCTTGACGGACGCGGCGATGTCCAGAACGCGATTGTCGTAGAAATACAGGCCGGTGACCGCCCAGGTCGAACGCGGCTCCTTCGGTTTCTCGACAATCTCCAGCGGCCTGTTCGAATCCCGCTCGAAACTCACCACTCCGTAACGCTGCGGGTCGTCCACCTGATAGGCAAAAACCGTCGCTCCGCTCGTTCGCGCCGCCGCCTCCCGGCAGACATGGCCCAGCCCCGCGCCGTAGAAAATGTTGTCGCCGAGGATCAATGCGACCGTGTCGTCGCCGACGAAATCGCGGCCGATCAGGAACGCTTGCGCCAAGCCCTCCGGACGCGGCTGCTCGGCATAGCTCAGCGAGAGTCCCCACTGGCTTCCGTCACCCAGCAGCGCCTCGAACAACGGCAGGTCGTGCGGGGTGGAAATGATCAGGATCTCGCGAATGCCGGCGAGCATCAGCGTCGACAGCGGGTAATAGACCATCGGCTTGTCATAGACCGGCAGGAGCTGCTTCGAGATGGCCAGGGTCAGCGGATACAGCCGCGACCCGCTGCCGCCGGACAGGATGATGCCTTTCATAACTCGCTCTTAAAACTGTGACTCGAAGGGTCAAGCACGCGGGCAGTTTCGGTCGGTTGCTCCAAAAGGGGCAATCTCTTATTCGGCGATGGTTCGACGGACGCCGGCCGATTGTTGGGTCGCAGGTTTTCTAGGGACCGGGAAAAACGATCAGGTGGCGCAAAGGTCCATTCTCTACATAGATTCCGCCTACACGCTGAGAATTGTCAGGAGCAATCGTCACGAGAGCTTCTTTCACGCTCGCCATGCTTCCGGCTATTTCGACCGGGTTTATTCCGTCCACCCGCTCGCAGATCTGGTCGATGGCCCGAGCCACCGCATCGATCTGTCACGACTCTCGCCGCGCCATCTGGTTATCGAAGGCAAAGTCGAGCTGCTTCCCTGGCCCCGAGCGTTGAAGCCGCTCAACTTCATCATCTCTCAGCTGAAGCTTTACCGCTTTCTTTCCAATGTCGTGCGCCGGCGCGGCATCGTCATGATCATGGCGGCGGATCCTTATTATTCCGCTCTTCTCGGCCTTGCCCTGGCGCGGCGGCACAAAAGGCCATTCGGTATTCGGATTGGCGCCAATGCCGACGAAAACTATCGGTCGTCCGGCGCCCTTGCGATGCCCCGCCTTTTTCCAACCTATGCGATGCAGCGAATGGTTCAGCAGTTCATTCTCAAGCGGGCCGATCTCGTCACGGGCATCAACCGGAACAACCTCGAATTCGGCATTGCGAACGGTGCCCGCGGGGTCACTCGGGTCGTTCCGATTTCGTCGAACGTTGCCGACGTTCATCGAATTCCGCCGGATGAGCGAGGGGACCCCCTTGCGCTTCTCAAATCCCTCGGGCTCCCGACCGACGCGCCGATGCTCCTGTACCTTGGCCGACTGCTCGCTCTGAAGCATCCGGACGACGCGATCCGGGCGATGGCTTTCAACATTCGCCGCAACCCGCGCGTTGTCGGCCTGGTCGTCGGCGCGGGCCCTGTCGAACCCTCGCTTCGAGACCTCGCTCGCGAACTGGGGGTCTCGGGTTCGATCCATTTTCTCGGCGAGCTCACTCAGGAGGCCCTTGGCCTGTTGATCCCCCGCTGCATCATGCTTTCGCCAAGCCCTGGCCAGATGGCGGTGCTCGAAGGCGCGCTCGGTGGCGCACCGATCGTCGCTTACGATCGGGATTTCCAGTCGGAATTCATCGAGGACGGAGTCAATGGATTCAAGGTTCCGTCCAGGGACGTCGAGGCGATGGCCCGCCGTGCCGAGCTCCTGATCAACGACCCGGCGCTGGCCAGGCGCGTGTCGGCCGGGGCTCGGCGTACGGGGCTCGAGCAGGTCGACCCGCTGCGGGTGAAGGAAATCGAATGGGAGGCCTTCAACAGCGTCATGCCGGAGCCGCTTCGCAGGACGATCGGTGTCCCTGAAGCCTAGCCGGCCGATCCGGACAAGGATCGTATCGACCGTTTCACCATGAGAATCATTTCGAGGATCCGCGGACCGAGAGGCGCGGGAAGCCTGGCCAAAAACGTCGCGACGCGTGCCTTGCCGCGCGGACCGGTCCGGAAGAAACTGATTAGCCGGCGAGCATGCTCGACCTGACCCTTGCGCAGATGGTGCATGAGCGCGGCGCCCACCTCACGGTCGATGTAATCAGAGATGTCTCGCCGCAATTCCGGATCGGCCACATGTGCAATGCGATCGACAAGTGTCGGGATCGGCAAGCCCAGATCGCGAACGCTTGCCGGCAATGGTGGGCAACGACCATCAACTGAAGCTTCAGTGTCGGTGATTCCACCCGTTTCAACCCGATAAAGGGCCGTTCGGCCGGTTGAAACCGCGACTGGTCCATGCATTGCCAGCCGGGCCCAAAGGTCGGTGTCCTCGCCCGTCAGGGCCGGCTTCATGAGGCCAACATCGAGAACAGCCCGACGCGGGACTGCTATGCTGCTCATAAAAAACGGTAAATTGCCGTCGGCGGCCTCACGGAAGTAGCGAATGAGCCGACCTTGCGCGTCCCCCGATCGAATGGCGCTGACGGGACCTCCGTTCCAGCGCTGGAATGCTGTGCCGATGAGCACGGCGTCGGGAAATTGCGTCCTCAGCCTGTCCAATTGCTCAAGGTGGTAGGGCATCCAAAGGTCATCCGCGTCGAGGAATGCGATCCAGTCCGAATTGCCGGCGCATATGCCATTATTGCGGGCTGGACCGGGGCCGGCATTCGCTTGCCCGATCAGCTTTATCCGAGGATCATGGAAACGCTCTACTGCTGCGACGCTTTGGTCGGTCGAGCCGTCATCGACGACGAACAGCGACCAATGCTGGAAACTTTGCGCGAGTACGCTTTCAATCGATCGGGCAACGAACGATTGCTTGTTGAACAGAGGCATCACGATGTCGAACATCCTGCGCGACTCCAGTGTCCGGAAAGCCAGTTGCAGCGAGCATCACGCCGCAGCCTGAAGTGATGTTCCCTGCCGTTTCAGACTGCCTTTTAGCGAACTGGGCAAGCGAATTTCCGGCCACGCTGCATTATGATGATCAGTCGCTGGCCGATTTTCGCCCGCACGCCACCCAGTGAGGCATGGCTTCCCGGAAGCGGATGTCGGTCAATCCGCATCGGCTCATCATCCCCTCGATATCCGAACGGGAGTAGCGGTGCTCGAGGCGCGTTCCGAACCGGTCCAGAGCGTCCGTGCGCATCGTGTAGAAACTGCTCTTCCTGTAGATCATGAGCGGGAATTGACGAACGTCAAAGCCGAGCTTCTCCATGGCACGAGCTGCTCGAGCGACAGGAAGATAGATCGCCGCGGCGATTATCGATGTAACGCTTTTTCGCAAAGGGAAGGAAAGTCTCGAGATTCCCCGCCGCAACAGGTCGCTTGCTCTCCACATCGCCCGGAACCAGCCTGGGCGGTTCTCCAGGGCATAATATATATAGACCAGGAAGGGTGCACCCGGCTTGAGCTTGCGTACGCAATTAGCCAATCCTGCTTCCGTGTCCGGCATGTGGTGCAGAACGCCAAGGGCATAGCCGAAATCCTGGCTCCCATCTGGCAGTGGAATGTCGGCGGCGCCGGCTTCATGGAACCGAACGTTAGGACAATCCGCAAGGCGTCTGCGGGCAACAGCGAGCGCCTTCGCCGCCGGATCGATGCAGTGCAGCAGGCCTACGCGTTCGGCCACGAAATGCGCCCAGCGTCCTGTGCCGCACCCGATGTCGAAACCTTCCGCCTGCTGCGGCAGATCCTCGAACGGAAAGATCGAAAAATACTCTTCGAAAACGCGTAGCTGTTCAGAAGGCGGAAGATTCATCTGATCGAAAGCGGCCCACTCCTCCCCGAACCCTTCCACGGTCTTCAAATCTATATTGGAAGCGTGATCGGCCATTTTCTCCATCATATGACGCTGCCGTAAGCTTACGGGGCGGATAGAAGGTCCAATCCGGCCCGGCAACCGGAATGCCTCTTGCTTGGCGAGGGTCGAATGTCCGCTCATTCGGGGAAGCGAGCAATCCCCGAGAGTTCTGCCCTTCCGGCTTGACAGACGGCCAGAGCATGGCAATCGCCGGCGCCGCCAGCTCAGAAAGGCCGCACCTCGACCACTCGCCCGATTACTGAATTGCCCGAATACGCCGCCGCCGCAGTTCGATTCTTGAGCTCGCTGTGACCAGCGAAGCATCCTCGTATCGCAGGATATTGTGGGCCACGTCCCTCATCGGGCGCGCTACCCTTCTCGCAGCGCTCATCGGGCTCGTTCGCAACAAGGCCGTCGCACTGATCGGCGGGCCCGCCGCGGTCGGGCTGCTTGGGATATTCACCTCGCTTGTCACCATGGGCTCGTCGATCGCGACGCTCGGGCTCGACACCAGCGCGGTTCGTCAAATTGCCCAACCGGATTTGAGCGAAGCGGAGACTGCTCGGACTCAGCGTGCGATCTGGACAATGGCCTGGCCGCTGGCATTGATCGGTGGCGTCGCCGTCTGGCTGTTCCGTGATCCGCTCGCGCAATTTGCAGTTGGAGACGCGGCCTATTCAAATACCGTCGGCTGGCTCGGTATTGGCGTCGCGGCGACCGTTATCGGTGCCTCGCAGCTGGCCATCCTCCAGGGCCACGGCCGCCTCGGCGATCTGGCTCGAGTGCGGTTGTGGGGTAGCTTCCTCGCCACCCTCATCGGGGTGGCGGCCGTATATCATTTTGGCATCGCGGGCATCTTGATCGCAGTCCTCGCAATGCCTCTTGTGATTGCGATTACCGCGTTCTGGCTAGGCCGGGACCTGCCCCGTTCGAACTGGAAACGCCTGACTCAAGAGAAGCTGAGCGATCATTGGCGCGTTCTGACCTCGATCGGCGTCCTGGTGATGATGACGAATATTGTCGTCAGTCTCAACGAATTGTCGATTCGCGCGGTCGTCACCCACCGGCTTGGCCTCGATTTCGCCGGACTCTATGTCGCAAGCCACGCAATTATCTCCGTCAATCTCAGCCTGCTGCTGAACGCCATTGCGGCTGACTATTATCCGCGCGTGTCAAAGGTCGCCGATGACCCGAAGGCGATGACGTTGATTCTCAACCAGCAATTGCAGGTTGCCCTGCTCCTGGCCGGGCCGCTGCTTGCCGCCGTAAGCCTTGCCGCGCCCCTGGCTCTGACCGTGCTCTATTCCAGCGCCTTCGCCGATTCCGCGCTGCTGCTGCGTCTGTTGATAATTGGCGGGGTATTGCGTCTTGGAATCTGGCCCTTGGGGTTCATTCTGCTCTCGCGCCGCGCCGGCGGCGCTTATCTGTCGGCGGAAATCGTGGCGGCGTCAGCCATTCCCATCGCCTGGTTACTCGTGCCGCTGATTGGCTTGACCGGCTTGGGCGTGGCGATAATCGCCTCGGCGCTGATCAGCTTCCTCGCATATTATTGGCAGGTGCGGCGGGGGCACGGCGTTTATATCAATCGGGGGAATTTCGCGTTGCTCGGCTTGCTGATGGTTTTCCTCTGTGCCCTGGCGGTGACCTTCGAATTCAGCACCATGTCCGGGATCGCGCTTGGAATATTGGGTACCGCGGCGCTGTGCTGGCGTTCCTATCGCCTCCTTCGGGCGGCGGTTGCCGAATAGACTTGCTGGCGCGCCCGATCGCTGACCATTCTATCGGCGAAGGCGGGCCCCCTCCTCCTGCAACAGCCAGTTTTTATAGGGTAGCCAGGCGGAGCCCGAGTTCGACAGGCTCAGCCAGCCCACGAGCAGCACGACTGAAGCCGTCACGACGATCACCCGATATAGCGCGCGCAGCTGCACGCTGGCGGTCAAGGCGGGGAGGCCTGAAAAGATGTACATGGCCATGGGCCATAGATAGAGAGCAAAGCGGTAGGCGCCGACCGAACTGTAATATGTGGCCGGTACGGCTATCAAGGCGGCCACCGCCAGGCTTTCGTAGAGCGGATTCCTGCCATTCACTTCAATCCAGATTTTGCGGATCGTGAAATAGACGAGAGCGGCAACGGCCAGCACCCCGACCTGGGCAAGGGCGCCGGGCGCTTCCAGCGTCCGGGGTCCTGCGACATAACGCTGGTGGTACCCCTCGGTAGCCTCGGGCGCTAGATAGAGGAACAACAACAGCAGCAGCCCGCTCGCGATTGCCGCGGCAATTCTGGTCAGCTGGGAGGCTTTGGATGACAGCGCGACGAAAATGAGGACGAAGATCGCGCTGAAGTGAAACACGGACGCGACCACGACAAGCATCATCCGTCCGATTGCCCCCCGGTTTTCCCACGTCGCATAGAGATAGTAAATGATGCCCATCGCCATCGCCTGCCGGACACCGCTCATTGCGAATGCGATGACCAGCAAGGGAGTTGCGATAACGATTGCGAGAAATGGCTCTCGACACCGCTTGGCGACGGCGAAAAACCCCCAACAGAACACCAATGCGGACACGGCATTGATCAAAATCAATCCGCCGCCGAGGTTGGCGGCGGACCACATCAGCAATTGGTAGGCAGGCTCGGTGCTGAAAAGCAGGTCTGTGAAAGACCGGGTTGTCGACCCCAAATAGATGGACAGGTAATTGTTCCAGTCCATTCCGACATGGTAACGGAAGCCGACCATCAGCCAGTATAGAATGGCCACTGCAAGCAGGAGAAAGCCTGCCCGTCGAACGGTCGCAATTGCCAGCGTCGCCGGCAGGCCGATCATCAGGAGATAAGGAAACATCGTTCCGTCCCGGCCGGCCGCGCTTTCGTCGGGCTCATGGCTGCCTTGGCTTGCTGGGGCCCTGCGGCGGAAGAGTCCACGGGTCAAACCTCACTTCGTTGTAGGACGCCTGGGACCAGGCTTGCCGCGCTGTCGCTAGCGAGCACCTAACAGAGGCGTTGCTTCGATCAACAGGAAACGCCAACGTGGGCGCGGATACCGATGCTGCCTTCGGCGTTTGGTCCGGTTACAAGGGCGAGGCTCCGAGCGAATGAAACGGCGGTTCATTTTTCTGGAACTCAATGAAGTGCCGTCGCGCGTGGTTCGCCATTTCGCGGACCGTCATCCCCGATCGGCCTTCGCGCGAATCCTTCGCGACGGACGCCATTTGGAAACGATGACTCCGGACCAGGGGCATCTTTCCCCCTGGATCACCTGGCCGACGCTGCACCGCGGGGTTGCGGGCACCGAGCACAAGATCGTCGCCCTCGGCCAGGACGTTAGCGAGGTCGACCGCAAATACCCCCCCGTCTGGAGCCTGTTGGCCAGAGCCGGCCGAAGCGTCGGCCTGTTCGGCTCGCTCCATTCCTATCCGCCGCCAAGCGACGTGGATCGCTACGCCTTTTACGTGCCGGACACTTTCGCCGCGGGCCCGGAGGCCCATCCGGCCGAGCTCTCCGCCTTCCAGCGCTTCAACCTGCAGATGGTCGATCGATCGGGGCGCAACGTCTCCAACTCGGTTCCGGTGAAGGAAGCGGTCAGCTTTCTCGTCCGGGCCTTGCCGGCCGGCCTTCGGCCAGCGACCCTCGCCAAGGTGTTCCAGCAAGTCGCCTCGGAGCGGATCTGGAAACATCGTTCCGCCCGTCGACGGACCATCCAGTCCCTGCTCGCCTTTGACCTGTTCCAGGCGCAACTTTCGTCGAAGCGGCCCGATGCCGCCTTTTTCTTCACCAACCACGTCGCCTCGGCCATGCATCGCTATTGGCCGGCCACCTTCATCGACGATTACCAAATCACCAAATGGGACGATGCCTGGGTGCAGCGATTCTCGGGCGAAGTGGACTATGCAATGAGCGAGGCCGACGAGATGCTCGGCCACCTCATGGCCTTCGCCGATGCCCATCCCGATTACATGATCCTCGTCGCCGGAAGCATGGGGCAGGCCGCCGTCGACGACCCGAACCGAAAGATAAAGACCGAAATATTGGTCCGCGACATGGACAGGCTACTCGCTCAGCTCGGCGTTACTGGAGACTGGGAGCGGCGCAGGACAATGGAGCCGACCTACACCCTGGCCTTCCACGACGAGGAGAGCGCCGATCATTTCGTGCGGGCGATCGGCGGCATGAAGATCGCCGGCCAACCTGTCACCAGCCGCCGGCTCGACGGACATGGGGTCGAGTTCGTGCTCGGTCAAAGCAATATCGAGGAGGATGAGTTCATCGTAACGGTCGGCAACCGACGCGTCGAGCCCGAAGACATCGGTATCGCCAACGTGCCGATCGAGGATGAAGTGGGCGCGGCGGCCTACCACGTGCCCCAGGGCATGCTGCTCGCCTACGACCCGCGTTGGACCATCGGCCGGGCGGGCGTCGCCGAACCCGTTTCGACCACCCGGCTCGCGCCCACCCTGCTCGCGCTGCAAGGCGTCGAACGCCCCGCCTACATGGACCCGCCGATTGAGGACCTGCTGGCGGCCGAGCTGGAAATGGCCTGATTTACGGTCACGCCCGGGCCCAGCCCGCCGGGTTCAGCAGCCTTCCCCCTTGATCGCACGAGCGCTCTGCTAGCGAATCTCGAGGTGCCGAGTCTCGCGCAAGCCCGAGCGTTTCAACGAGCCGACGCTGCGCGGTTGCGCCATCAACGCCAGGCACATGGCGAACAGCACGGCGATCGCCGCTGTTCGCAATGGATAATCGACAAAGCTGTGAGCAAGGATCGCGGCGCAGGCAATCGAGGCTGCCCGGCCGTAGGCATCGGCCGCCCCCCGCCACTGACGAACTGCCAGGCTGGCCCACCAGGCCAGGAAGAGAAGGAGTAGGATGAGGCCGGGAAGCCCTGTTTCGAGAAGCAGCTCCAGATAATCATTATGGGCATGATTCACATATGTGGTGTCGACCCGCGCCGGGTCCTCGAACATCCGGTAGGTTTCGACGAACGATCCGAACCCGCTCCCGACCGGTGCATATTCC
>Ga0247719_1000717_pt1 | contig 17530 bp, 14 predicted proteins | sample 41E_DmetaG_FD_189046 | JGI IMG/M metagenome (GOLD analysis project Ga0247719, IMG submission 189046) | Soil microbial communities from hillslope of Landscape Evolution Observatory, University of Arizona, Oracle, AZ, United States - 4-1-E_D | ecosystem: Engineered > Artificial ecosystem >...
GCCTGGTCCCCTTGCCCCGCCCCGTGTCCGTCACCTCGATTTCGAGCTCGGAGTCTGCGTATCGGATGACGACGCGCGCCCGAGCGGGTCCCGCGTGCTTGAGGGTGTTGGTGAGCGCCTCCTGGACGATCCGGTAGGCGGACAAGTCGATGCTCTGGGGCAGAGAGCGCGGCGTGCCTTCGACGATCACCTCCACGGGCAGACCCGCTGCTTCCATCTGGCCGGCGAGCTCCGCCAGCTGTCCCAGGCTGGCCGGAGGTGGCGATGGCCCACGGAGATCCTCCCGCAGGACGCCCAGGAGACGGTGCATCTCGTCCAGCGCTTGGCGTCCCGCCTGTTCCACGGCCAAGAGGGAGTCCCGCACGCGCACGTGTCCGTCCCCCAGCACCTGGCGGGCGCCTCCCGCCTGCAGGACCATGAGGCTCACACCATGGGCGACGATGTCGTGGAGCTCGCGGGCGATGCGCGCCCGCTCCTCGCCTATGGCCGCCTGCCGCTGCGCCTCCTGCTCGCGCTCGAGGACGGCAGCGCGATCCTCAAGTTCCTCGGCACGGTTCTGGCGGGTGCGGACCGCCCGGGCCAAACCCCACACGACCACGAACAGAGCTGCGTTCCCGATCTCGTCGGCCAACTGTATGTCCTCCTGGTTGGCCAGCGGGTAGGTCTCGACGCCCGCCAGCATCACTCCCAGGCCGATCACGGCGCCTCGTCGCTCCCGGTACGTCGCGACTGAGTGGGTGAGGATAATCATGGCCAGGAAGCCGCCGACCACCGGTGCGTCGCCACCGAAGATGGTCTGGACCGCCAGGGCGACGGAGACTGCGCAGACCGCGGTGAGCGGAGCCAGCCGCCTCCAGGCGACGGCCAGAGTCATCACCGCAAACGCGCTCCGCTGCAGCGCCAGCGACCCCTCGACGTCGGCGCGGCCAACCCACAGTTCGTACTGCGTGAAGATCGTGAGAGCGGCGGCGATGAGCGCGTCTTGCACCCGAGGGGACAGAGCGTGGAGGTGTTCCCGCAGCGTGCTTCCCAGTGCCATGTGTCCTTCAGGCTAGATAGACAGCGCGCTTGGCGGCGTCTAGCTCCGGGTTGACGGTCGTCAGCTCCGGTTGCATTTCCGCACCCTCGACGGTCCACCTAGCGGCCCCGACAACCCCTCTGCCGGTAGACGACGCCGGCGGCCGACGTCTCTAGGTTCCTCCATAGGCCTGGCCGAAACGGCAGGTCGGAGAGCGACAAGGAGAACTTCGATGCGACGACCACTGATTCTGCTGTTGACGGTTTCATTGCTGGGCGCGGGCTGCGGCGGCGAGGGCAGCACCTCGGCAAGCGGCGACGTCAAGCGGTACTGCGAGGTGACCCGCAGCATCTTCCGCGGGCAGCAGGCGCCGCCCAGCGACGAAGAGATGGACAGGTGGGAGGCGGCCGCTCCATCCGACATTGCCGACGACGTCAAGAAGGCGGCGGCGGCGTACCGGGATCTCAACAACACCCCGCAGCCCGACTTCGGGAAGCTGGAGCAGGAGCCGATCGTCGGTTCGTTCGATCGGATCGAGTCGTTCAACAAGGACAAGTGCGGCATCAAGCCGGAGTAGCGGCGTGTAGGCAATACGACTGCCCGGGGACCACGAGGCCCTATTCGTAAGCCAGCAATCACCGCCTGCACACATCTTCTCTGAGGATGTCGCGCCTTCGCGCGTCTCCCGCAGCTCCTTGCGCAGCTGGGCCATCTCGGCCCGCTCCGCGCTCGTCAACCCGTCAGCCCGTACGCCCTCGTCGCGCTCGGCCTGCTTGACCCACTCCCGCACGGCCGTCTCGGTGAGGCCCAGGTCCCGGGCCACGCTGCCGACGATGCGGCCGGGCTGGCGGACCAGCGCGACGACCTCGACCTCGAACTCCGGGGTGAACGACCGACGCCGGCGGGGCTTCTTGCCTGCCATCGTCTCCATTGTGGACATCCTTTCCGGGGCTGCGCCCCTGATCGCGGATGTCCGGGGAACCGGGTCAAGTCCACCCCTTTGGCTCTCGAGATAAGTAGGCCCCGACAAGGCTGGGCAGAGAACGGATATTGGAATGGCGAAGTCATCGACGCTGCTTCGGGCTTGCGACCGCGTCAAGCCCTATGCGCGGGGTGGCGTCGTCTAACCACAGCGGATTGGTGATGACGCCGGAGCGGATCGCCCTTTCGAAACGCGGAAGCGCAGGTGACAAATGTGCCCCGGCAGACTCCAGATGCCCATCTGGCGCGTTGAGAGGCACCGACCGTCGGTGCCTCTCAACGGTTGAGGTTGTCGCTCCACCCTTCCGATCCGGGGCATGGTCGGCGCCACCCATCGCGATTCGCCCGGCCAAGCTTCGTCAATCTTGACGAGCTAGCAAGGCCTTAGCGTGCACTGGCGGCTGAGACATCCGGACCATCGGTCAAGTGGGCGGATGGGTCCCTGCGGTACTAGCCGGGCGGACCGCTTTCTCCGCTGTCGAGGCTCGTCGATGACACGTTGGTACCTCCCTCTTGGCTGAAGGAACAGATACGGATGTGACATTCGCGCCATCGCGCTCAAGGTGTCAAAACGCTCCCTGGGGGCGCAAGAGGCCTGTCGCATCGACGACGGTCAGCAAGAAGCGGTAGGACGAAGGCGCCTGTGTGCGCCGAAGCCGGCGTGTGGGACGGGTCAGTCCAAGCTGCCTTTCCTTCTAATGGGCATGCGCGGCAAGCTGGATTCCGGCGTGGAGCACCGACATCGAGGATCGCGCCTCTCCGGGGTTTCTCGGGACAGACACTCGGTGTCACCGGGGGGACCGGCCCGAGGTACGATGGTTTCGCGCCTTGAGCATCCAGGGAGAAGCTCGACTCCCTGGAAGGCACCGTGTCGGTCGACCCCCGTGCGAAGGCACTGTCCGCCCTGGCCCGTTTCCAGGTCACCGAAGCCACCGTCGGTGGCACGTTGAGCCGAATCGCAGAGATCACCCTCGAGGCGATGCCCTCCGCCGCCATCGTATGGATAACGATGCTGGGCGAGGACGGCCAGCCCACCAAGGCCATCTCCACGAGTCCGGAGTCTTCGGAGATCGACGCCGCGCAATACCGCGAGGGGAAAGGGCCCTGTCTCGACGCCTGGCGGCACAAGAAGGTCGTCAGACTCGGTCGGGTCGAGCGCTGTGCCTCGGAGTACCCCGCCTTCGCCGCGGCCTGCGCCGAGCACGGCGTGCAGAGCACCCTGTCGCTGCCCATGATCAGCGGCGCTGTGGCAGTGGGGGCCATGAACCTCTACGCGCACGTGCCTGACGGGTTCAGCGACGACGACGAGGCCGTAGGGATGGATCTGGCCGGCGCAGGAGGATCGGTGCTGTCGAACGTCTCGGCGTACTGGACCGCGTTCGACCTCAGCCAGGGCCTGAACGAGGCGATGAAGACACGGGCCGTGATAGAGCAGGCCAAGGGCATGATCATGGCCCTTTCACCCGGGCTCACCGCCGACGACGCCTTCGACCTGCTTTGCAAGGCCTCCCAGCGGGAGAACGTCAAGGTCAGGCTCATCGCCCAGCGCATCGTCGAGCAGCGGTCGCCAACACCGAACCAGCATGAGGGAGGGACGTCGTGAGCTCCGACGACCTCGTCAACGTCCTGCAGCAGCTGGCCGAGGTGCTGCAGACCCAAAGGACGCTGGGCGCGGCCCTCGCCGGCATCGCGGAAGCGGCGACGGTCTCGGTGCCCGGCTGCGACGCGGCCAGCATCGCCATCTCCATCGCCGGTCGGCCAGCGACCGCCGCCGTCACGGCGCGGGTCGCCCTCGAGCTCGACATGGTGCAGTACGACACCCAGGACGGTCCCTGTCTCACGGCCTTCCAGTCCATGAGCACGATCCGGGTGGACCTGGTGGAGCAGGGCGACGCCTTTCCGCACTTCGCCCCGGCGGCCCGGCGAAAGGGGATCCGGGGTGTCCTGTCCGTGCCCGCTACGTGGGGGGACGAGGTGGTGGCGACGTTGAACCTCTACAGCCGCAGCGGCCCCTTCGACGAGAGCTCCGAGTCCATCGCGGCGGTGCTTGGCGCCCAGGTCGCCATCGCGGTCAGCCGCTCGCCCGAGTTCGCCGCCGCCCGTGGCGTGGTGGAGCAGGCACAGCGCGACGCCGACGACGAGGCCGACGTCAATCTGGCCGCCGGCCTGCTCATGGTGAACGCGTCCCGCACCGCCGAACAAGCCGAGGGGCTGCTCCGCCAAGCCGCCAACCGGGACGAGCGGACGATCCTGGAGATCGCTCAACGCATCATCCAGCAGCATCACACCTCTCGCTGAACTGTTCGCCCGTTGCGAGATCGTCGGTCGGGCTGAGATCTGCAGCTCCAGCTGCGGCCGTCAACCCTCGAGGGTGTGCGTCGGCAGCTTGCGGAACGACGGGGACGCGGCGATCCCCACCCACGACGGTGTCGTCTACCGGGATCACGTGCAGGGAACTCGTCGTCAGGACCGTTCCGCCTCTCGGAGGCGCTCGACCATGTGCCGCCCGTCGAGCGCGGCGACGCAGTCGGCGGGCCCCTCCAACCCGCCGCCGGACCGAACGCCGGCCCCGCCTGAGCCGTCGTCGGCGACCTCGACGGCCAGGCGATCAGGCCACTGCTCGATCTGCACGCATCGTCGTTGTCGTGATCAACTAGCGAGGCGGTGCCTACCCGGTGAGGTCACTCCACGAGGAAGCAACGAAGACCGACTGTTCCTCGACTTCAAAGCCGCTGACGTGGTGCGCACAGCCGAGTTCACGGTTGTAGCGCCCCGGGCGAAGTAACGCAGTCTGCTTGGTCCAGCGTGGAGTCGTCACATAGGCGGCCTCCGGGTCGCTGTCGCTCTTCATCAGCCCGTGCGCTGCATCTCCACAGACACAGACTCCGCCTTCTGCATCGTTTGCTTGCGCCGCCCGTATCGGGTCATGCCACGCGGCTTGTACACATTCAGGACCTGGATCACCAGCAATACGAGAAGACCGATCCCGGGATGGAGCAGGTCCCCGCCAAGGTCGTACAGCGTGGCGCCCTCGGCGTCTCTCGCGATGTCAGCCATGGTGCTCACAGTCGGCATGTGGAGGGCTAGGACGACAGCAGCCAGGAGGGTGAGTACGAACGAAAACAGGACCCAGTAGTGCCGGAACAGGCCCCACCGTGTACCCAGTGCCATGACTAGCCCGGAGATCAGCGACGCGATGGCCAAGGGAAGGATGACGTACCACCCAGTCAGCTCCATCGCGATCCAGGCGCCGCGCACCGTCTGGACATCCCGGCTGGTTGTGGCCGCGACACCGAGCGCAAGGTACGCGACGACGGTGCCGATCCAACCCACGGAAACGGTCAGGTGAGCCGCGAGCGCGGCCTTCCTGAGGCCCGGGGACATGGTCATGGCGTGAGTTCCCTACGAATGGTGGACCACCGGGAGGCTGTGTCCAGCGCCCTCCTGGACGATGGACGACTGCGTGTCGTATCCGGCGCCGTGGCGGCCCGGACCATGGCGGCCGGGGCCATGGTCACCCGCCAACCCCGTGACCTGAGCGAGAACGAACAGCAGCACGAGGGCCAGGCCGACTATCAAGGAGACCTTGACCCAGCGTGGCATGCCAGCGTCGGGGTCCTTACGCCCGGCGACAGCGTCGTCGACCATCGGTTCAGGGTCTGGATTGTGCGGTGGGTCGGCCATTGGCGTCTCCTCGGAAGGTGTTGCGGCGCAGTATACGAAACATACTGTCTCCCACGTGACTAAGTGTATCCCCCCTCGCATATGCTGGCGCCGTGCCGAAGCTTTGGGACGAGACGATCGAGGCACACCGCCGGGAGGTGCGTCAGGCGATTCTGCAGACCGCTGGCGCTCTCGTGGCCACCCACGGGCTCCTGTCCCTCACCATGTCGCAGATCGCCGAGGAGACAGGCATCGGACGCGCCACCCTCTACAAGTACTTCCCCGACGTCGAGTCGATCCTGCTCGCCTGGCACGAACGCCAGATCACCGGCCACCTGGCACGACTCGCCGAGATTCGTGACCGACCGGGCGCCGCCCGGGAGCGACTCTCAGCGGTGCTCGAGGCCTATGCCCTCATCGCTCATCAGTCCCAGGCACACGGCACTGACATCGGAGCCCTTCTTCACCGGGACCACCACGTGGCGCATGCGCAGCAGCAGGTCTGCGACCTGTTCCGAGACGTGCTGACCGAGAGCGCTGAGGCCGGCGAGGTACGCGACGACATCGCGCCACACGAGCTTGCGACCTACTGCCTCCACGCGCTGACGGCCGCCTCCAGCCTGCCGTCAAAAGCGGCCGTGCACCGACTGGTCGCCTTAACTGTGGCGGGATTGCGCCTGTAGCCGGCCGGTCGATTCACGTTGCCGATGAGGAGGAGGCCCCCAGGGCCGGGTCAGCACTTGCCCGGGCGCCGGAAGGGTGGGATGCCGCCGGCCTCGCCTCAATGTGCCGTTCGGGGCGCAGGCAGTAAGGGCCGATGAACCTCAACGCCTTGCCGCGGGAACGGGCGGACCCATGCCCCATCTCCCGTGGGCGGCCGACCGTGCGCTTGCCGCCAATCTGGGGAGGAGGCAAGGGGCACTCCCCCATGGCGGGCCAGTCTCGCGCCCGACCTGGCCCCAGGTGGGGAACCCGGCGACCGCCGACCACGGTCCCGAGGTGCCCGTTCTCGCGCCTGTGATCCACCCCTTCGACGAGGCGAGGAGCGGACCCGAAGGGACCGCGCACCTGGACGGCAGCGCTCATGTGGCGGCGCCACGCGAACCGGTTTCGGTATCGCCGCGCCGTCGGCCGGCCCACGAGGACGACGTCGTCATCGCCGCAGCAATCCTCGGATGCGCCATGCCCCGTGCGGTATTCGCCCCGTTCCCGGCATTGCCGCACCGACCGCCGGCCCCTACCGGTACGGCAGCGCTCGCGGCGTCGAGGTCAGCGATGTGGCCAATCTGCGTGATCACTCTGGCGGCCGTTCAGCGTTTTGATCACTCTGGCCGGCCGCAATGAGAACCGTTCCCGCCTTTGAGGGGGCCGCACCCCCCTGACTTGGGCTTTTACAAGTGGGCGATGAGGGTCTTGATCCCCCGACCTCTGCCGTGTGAAGGCAGCGCTCTACCACTGAGCTAATCGCCCGCGAGGGTGTGCTGAGACTGCGGGCTCCCACGTTAACGCGGGCTCGGGGGCACGGAGCGGGGCGCGGAGGGTGGTGGTCAGGCCGACCGGCCGGCGGGCGGGGTTCACGACCAGCCGGAGGCCGGCGACCATCAGCCCCCTGTGACGACCGGCGAGGCCCACCAGGGGATCGTCCGTCGGCACTTCGAAGTCGACGTGCGCGATCCGGCCTCGGCCCCGGGCGTGACCACGGACCGACACCAGCCCGTCGGCCCGTCGCTGAAGCGCCCGAAGCGGGAGCAGGACGGGCAGCGGTGGGCCGATGGGCGAGGCTCGCACCACGATGTCGCGCTCCTCCCACCGCAGGACCCGGTCGTCGCCGTCGTCGAGCCACACCAATGTGCCCAGCTCCTTCGGGAAGCCCCAATTGACCCGGCCACCGAGGCGGGAATCGACCGACGTGACGGCCATGGTGGTGATGCAGAGGCCGAGGCGGGCACCGAGGCGGGCGGGCTGGCCGACGGCCAGCTCCCGGTAGGGGCCGACGGGCGAGTCGTCGTAGCGCGCCGCGGTGATCGAGCATGGTCCAACCACGCGCCGGAGGCCGTCGGGCAGGTGGCCGACCGGCTCGCTGGCCGTGGCCAGGGCGAGCACCGACTCACCGCCAAGCACCCAGGGTGCGTGCGGGGCCTCATAGCTCACCGTCCCACAGTACCGGTCGGGCGTATGTTGAAATCTCCAGATGAAGATCGGCGTGATCGCTCCGCCGTGGGCCCCCATCCCGCCCGATCTCTACGGCGGGATCGAGCAGGCCGTCGACTGCCTCTGTCGCGGCCTGGTGGCCGCCGGCCACGACGTCGTGCTGTTCGCCACCGGGGACTCCACCTGCCCGGTCCCCACGAAGTGGCTGCTCGAGAAGTCCGAGGGCAGCCGTATCGGCTTCACGGTCCCCGAGCTCCGCCACGTCTTCGCGGCCTACGAAGCGGTGGCCGACTGCGACCTCATCCACGACCACACCATGATCGGGCCGACGTACGCCTCCGCCCTGACCGAGGTCCCCGTCGTCACCACCATCCACGGGCCGCTCAACGTCGAGCTCATCGACCTCTACCGCCGCATCGCCGACCGCGTCCCCCTGATCGCCATCTCCCATGTCCAGCTCAAGGCCGACCCCGGCCTGCCCGTCGCCGGCGTGATCCACCACGGGATCGACGTCGAGGACTTCCCCGTCGGTACGGGCAACGGCAACTACTGCATGTTCCTCGGCCGGATGGTTGCCGAGAAGGGCGCCCATCGGGCCATCACCGCGGCCAGGCAGGCCGGCGTTCCCATCCTCTTGGCCGGCAAGATGCGTGAGCCTTGGGAGACCGCCTACTTCGAGGCGGAGATCGAGCCGCTCCTGGGCGAGGGGGCCGAGTACCTCGGCGAGGTGCCTTACGAGGAGAAGCTGCGGCTCCTCGCCGACGCCAGGGCCACGCTCTTTCCCATTCGCTGGAACGAGCCGTTCGGGCTGGTCATGCTCGAGTCACTTGCCTGCGGCACGCCCGTGCTCGCCTTCGCCGAAGGGGCGGCGCCCGAGGTCGTGGCCCATGGCCGCACCGGTTGGCTGTGCGAGGACGAGTCCGACATGGCCGCCAAGCTGCTCACGATCACCGACATCGACCGCGCCGCGTGCCGGGCGGACGTCGAGGCGCGCTTCTCGACGGCCCGCATGGCCCGGGAACATGCCGAGCTCTACGTGCGCGTCCTCAGTCTTCGGTCGTAACCGTCTCCTCCGGCGCCACGATCCCGTCTCGTTGGAGCCGGCGGGCGATCCGAGCCCGAAGCTCCCGGGCCAGCGGCGCCCGCCGGGCCGGCGTGGTCTTCGTCGAGACGCGCAGCGTCATGTTCTCCGCGGCCACGCTCTCGATCCCGAGCACTTCGGGCGGCTCGAGTACGGCCGAGGCCCATGCCGGGTCCTCGGCCAGCGCGGCGGCCTCCTCGGCGATGGCTGCCGTGGCGGCCGTCAGGTCCGCCTTGTTCGGAATGATGACGTCGACGATCGCCCGACCCCAGTCCTTGGCCGAGTTGCCCACCTTGCGGATCTCGCCGTTGGGCACGAACCAGACGGTGCCGTCGCTCGCCCGGATGCGGGTGACGCGCAGGGTGATCTCTTCGACCGTGCCCGTGGTGTCGGTGATGGTGATCGTGTCGCCGACGGCGTACTGGTCCTCGACGAGGATGAAGAAGCCCGAGAGGAAGTCCTTCACCAGGCTCTGGGCTCCGAACCCGAGAGCCACGCCGACGATGCTGACGCCGGCCAGCAGCGGCCCGAGGTTGAGGAACTCCTCGAGGATGAGGAGCAGGGCCATGGTCCAGACGACGATCCGCAGCAGGCCGGTCGCCACCCCAGCCAAGGTCTCGGCCCGCTGTTCGGACCGGGGCGATGAGTCCCGCAGCGGCGAACGGGTCGCCAACGACCGGATCGAGCGGTTGATGAGCCTGGTCCCCAGCCGCAGGAACGACAGGGCGAGGGCGAGGATGAGAGCGATCCTGGCCGCGTCTCCGAGGAACGCGGCCCAGTCGTCGTTCTTGATCCAGTCGGGCATCTAGGCGGCGGGCTGGCAGTCCATGGGTGACCTGATGCTAGAGATTGAGCGTGAGCGAGGACCGAAGCGCAGCCGAGGACCGCAGCGACCCAGCAAGTTCAGTAGCCGGGGCTCTGGCCGGAAAGCGCATCGCCATCACCGGCTCGACCGGCTTCCTCGGCACCGCTCTGGTCGAGCGCCTGCTGCGCTCCGTGCCCGGCTGTGAACTGGTCCTGATCGTGCGGGCCGGCCAGCGGACCAGCCCGGCGGCCCGGGCCAAGCGGGAGATCTTCGCCAACGACGCCTTCCGCACGCTGAGGGCCCAGCTGGGCGACCGGTTCGACGCCGAGATCGCTCGGCGGGTCACCGTGGTGGCCGGCGACGTGTCGCTCGACGGCCTCGGGCTCGACGAGGACGCCGCCGCCCTCGTCACCAGCTGCGACACCGTCATCCACTCCGCGGCCATCGTGAGCTTCGACTCCCCCATCGACGTCGCCGCCGAGGTCAACCTCATGGGCCCGGTGCGGGTGGCCGAGCTCCTCCGTGATGCAGGATCGTCTGCGCATCTGGTCGCCGTCTCGACGGCATACGTCGCCGGCACCCGGCGTGGACGGGCTGCGGAGGCCGCGCTGGCCGACACGCCGTTCAGCACCGAGGTCGACTGGCGGGCCGAGATGGCCGCCGCCCGCCGGGCCCGGGCCGACGCCGACGCGGCCAGCCGGGACCCCGAGCTGCTGGCCAAGTTCGGCAAGGAGGCCCGAGCCGAGCTCGGCGCCGCCGGCCCCCCTCTCCTGGCCGCCAAGACCGAGAAGCGGCGGGAGAAGTGGGTGGCGGACCGGCTGGTCGAGGCCGGTCGTTCCAGGGCGAAGAGCCTGGGCTGGCCGGACGCCTACGCCTACACCAAGGCGTTGGCCGAGCGGGCCACGCTCGAGGTCCGCGGGCACGTGCCGGTAACCGTGGTGCGGCCATCGATCATCGAGTCGGCCTGGCAGGAGCCGCACCCGGGCTGGATCCGGGGCTTCCGGATGGCCGAGCCCGTCCTCATCTCCTACGGGCGGGGCTTGCTCAGCGAGTTTCCCGGCATCCCCGAGGGCGTGGTCGACGTCATCCCCGTCGACATCGTGGTCGCCACCATCGTGACTGTCTCGGCCAAGGGCCCCGAGCCAGAGGGCCACGGCGTCTACCAGGTGGCGACGGGGAACCGGAACCCGCTCTACTACCGGAACCTCGTCAACCTGGTGCGCGAGTACTTCCTCGACAACCCGCTCTACGACTCCGACGGCCAGCCCATCGTGGCCCCGGACTGGTCGTTCTCGGGCCGGGGCAAGGCGCTGCGCCAGCTCCAGCGGGGGGTGAAGGCGCTCGGCCGGGCCGAGCAGGTCGTCGCCGCCCTGCCCATCCGGGGGAAGCGTGCAGAGGTGATGGCCCGGCTGGAGGAGCGCCGCGACCAGGGCGAGCGGGCGCTCGACTACGTCCGCCTCTACGGCTCCTACGCCGAGACGGAGGCCGTCTTCGACGACAACAGGCTCCGGGCGCTGTTGGCCGATATGGCTCCCGGCGATCAGGCCACCTTCAACATCGACACCACCGTCATCGACTGGAAGCACTACGTCCAGGTCGTCCACCTGCCGTCGGTCGTGCGCCAGGCGCGGGTCCGCACCACCGGCGGAGCGCGCCAGAGCGAGAGCCGCCACACGCGCGGCAAGCGGACGATCCTCTCCCGCGACCGCCACATCGCCGCCTTCGACCTCGAGAACACGCTCATCGCGTCCAACGTCGTCGAGTCCTACGCCTACCTGGCCTCCCGCCAGCTCCCGGACGACGAGCGGGCGCACTTCACCGTCGACATGCTGCGCCAAGGGCCGGGCCTGCTGGCGCTGGACCGCAAGGACCGGGGGGACTTCCTGCGCCACTTCTACCGGAAGTACGACGGTGCGCCTGCGGCCCGCATCCGGGATGACGCCTGGCAGCTCTTCAGCGACATCATCCTGACCAAGTCCTTCCCCGCCGGCATCCGCCGGGTGCGGGAGCACCGGGCCCTGGGCCACCGCACCCTCCTCATCACCGGCGCACTCGACTTCGTGATCGAGCCGCTGCGGCCGCTCTTCGACGACATCGTGTGCGCCCGCCTCGGCGAGCGGGACGGGGTGTTCACCGGCGAGATGGTCGAAGCGCCGCCGACCGGCGAGGCGCGGGCCATCGCCATCGCCGACTACGCGGCGTCGGAGGGGCTGGAGCTGTCGGAGTCTGTTGTCTACGCCGACTCGGCGAGCGACCTGCCCATGCTGGAGGCGGTCGGACACCCGGTGGCCGTCAACGCCGAGCCCAAGCTGGCCGCCATCGCCCGCAAGCGTGGCTGGCACATCGAGCAGTGGACCAAGGCACCGGGGGCGCCGGTGCCCCTCCTTCCCCTGGCGCCCCGGGGCCTGGCTCGATGAGGGCCCTTCAGTTCCGCCGCAACGTCCCCCGGTACGGAGCGGCGATGGTGGCCGGCGGCCTCGTCCCCGGCCTCGGGGCCAGGGTCGGTCCCTTACGCCTGGCCGACATCGACGAGCCCGACCTCCCGGGGCCCGGGTGGCATCGCATCCGCCCGAGGCTGGCGGGGATCTGCGGCTCCGACCTGACGACGATCGACGGGAAGTCGTCGCGCTACTTCGAGCCCATCGTGTCGTTCCCGTTCGTGCCCGGCCACGAGATCGTCGCCGACAGCGACCTCGGGCGGGTGGTGGTCGAGCCGGTGCTCAACTGCATACCTCGCGGCATCGATCCCTCGTGCTCGTTCTGCGCCGCCGGCCTGACCGGGAGCTGCCAGAACCTGGCCCTCGGCCAGCTCGAGCCGGGCCTGCAGATCGGCTCCTGCGCCGACACGGGCGGGGGATGGTCGACGGCGATGGTGGCCCACGAGAGCCAGCTGCACGCCGTTCCCGACGACATGAGCGACGAGGCGGCGGTGATGGTGGAGCCGGCGGCGTGCGCCGTCCACGCGGCGCGCCGGCCGGAGGCGGACCAGCCGTCTACGGTCGTCGTGCTCGGTGCCGGCACCGTGGGCCTGTGCACCATCGCCGCCATCCGCCGGCACCTGCGCCCGGGCACCCTCCTGGCGTCGGCCAAGCACCCCGAGCAGCGCAAGCTGGCGCTGCAGCTCGGCGCCGACGTGGTCGTCGAGCCCGACGGGATCCGGCGAGCGGTACGCCGGCTCAGCCGCTCCCCCATGGTCGGGACCGGCGTGGGCGAGGGCGCCGAGGTGGTCTTCGACTGCGTCGGGAGCGAGACCAGCATCGACGACGCGCTGAACATCGTCCGGCCCCGCGAGCAGGTCGTCCTGGTGGGCATGGCCGGTCGGACGAGCGTCGACATGACTGTGCTGTGGCACAAGGAGATCCGCCTCGTCGGCGCCTACACCTACGGCGTGGAGACTACCGGCGACCGCACGTTCGACATGGCCTTCGACCTAGTCCGCGACGCCGATCTCAGCCGGCTGGTCTCCGCCACCTACACCCTCGACCGCTACCGTGAGGCCATCGACCACGCCGCCAACGCCGGTGCCCGGGGGGCGGTCAAGGTCGTGTTCGATCTACGAGGAGAGCGCTACAGGTGAGTAGGCCCGGTTTCGTACTCGAGGTAGACCGGTCGACACCGCCGATCCTCTTCCACCAGGGCGAGGGGTTCCGTCTGGAGAAGCTGCCCGCCGGCAGCCGGGTCGTCTACCCCGCCGAGCCGGTCGCACCTCTGGCCGATCCCGACGGGGCCATCCGCCAGGCGCTGCTGCACCCGGTGGGCGACAGCCAGCCCCTCCCCTCGCTCCTGCACGCCGGCATGAGGTTGACCATCGCCATGGACAACCAGGCCGTCCCCCTGCCCCCCATGGCCCGGCCCGACAACCGCCAGCGGGTCGTCGAGATCGTGCTCGACATGGCCGCCGCCGCCGGTGTGGACGACGTCGAGCTGATCATCGCCCACGGCCTCCACCGCCGCCAGACCGAGGCCGAGCTGCGCCACATGCTGGGCGACCGCATCTACGACGCCTTCGCCCCTCACGGGATGCTCACCCAGCACGACGCCGAGGACCACGACAACCTGATCCTCGTCGGCCGCACCGACCAGGGAGAGCACGTCGAGATCAACAAGCGGGCCGTGACGAGCGACCTGCTGATCTACGTGAACGTCAACCTGGTGGCCATGGACGGCGGTCACAAGTCGACGATGACGGGGCTCACGTCGTACCGGGGGCTGAAGCACCACCACAACGTCACGGGCATGCAGCACAGCCGGTCGTTCATGGACCCGCCCAACTCCGAGCTTCACAACTCGGTGTGGCGTCAGGGCCGCCTGCTGGCGAGCGCGGTGAAGATCTTCCAGATCGAGACCACCATCAACACCGACACCTTCCCGAGCCAGTTCTCCTTCCTGCAGAAGCGGGAGTGGGAGTGGTCGCCGAGGGACCGCGCGTCGTACCTGGCAGTGTCGAAGAGCCTCGAGCGGGTGCCGCCTCGGATGGCCCGCAGCATCTTCCACGGCATGAAGTCGCCCCAGAAGATGACCAGCGTCCAGGCCGGCGAGGTCGAGGCCGTCCACCAGCTGACCCTCGAGAACGTCCACCGCCAGCACCTGGTGCCGGTGCATGGCCAAGCCGACGTCCTCACCATGGGGCTGCCCTACGTCGGCCCCTACAACGTCAACTCCATCCTGAACCCGCTGTTGGTCATGTGCCTGGGGCTCGGCTACTTCTTCAACCTTTACCGGGGCAAGCCCCTGGTGCGGGAGGGCGGCGTGGTCATCATGAGCCATCCCACCCGGTGGGAGTTCCATCCCGTGCACCACCCGAGCTACATCGACTTCTTCGAGCAGGTGCTGGCCGAGACCACCGACCCGCTGGAGATCGAGAAGAAGTTCGAGGAGGACTTCGCCACCGATCCCTGGTACATCCACCTGTACCGCAACAGCTACGCCTACCACGGGGTTCACGCCTTCTACATGTGGTACTGGGGCGCCCACGCCCTCCAGCACGTCGGCCAGGTGATCATCGTCGGGGGCGAGCCGCGAGCGGTGCGGCGCATGGGCTTCAAGCCGGCGTCGACGCTGCGCGACGCCCTGGAGATGGCGGAGGACGTGGTGGGGCGGGACCCGTCGATCACCCACATGCACAACCCGCCGATCTTCATCTCGGACGTGACGTGAGACTGGTCGGGCCGCGCTTCCCCCTCGGGAAGCCGAACTGGCCGGCGTCGATCCCCCGGCCGCCGGTCACGCGCCGCACCGGCGTGGACTACGAGACGGAGTGGGCCCGCAACTACGGGTCGAGGCTGGCCCGAGCCGTCATCGTCGACGACGTGCTGCGGCCGGTGCTGCACCTCATCGCCTCGCCGACGGTGCACGGCGAGGACCGCCTGGCCGGCCTCGAGCCGCCGGCCATCTTCGTGGCCAACCACCACAGCCACCTCGACACGTCGCTCCTGCTGACATCGCTCCCCGAGCGGTTCCGCCACAAGGCGGTCGTCGCCGCCGCCGCCGACTACTTCTTCACCACGCGGGCCAAGGGTGCCGTGTCGGCGCTGGCCATCGGCGCCATCCCGATGGAGCGCACCAAGGTCGGCCGGCGCTCGGCCGACCTGGCCGCAGGGCTGCTCGCCGACGGCTGGAACCTCATCATGTTCCCGGAGGGCGGGCGCAGCCCCGACGGCTGGGGGCGAGCGTTCCGGGGCGGCGCCGCTTACCTCGCCCTGCGGTGCGGGCGGCCGGTGGTGCCGCTCTACCTGGAGGGCACGGGCCGGCTCTGGAAGCGGGGCAAGCGCTGGCCCAAGGTCGCCGCCAAGGGCGAGGGCGTGCACCTGGTGTTCGGCGCGCCGCTGTGGCCCGAGGAGGGCGAGGACGCCCGCCGGCTGGGCGCTCGCGTCGAGCAGACAGTCGGCGCCTTGGCCGACGAGTGGTCGACCGACTGGTGGTCGGCCCGCCGGCGGGCGGCCGCAGGCACCACGCCGGCGCTCACGGGGCCGGCTGCCGGCGCCTGGCGGCGGGCATGGGCGCTGGACGCCGACGCCTCGTCGAGGTCGGGGCGCCGGGCCTGGCCGTAGCCGGTGAATGTGCAAGATTCCGTCTCTGACACCGAGTCTTGCCCTCCTCGCCCTCACCCGCGCCGAGTACGCCCTCCGGTTCGGGATCGGGGCGGCGGTCGCCCTCGCCGCCTGGCTGCTCCTCCTCGCCGTGGGCGCGGCACCAAGGTGCGGGCCTGATCGTGGCGCCATCGGTGCTCGTCGGGCTCAGCCAGGGCGCCCGGGTATCGGCGACGGTCAGCCCGCGGCTGGGGCACGTCTTTCGGCTGTCTCGAATCCCGGACGCAGATGAAGCCTGCTGATGTATCTTTGCCCCGCACTCCACCGGGGCAGGGGCAATGGCGCCTCTTCGCCAGACTTCGACGAGGAAGCGCTCCGGCTCCCAGCCAGCATCCGACCCGTCCCGAGGTGACGCGTGCCCATCAGTCCCACCCGAGAGCTTGACGCCTGCGGCATCGGCTTCGTCGCCCAGAGCTCCGGCCGAGCGTCCCGAGACGTCGTGGCCGCCGCCCTCGGTGGCTTGGCCTGCGTCAAGCACCGGGGCGCAGTCGCCGCCGACGCCCGGTCGTCGGACGGCTCGGGGCTCCTGGTGCCCATCCCGCCGGCGATCTTCGGCGACCGGCGGGGTCTGGCCATGCTCTTCGTCCGGGGCGACGACCCCCGCAACGCTGTCGAGGATGCGGCCAAGGCCGAAGGGATCCGGGTCGTCGAGTGGCGGGTGCCTCCCACCGACGACTCCGTGCTCGGCGAGCAGGCCCGGTCGTCGCAGCCGGCCATGCTGCAGGCCGTCCTCGAGGGCGACGGCGTCCCCGACGAGCGGGCGGCCTACCGGCTCCGCCGGCGCATCTTCACCACGACCACGGGGACCTACGTCGCCTCGTGCTCGTTCCGCACCGTCGTCTACAAGGGCCTGATCACCGCCGACGCGCTGTCGGAGTACTGGCTCGACCTCGCCGACGATCGGTTCGAGGCCGCGTTCGCCGTCTTCCACCAGCGGTTCTCCACCAACACCTTGCCGACGTGGGAGCGGGCCCAGCCCTTCCGCACCTTGTGTCACAACGGCGAGATCAACGCGGTGGCCGGCAACATCAACCGCATGCGGGCCCGGGCGACGCTTGGCACGGAGGCCGCCGGCCTCGGCCCCGAGAAGCTGTTCCGGCCGGTCGTCGACCCCAAGGACTCAGACTCCGGACAGCTGGACTCCGTCGTCGAGCTGCTGACCTGCGGCGGGCGTGACATCCGTCACGCCATGGCCATGACCATCCCCGAGGCGTGGGAGGGCGAGCGCGACATCGCGTCGGAGGTCAAGGGGTTCTACCGCTACCACGCGTCGCTCATGGAACCGTGGGACGGTCCCGCCGGCGTCATCTTCACCGACGGCATCGGCGTGGGCGCCACCCTCGACCGCAACGGTCTCCGCCCCCTCCGGTGGGCCGTGAGCGACGACGGCCTCGTCGTGTGCTGTTCGGAGGCCGGTGCCGTCGACCTCACCGGCCGCGGCCAGGTGCAGCGGGGCCGGCTCGGTCCCGGGCAGATGCTCTACGTGACCCCCGACGAGGGCGTGGTCTTCGACCCGGAGAACAAGGCGAAGCTGGCCGCCGGCGGCCCTTACGCGCGCTGGGCGCAGGACGGGCTGCGCCACCAGGCCGCCGGCCAGCACATCGACCAGACCTCCGACCCCACGATCCTCGAGCGGCGCCAGGCCATGTTCGGCTACTCCCGGGAGGAGCTGGCGATGGTGCTGCGGTACATGGCCAACGAGGCCAAGGAGCCCACCTACTCGATGGGCGACGACTCGCCCC
>Ga0247719_1000719_pt1 | contig 17489 bp, 16 predicted proteins | sample 41E_DmetaG_FD_189046 | JGI IMG/M metagenome (GOLD analysis project Ga0247719, IMG submission 189046) | Soil microbial communities from hillslope of Landscape Evolution Observatory, University of Arizona, Oracle, AZ, United States - 4-1-E_D | ecosystem: Engineered > Artificial ecosystem >...
AATCGCGCTCGATTGCCCGGTACGGCTGGTCCACGGCGATGCCGACATCGACGTGCCGCTCGACGTCGCCTTCCGGACGCTGCGAGCCCTCCGTTCAGCCGATGTCCAGCTGAACGTGATCAAGGACGGCGGGCACCGGCTATCGGAGCCGCACGAGATCGCCGCGATCCTGCACACCGTCGCCGGATTACTGGAGACCGACGGTTGATCCCGCTGCTTTTCGCCGCACTTGTCGCTGCCACGCCCTCATCCTGTCCCGACGTGGTGACAGCCGAGGCGCTCGTCTGCCACGCGCTCGATGCCCAGAAGCGAGGCGACACTGCAGCGGCCGCGCAGGCGTTCGAGGAAGCGGCGAAGGCCGCTCCGGAAAACGACCCGGCAGCGGCGCGCATGTGGGCCGCGGCGGGGAATCTCTGGATCGCCGCCGACCGCGCCGGACGCGCGGCCTTTGCGCTCGACAAGGCCCTCGCCCTGCCCGGGCTTCAAGCCGAACAGCGCGGGGAAGCATTGCTCGACCGCGCCCGCGCGGCCGAAGCCCAGAACGATCTCAAGACCGCGCGCGCCAAGCTCAACCAGGCGGCGGCGAGCCTCTCCGGCGACCCCTTCTTCTGGTATTTCTCGGCGGCCCTCGCGATCCGCGAAAAGGATGCGGCTGCGGCCAGGGCGGCAATCGGCAAGGCACTGTCACTTGCGCCGAACGATCCGCTGATCCTGTTCGAGGCCGGCCATGTCGCCCACTTCGGCGGAGACGAGGCTCAGGCCCGCAGCTATTGGATGCGCGCGGCGGCCGCTGATCCGAACGGAGCGACCGGCAAGGCCGCGGCCAAAGCGGTCGAGATGCTTGGCCTCACTCCGACAGTGCAATCGCAGGTGCAACCGCCTAAATAGCCGCGATGCGCTTCCTCCATGCGATGCTCCGGGTCAGCGACCCGGAAGCGACGGTCCGCTTCTTCAACCTTCTCGGGCTCGAGGAGCGGCGGCGAATGGACAATGAGGCTGGCCGTTACACGTTGATCTTCCTCGGCGTGCCCGGCGACGACGGCGGCGAGGTCGAGCTTACGCACAATTGGGATGAGACCGGATATTCGGGAGGCCGCAACTTCGGCCACCTCGCCTACCAGGTCGACGATATCTACGACACGTGCAGCCGGCTGATGGATGCCGGTGTGACGATCAACCGTCCGCCGCGCGACGGCAGAATGGCGTTCGTTCGAACGCCCGACAATGTCTCGATCGAGCTGCTGCAGAAGAATGCGGCGCTGGCTCCGGCCGAGCCTTGGATGTCGATGCCAAATACGGGCGAATGGTGATGCTTGAAGTCGTGCCGGTCCCGGCCTTCGCCGATAATTACATCTGGCTGGTGCACGACTCCGCCAGCGGCGAGACCGCCGTGGTCGATCCGGGCGATGCGTCACCGGTTCTGGTGGAGGCGGAGCGCCGCGGCTGGACCATCCGCCAGGTCTGGAACACGCACTGGCACGCGGATCATACGGGCGGCAATCTGGCCCTCAAGGAAGCGACCGGCGCGCGTGTCTCGGGGCCGGCGGCGGGGCGTATTCCCGGCCGCGACATCGCCCTCCGCGAAGGCGACGAAGTTCGCCTCGGCGCGCACGTTGGCCGGGTAATCGAAGTCCCCGGTCATACCCTCGACCATGTCGCGCTGCTGTTCGAGGAGGATGGCATCGCCTTCGTCGGCGACACTTTGTTCGCCATGGGCTGCGGGCGTCTGTTCGAGGGGACGCCGGAGCAGATGTTTCGCTCGCTGCACCGACTCGCGGATCTACCGCCCGAGACGCGGCTCTATTGCGCGCACGAATATACGCTGGCCAATGGCCGCTTCGCCGCCCATGCCGAACCCGACAACGCGGACATTGCCGCGCGGCTTCAAGAGGTCGCCCGGCTTCGCGAAGAGGGCCGGATTACGCTTCCATCAAGCGTTGAACTCGAACTGCGCACCAACCCGTTCCTGCGCGCCAACGACGTTCAAGAATTTGCCCGCCTGAGAGCAGAGAAAGACAGCTTTCGTTAAGGCACAGAGGCGCTCGTGGAACGTTTGGCTACCGTAACGCCAAGGAGAGTGTCATGAGGATCGTCCCACTTGTGCTGCTGGCATCGGTCGCCGCTTCGTGCAGCTACACCGGGGCCCCGCCGCCGATGGCCGAGCGCACACCCCAGCAAGCTTCGAAGCTCGCCGCTTTGACCGCCGGCCGTGTAGCCGGACCGCCGCTTAGCTGCCTACCATCGTTCCGGTCGGGTGACATGAGGGTGATCGACGAAAGCACGGTCGCGTTCCGCGACGGCGCGCGAGTGTATGTGAATCACATGCAGGGCGGCTGCGCCAATCTCAACGGAAGCACCACGCTGGTTACGCGCAGCGGCGGCACCGGGCTTTGCCGGGGCGACATTGCGCAGGTTGTCGACCCGCTAAGCTCGATCCCGGTCGGGAGCTGCGCGTTTGGCGATTTCATCCCTTATACGAGGCCGCGCGCCTAGCGTTTGTAGAGCGCGTCGAGCCGCTCACCGTAGACGCCGGTGATTACGTGCCGGCGGATTTTCATTGACGGCGTCAGCTGCTCGTTCTCGATCGTGAACGGCGCGTCGGCGACGATGAAGCGCCGCACCTTTTCGATTACGGACAAATCGCTGTTCACCCGGTCGATCGCCTTCTGCAGCTGCTGCTGGAGATCGGGCGCGCCATCGAGCTCGGGATCGGGAACCAGCAGCGCGACGAGGTGCGGCCGCCGATCCCCATAGACCATGGCCTGGGCGATCTCCGGCTGCAGGGTCAGGATACCTTCGATCCGCTGCGGCGAGACGTTGTCGCCCTTGTCGTTGACGATCAGGTCCTTCTTGCGGTCGGTGATGACGATCCGGCCTTTCTCGTCGAAATGACCAACATCACCGGTCGCCAGCCAGCCGTCGGGACTGAGGACGCGTTGGGTTTCATCGGGGTTGCGCCAATAGCCGTGCATCACGAGCTCGCCGCGGACCATGATTTCGCCGTCCTCGGCGATCCTCACCTCTGTGTCCTTGATCGGCGGACCGACCGTCTCGTGGCGGATTCCTACGCTCGGCCGGTTGGCGCTGATCACCGGAGCGGCTTCGGTCTGCCCATAGCCTTGAAGGAAAGTGATCCCCAGCGAATCGAAGAACAAGGCGACTTCCGGATTCAGGGGAGCGCCGCCTGAGACCCAGGCCTTGGTTCGGCCGCCAACCTTGTTCCTCACCTTCTTGCGCAACGTGTATTCGAGGATGCGGTCCATCGGATAGTCCCAGGGCCTTAGCCGCTTTTCGTATTTGGCCTGGCCGATCTTGAGTCCCCGGTTGAGCAAATGCTTGCCGAGGCCGCCGCCGCTCTCGATACCCTTGAGGATTCTCGTCCGCAGCATCTCGAACAACCGCGGCACGACGATCATGATGGTCGGCCGAACCTCCTCGATATTCGACGCGAGCTTCTCGAGGCTCTCGGCATAATAGATTTGCGCGCCGAGCCCGATCGGGAACAATTGCCCGCCGGTATGTTCGAGCGCGTGGCTGGCCGGAAGGAACGACAGGAACACCTCGTCCCCCCAGCCGAAGTCGGTCGAGATGACGTCGGTTGCGCCCGCGATGTTGTGAAGGATTGCGCCGTGGTGCAGCATCACGCCGCGCGGCGCGCCCCCGGTGCCGCTGGTGTAGATGATGCACGCGAGGTCCTGGCGGCTCAGGCCTGCGATTTGCTGCTCGAGGTCGGCGAGGTCCGCCTCCCCGGCGACCATGTTCGTCCAGCTGTGGCAGGTGACCCAATCCGGCGCCTGCCCGGTTCGCAGCGACTCCATCGCGATCACGTGGCGGCAGTCGGTCGAGGTCAGCACGGCCGGCACCAGGGTCTGGGCTAGCTTGTGGTTGGACACGATCACTGCCCGCGCGCCCGAATCGCCGAGCACGTGCGCGTGATCGCGCGTGGTGTTGGTCGTGTACGTCGGGACGGTGACGCAGCCGGCGGCCATGATGCCGAGGTCGGCGATAAGCCATTCGGGGCGGTTCTCGCTGACCAGGCAGACCCGGTCGCCCGGCTGCAGCCCGATGCGCCTGAGGCTGGCAGCCAATGCAGCCACCTGCTGCGCCGCCGCGGCCCAGCTGACCGGACGCCATTCCCCGTCGCGCTTAGCCCACAGGAAGGGCGAATCGCCCTTTTCTGCCGCCCGCGTCAGAAAGAGGCTGACCAGATTATCGAAATGTTCGAGCTGCCGCGCCATCTTGTTCCTTTCCGGCGCGGCTTCTTAGCGGAAACAATTGCGAGCGCCACTCGTCCTGCTAGGCGCATGGCCATGGGACCGTTCCGCAAACTCATCACCGCCATCGCCCTAGTGGCCCTTGCCGCCTGCACCGCGACTCCCCCCGCGCAATTGGTTGCGAGGCCTGCGGCGCAAAGCGCGGAGCCTTTCGTCATCGCCGCCAATCCGCTCGCGGCCGAAGCGGGGCTCAATGTGCTGAAGCGCGGCGGAAGTGCGGTCGATGCGGCGATCGCCGTCCAGGCGATGCTGTCGCTGGTCGAGCCGCAAAGCTCGGGGCTCGGCGGCGGCGCGTTCATGAACTATTTCGACGCTCGGACCGGCAAGCTCACCCTCTACGACGGCCGCGAGGTGGCGCCGGCCCAGGCAACACCGGGCATGTTCCTCGACGCAGCCGGCAAGCCATTGCCGTTCAATGTCGCGGTTCTGAGCGGACGGGCGACGGGCGTTCCGGGCGCGGTGAGAATGCTCGCGCTTGCTCACCAGGAGCATGGGCGGCTCGCCTGGTCGAGCCTGTTCGGCGATGCGGAGCGCACCGCGGCCGAAGGTTTCATCGTCAGCCCGCGCCTCTCGCGCCTCCTGCGCGGCGATTATGCCGAGAATAGCGCGCCCGACGTCATCGCTTATTTCGGCCAGGGGCCCGGCGGGCGGCGCGTCCAGGCGGGCGACCGCTTGCGCAATCCGGACTATGCGGATTTCCTGCGCCGGCTCGCCGCACAGGGCCCCGACGCCATGTACACGGCGTCGACCGCGGCGAAGATCGTTGCGCGGACGCGCGCCGAACCTCTGGGCGGGTCGATGACGCTCGCCGACCTCGCCAACTACCGCCCGGTCAAGCGGGAGCCGGTCTGCGGTCCGTACCGCATCTATATCCTGTGCACGTCGCCCCCTCCGGGAAGTGGCGTGGGGTTGATCCAGCTGATGATGCTGCTCGAGCATACCGACATCGCTTCGCGCAACGCGGACGACCCCCAAGCGTGGTTCCTGTTCGCCGAGGCGAGCCGGCTGATGTATGCCGATCGCGACCGCTATGTCGGCGACCCCGCTTTCACCAGCGTCCCGATCGCGGGACTGATCGACCGCAATTATGTCGCGGCGCGGGCGAAACTGATCGGCGAAAAGGCGGGACCGCCGCCGCAGGCGGGGACTCCGGCCGGCGCCCGGGTCGCCGGTGTCGACCGCAGTCATGAACCGACCGGCACGTCGCATTTCATCGTGCGCGATGCGGCCGGCAATGTCGTCTCGATGACAACGACCGTGGAGAGCATCTTCGGCTCGGGCCGGATGGTCGACGGCTTCTTCCTCAACAACCAGCTGACCGACTTCTCGTTCAGCCCAACCGACGAGCAGGGTCGCCCCGTCGCCAACGCCGTCGCTCCCGGCAAACGGCCCCGCTCCTCGATGGTCCCGACCATCCTTCTCACCGGCGACGGCCGTTTCGCCGGTGCGATCGGCTCGGCCGGCGGCAATGCCATCCTCGCTTATGTCGCCAAGTCGCTCGTCGCAGCGATCGACTGGAACATGCCGATGCCCCAGGCCCTCGCCGCGCCCAATCTCGTCGCCAGGGGTGCGAACTTCCAGGGAGAACTGTCGAAGTTTTCGCCGCAGATCCTCGAAGGCCTGCGCGCGCGCGGAATCGACTTGAAGCCGGGCCAGGGCGAGGATTCGGGGCTGACCGCGGTGCTGATACGCGACGGCCGGATCGACGGCGCTGCCGACCCGCGGCGCGAAGGCGTGGTCCTGACGCTTCCGCGCTAGGGCGCGGTCCCGACCGCCTCGGAGATATTGGCAAAGCCTTCCCGGCTTAGCCGCTCGGCCAGATCGAGCGCGATCCGCCGCGCGATCCCCGGGCCTTCGTAGACCATCGCGCTATAGAGCTGGACGAGGCTCGCGCCGGCGCGGATCCGCTCCCACGCGTCGTCGGCCGTGGCGATCCCGCCGACGCCGATCAGGGGGATCTGCCCGCCCGACGCAGCGCGGAAATCGCGCAGCGCCTTCAGCGCCAGCGGCTTTAACGGCGCGCCCGACAGCCCGCCCTGCTCACCGCGGAACCGCGACTTCAGCGGCGGCCGCGACACCGTCGTGTTGGCGATGATGAGTCCATCGATGCCATGCTCGATGGCAGCGCGGACGATCTGGTCGGGCTCACTTGTCCCAAGGTCGGGCGCCACTTTGAGGAAGATGGGCGGACCGCCCTTCGGCCGCGCCTCACGAACCGCGGAGAGCAAGGCCGCGAGCGCGCCTTCGTCCTGCAGCTCCCTCAGCCCCGGCGTGTTGGGCGAGCTGATGTTGATCGTCAGATAATCGGCGACGGCGGCCATCGCACCAACGCCTTGGACATAATCCGCGATGCGGTCCGCGCTCTCCTTGTTGGCCCCGATATTCACGCCGACGATCCCGGGCCCGCGCCGCTGCAGGCGCTGGAAAGCCTCCGCTTGGCCGCGATTGTTGAAGCCCATGCGGTTGATCACGGCTCTGTCCGCGGCCAGGCGGAACAGGCGCGGCTTGGCGTTCCCCGCCTGCGGTCGCGGCGTCAGCGTCCCAACCTCGACGAAGCCGAAGCCGACTGCGAGCATCTTTCCCGGCACTTCGGCATCCTTGTCGAACCCGGCCGCAAGCCCGACGGGTGAAGGGAAATCGATCCCTGCGACCGTCGTCTGCAATGATTTGGGAAAGTCCGCCGCGCCCCTCGCCGGCATCAGCTTCAGCGCAGCGATCGTCGCGCGATGCGCGCGTTCGGCGTCGAGCGCGAACGCCAAGGGCCGGAACAGGGGATACAGGCTCATCCCCGCCGCCCTAGCAACCGGGGGCCGCCGGTTCATCGAAAAATCAGTGGCGGCGGCCTCAAGCGTCTGCAATCCCGATCCGGAGTCGCATCACAAGGGACCTTTGACGATGAAGCACCTTCTTCTCCTTGCCGGATCAGTACTTGTCGCCGGTTGCGCCACGGCAACCGCCGAGCCGCCTGTGGTCGCTGCCGCTCCCGCGGCAGCTCCCGCACCGGTCGCGCCCGTAATCCCCGCGAAGAACCCGGAGCTCGCCGCCTTCTTCGACGAGGTCGACAAGGCCGAGCTCGCGCTGACGCCGCTCGGCAAAGCCTATCGCGGCATCAAGGACCAGGACTATGGTCGCTGGGACGATTATTCGGATGAGGCGGCGGAGAGGGCCCGCGCGCTGAGGCTGCGCAACGTCGAGCAGCTGCGCGCCCGCTTCGACCGCTCGCGCCTCTCGCCGGAAGACCAGCTCAGCTACGACCTGTTCCTCAATCGCGCGGCCCGCGCCGAGGCCTTGTGGCCATACCGCAAGCAGGGCTTCGTCTTCGACCAGATGAACGGCGCGCAAAGCCAGTCGCCGGCCTTCCTGATCAATATTCACAGGGTCGCCAGCGTCGCCGATGCCGAAGCCTATGTCTCGCGCCTCAGCGAAATGGCGCGCGCGCTGCGCCAGGCGACCGAGGAGGCCCGCCGCCGCCAGGCGCTCGGCATCCTGCCGCCGAAATGGGTATTCCCCTACGTGATCGCGGATTCGCGCAACCTCATCACCGGCGCTCCCTTCGGTTCCGGCAAGGACAGCCCGCTATGGGCCGATTTCAAGGGCAAGGTCGCCCAGCTCGACGCCGACGCGGCGACGAAGCAGCGGCTGCTCAATGCCGCGCGCGCTGCGCTGCTCAACGACGTCCGTCCGGCCTATCAGGGGATCATTACGCTGATGCAGGCGCAGCAGCGCGTCGCCGGGACCGACGACGGCATCTGGCGCTTCCCCAATGGCGCCGCGCAATATCAGGCGCTGCTGAAATCCTACACCACGACCGATTACACGGCGGACCAGATCCACGAGCTCGGCCTCGCCCAGGTCGCCCGCATTCACAGCGAGATGAGCGCGATCAAGGACCGTGTCGGCTTCAACGGGTCGCTCCAGGATTTCTTCGCGCACATGCGCACGTCGAAGGAATTCTATTACCCGAACACGGATGCCGGACGGCAGATGTACCTCGATGAATCGCAGAAGGCACACGATGCGGTCTACACGCTGCTGCCGCGCTATTTCGGCCGGCTGCCCAAGGCGCCGCTGGTGATCAAACGGGTCGAGGCGTTCCGCGAGAAAAGCGCCGGCAAGGCCTTCTACCAGGCCCCGCCGCCGGACGGTTCGCGGCCCGGAACCTATTACGTCAACCTCTACGACATGAACGACATGCCCTCGACCGAGGTCGAAGCGCTGTACTGTCACGAAGGGGCGCCCGGTCACCATCTCCAGAACGCGCTTCGGGTCGAGCTGGGCAACGAAGTGCCGCCGTTCCGCCGCTTCGGCGGCTACACCGCTTATGGCGAGGGCTGGGGGCTCTATTCGGAGAAATTGTGCAAGGAGATGGGCCTTTACCAGGACCCGTACCGCGACTTCGGCCGCCTCCAGCTCGAGCTCCACCGCGCGATCCGGCTGGTCGTCGATTCCGGCCTTCACCACAAGCGCTGGACCCGCGAGCAGGCGATCAAATATGTTGAGGACAATAGCGCGGACGCGCCGGGCGGCATCGTCAAGGCGATCGAGCGCTACATCGTCTATCCCGGCCAGGCGACCGCCTACATGGTCGGCAAGCTGAAGATCGAGGAGCTTCGCGCCAAGGCGGAACGCGAGCTCGGCCCCAAGTTCGACATTCGCGGCTTCCACGACACGGTGCTGCTTTCGGGCGCGCTGCCGCTCGACGTGCTCGAAGCGCGCGTCGACCAGTGGATTGCGCGAGTGAGAGCATCATAGACCTTCACTGCGAGCGTTAACGGCGCTGGTTGAGTTTCGGGGCGCAACGCACTAAATCGGAGTGGAAAGCTCCGAATTAGCGATGCGCCTCTCTCACCTCGCCGATTATGCGGTCGTGCTGATGACTGCCGCCGCCCGCCGACCCGCGGGCGCGCGGCTCAGCGCGACCGAGCTCGCGCAGGAAACGGGCGTGCCCTTGCCGACCGCCCAGAAACTGATGGGCCAGCTCGCCTCCTCCGGTTTGCTTTCGAGCGCCCGCGGCGCGTCGGGCGGCTTCGCGCTGGCCAGGCCGGCGCCGGAGATCAGCCTCGCCGACATCGTCGAAGCGGTCGAGGGCCCGATCGTCATGACCGTCTGCTCGGGCCACGAAGGCCCGTCGGATTGCGCGCTCGACGCCCATTGCCGGGTGAAGCCGCACATGGGCGTGGTCGGCAATGCGGTGCGCGGCGCGCTCGGAGCGGTGACTCTGACGGAGCTCGCGCAATGAACGAGGCCGTCAAGAACCGCGAGCTCAAGGAGAAGATCGCCCAGGATTATGAATGGGGCTTCGTTTCCGACGTCGAGCAGGAATTCGCTCCCAAGGGGCTGAGCGAAGACACCGTCCGCTTCATCTCGGGCAAGAAGGGCGAGCCGGAATGGATGCTCGACTGGCGCCTCAAGGCCTTTCGCGCCTGGCTCGAGATGGAGGAGGTCAGCTGGGCCAAGCTCGACATCCCCGATATCGATTATCAGGACGCTTATTATTACGCCGCGCCCAAGGCGAAGCCCAAGCTCGCCTCATTGGACGAGCTCGACCCCGAAATCCGCCGCACCTACGAGAAGCTCGGAATCCCGATCGAGGAACAGAAGGTGCTCGCCAATGTCGAGGGCGCGCGCAAGGTCGCCGTCGACGCGGTGTTCGACAGCGTCTCGGTCGCCACCACCTTCCGCAAGGAGCTGAAGAAGGCCGGGGTCATCTTCCTCAGCATCAGCGAGGCGATCCGCGAATATCCCGAGCTGGTCCGCAAATATCTCGGCAGCGTCGTGCCGCAGCGCGACAATTATTTCGCCTGTTTGAACAGCGCGGTCTTTAGCGACGGCACCTTCGTCTACGTGCCCGAGGGCGTGCGCTGCCCGATGGAGCTATCGACCTACTTCCGCATCAATGCTGAGAATACCGGCCAGTTCGAGCGCACGCTGATCGTTGCCGACAAGGGCAGCTACGTCTCCTACCTCGAAGGCTGCACCGCGCCGATGCGCGACGAGAACCAGCTGCACGCCGCCGTCGTCGAGATTTTCGCCCACGAGGACGCCGAGGTGAAATACTCGACGGTCCAGAACTGGTATCCGGGCGACAAGGAAGGCCGCGGCGGCATCTTCAACTTCGTCACCAAGCGGGCCTTGTGCAGCGGCGACCGAAGCAAGGTTTCATGGACCCAGGTCGAGACCGGAAGCGCGATCACCTGGAAATATCCGAGCTGCATCTTGAAGGGCGAAGGCAGCGTCGGGGAATTCTATTCGGTGGCGCTGACCAACAACCGCCAGCAGGCCGATACCGGCACCAAGATGGTGCACATCGGCGCCAACACCCGCTCGACCATCGTCAGCAAGGGCATCAGCGCCGGCCGCTCGAACAACACCTATCGCGGCCTGGTGCGCGTGCTCCCGCGCGCCGAGAATGTGCGCAACTTCACCCAGTGCGACAGCCTGCTGCTCGGCGACAAATGCGGCGCCCACACCGTGCCCTATATCGAGGTCAAGAACCCGACCGCGACCATCGAGCATGAAGCCACCACGTCAAAGATTAGCGAAGACCAGCTTTTCTACGCGATGAGCCGCGGGCTCGATGCCGAAAGCGCGGTGGCGCTGATCGTCAACGGCTTCGCCCGCGAGGTGCTGAAGCAGCTGCCGATGGAGTTTGCGGTCGAGGCGCAGAAGCTGCTGGGGATCAGCCTCGAGGGGAGCGTGGGATGAGCGAGGAATTCAACGCATTGCTCACAGTCGATGACCTGCACGCGACTGTCGCCGGCAAGCCGATCCTCAACGGCCTGTCGCTGCACGTGCCCGCTGGCGAAGTGCACGCGATCATGGGGCCCAACGGCTCCGGCAAGTCGACGCTGGCATACGTGCTCGCCGGTCGCCCCGGTTATGAGGTGAGCGAAGGCGGCGCGACGTTCGAGGGCCGCGACCTGCTCGCCCTCGAACCGCACGAGCGCGCCGCGGCCGGCCTGTTTTTGGGCTTCCAATATCCGGTCGAAATCCCCGGCGTGTCCTACCTCCAGTTCCTGCGCGAGAGCCTCAACGCGCAGCGCCGCGCGCGCGGCGAGGCGGAGCTGTCGGGCGGCGAGTTCATCAAGCTCGCGCGCGGCCAGGCGGAAGCGCTCGGAATGGACATCGAGATGCTCAAGCGCCCGGTCAACGTCGGCTTTTCGGGCGGCGAGAAGAAGCGCGCCGAGATGGTGCAGATGGGCATCATGCAGCCCAAGTTCGCCGTGCTCGACGAGACCGACAGCGGCCTCGACATCGACGCGCTCAGGATCGTCGGCGAAGGCATCAACCGCATCATGCGCGCGCCCGACAAGGGCGTGCTCCTCATCACCCATTACGAGCGTCTGCTCGAGCACGTCCGACCCGACCGCGTGCACGTGCTCCAGGCTGGGCGGATCACCCGCTCCGGCAACATCGAGCTCGCCCGCGACCTCGAGCGCGAGGGTTATGCGGAGCTAGCATGACCGCGCCCTTCCCTAGCCGCGCCCAGGAGGAATGGCGCTACGCGGACCTCGACGCGCTTAAGCCGGTCTGGGAGCAGGTCGCCGAGCCCGTGACGCTGACCGTCGCCGCCGGCGAGAACCTCGAAGAGATGTGGCTTCCCGTTGCCGACGACGTCCAGCTGCGCCGCGTGCAGTTGGCGCTGGGCCAGCAAGCGAGCGCGCGCATCTTCGCGCTGAACGCTGCCCCGGTTTACGGCCGCATCGAGCTCGAGGTCAGCCTGTCTGCGGGTGCCGAGTTCGAGCTGTTCGCCGCCAACATCGGCACCGGCCTCTCGACCAACGAGATCGTCACCCGCGTACGTCACCTCCAACCGGACGGCCGCTCGCTCCAGGTGATCCGCAGCGTGCTGGGCGGCAAGGCGGCGGGTTCCTACCTCGGCAAGGTCGAGGTCGCGCGCGGTGCGCAGCAGACCGACGCCGAGCAGTCGGTCAAGGCCATGCTGCTCGATCGCGGCGCGACCGCCAATTGCAAGCCCGAGCTCGAAATCTACGCCGACGACGTCAAATGCGCGCACGGCGCGACCGTAGGCGAGCTCGACCCGGTGCAATTGTTCTACGCCCAGTCGCGCGGCCTTCCACCGGAGGAGGCCCGCGCCCTGCTGCTCGAAGGCTTCGTCATGGGTCTGTGCGAAGGCGCGAGCGACGGCGATGCAATCCGCACCGCCGCGCGCGACGCCCTGCGGAGGGTCGTGTGAACGCGCCCACGCGCATCAACTCGGCGCTGAATGTCCGCGACCAATTTCCCGGCATCGAGAGCTGGCACTATCTCGACAGCGCCGCGACCGCGCAAAAGCCGCAGGCCGTGATCGACGCGATCGCCCGCGCCTACGGGCCCGACTACGCAACCGTACATCGCGGGGTCTACCAGCGCTCGTCGGACATGACCGGCCGCTACGAGGCGGCGCGGGCGGCGGCGGCGAAGCTGATCGGCGGCAAGGCCGATGAGTTGATCTTCACCCGCGGCGCGACCGAGGCGATCAACCTCGTCGCCCGCTCGGTGCCAAAGGACGGCCGCAATCGGGTCTTGCTGTCCGTCCTCGAGCATCACAGCAACATCGTCCCCTGGCAGCTCGCCGGCTATGAGATGGACGCGGTGCCGCTGACCAGCGACGGCCGGATCGACCTCGACGCCGCCGAGCGGATGCTGACCGAACAGCATCGAATCGTCGCCTTCGCTCATGTCTCGAACGTGCTCGGCTCGGTGCTCGACGCGAAGCGCGCCGCCGAGATCGCGCATTCGAAAGGCGCGCTGCTGCTGCTCGACGGCTGCCAGGCCGTGCCGCGCCTGCCCGTCGACGTCGCGGCAATCGGCTGCGACTTCTATGCCTACTCGGCACACAAGCTCTACGGCCCGACCGGTATCGGCTGCCTCTGGGGAAGGGCGGAGCTGCTCGCGCACATGCCGCCGTGGCAAGGCGGCGGCGCGATGATCGAGAAGGTCACGTTCGAGGAAACCACCTACCTCGATCCGCCGGCACGGTTCGAGGCGGGGACGCCGCACATCGTCGGCGCCGTCGGCCTGCACGCGGCGGTGAACTGGGTCGAGCATCTTTCGCCCGACGCGATCCACGCCCACGAATGCGCGCTCGTCGCGGAATGCCGCGCCGCGCTGCGCGAAATCGGCGGCGTGACCCTGTACGGGCCGGAGGACAGCGCGGGCATTGTCAGCTTCAACATCGACGGGGTGCATCCGCACGACACCGCCACCATATTGGACGATTGCAGCGTCGCTGTCCGGGCCGGCCATCATTGCGCCCAGCCGTTGATGCGCTGGCTCGGCGTCGAGGCGACGGCGCGCGCGAGCTTTGCCGCGCACAGCGACAGCTCGGACATCGAGGCGCTGGTGCGCGGCATTCAGCAGGTCAAACGGATCTTCGGATGAACCAGGAACGCAAGATCGAGACGGAAGAGGTGGAGAGCGTCGCTCCTCCGCCCCGCGCGCGCGTTCCCGACGCGGTCCAGCGCAAGAAGGATTATCTGGCCGGCTTCCTGGCCGGCGAGACCGAAACCAGGCCGGCGGGCGAGATCCCGAACGAGGGGGTGCGCGACGCCGTCATCGAAGTGCTGAAGTCGATCTACGATCCCGAAATCCCGGTCGACATCTACGAACTCGGCCTGATCTACGATGTCGAGGTGAGCGAGGACGGCGACGCGACCATCACCATGACCCTGACCACTCCGCACTGCCCGGTCGCGGAGTCGCTGCCGCAGGAGGTCGAGCTGCGCGCGCTGTCGGTTCCGGGCGTGCGCGATGCGGTCGTCAACCTTGTCTGGGACCCGCCCTGGGACCCGTCGAAGATGAGCGACGAGGCGCGACTCGAATTGGGGATGCTGTGATGACCGAGCAGACGAAACTCCGCGCGCCGCCGGCCGCGATCACGCTGACCGAAGCGGCCGAAGCGCGCATCGCCGAGCTCATGGCGCGTGCCCCCGAAGGCGCGATCGGAGTGAAGCTGTCGACCCCGCGCCGCGGCTGTTCCGGCCTCGCTTATTCGGTCGACTATGTGACGGAGGAACAGCCGTTCGACGAGAAGATCGAGACCAGCGGCGGCACCTTCTACATCGACGGCGGGTCGGTGCTCTACCTCGTCGGATCGACCATGGACTGGCGCGAGGACGATTTCGCGGCCGGCTTCGTGTTTGACAATCCGAACGCCAAGGGCGCCTGCGGCTGCGGCGAGAGCTTCACCGTTTAGGCGACGCCCCATCCGTGATATGGTCCGCCCCTCGATTTGCCTGAGGGGGAAAAAGGCATGTCACGAGCAGGTTCGCTTCTGTTTGCCACGGTCGCCTACGCGATCTTCTTCGCGACGTTCCTCTATTTGATCGTCTTCGTCGGCGATTTCAGCTTCGCCCGCCGAACAGTCGATGTGGGTCCGGACAGTCCTCCCGCTGTCGCGGCGGTGATCAACATAGCCCTCATCGCTTTGTTCGGACTGCAGCACAGTGTGATGGCCCGGCCCGGCTTCAAGCAATGGTGGACGCGCTTCGTCCCACCGCCGATGGAACGCAGCGTGTATGTGCTCAGCGCGAGCCTCGCGCTGATCCTTCTCTTCTTGCTGTGGCGGCCGATCGACATGATCGTCTGGAACGTCACCAATCCGCTGCTTCACGACCTCATCTGGGCGGCGTTCTGGATCGGCTGGCTGACGGTCCTGGTCAGCACCTTCCTGATCAATCATTTCGAACTGTTCGGGCTGCAGCAGGCGTGGTTTCACCTGCGCGGCCGCGAAGCGGCGCAACACCAACTGCGCCAGCCCTTATTCTATCGCTGGGTCGCTCATCCGATTTATTCGGGATTCGTCCTCGCCTTCTGGGCGACGCCGGAAATGACCGCCGGTCACTTGCTCCTGGCGATCGGCATGACGGCCTACATCCTCATCGCCATTCCGCTCGAGGAGCGCGACCTCACCGACATCTATGGCGACGACTATCGCCGATACCGGGCGGGCGTTGGCAAGCTCTTTCCAAAATTCAGGCGGCGGAGCGCCTGAACGCCCCGCCGCCTGACCCCCTCCCTTCAGGCGTGTTTCGAAAAGGCCGCTCTAGAAGCCCAGCGTGAAGCGGACCGCGGCGCCGGCATCATCCTTTCCGCTGACGATGTGCCCAGGCTGACGCCGATAGAACAGATTGCCGCCGAGCCAGGCCTTGCCGTCCAGGAGCCGCGAGCCGTAGCTCAGCTCGCCGTCAATCTCCCGGCCCTTCGGCCGCAGCGACATCCGGCTGATGCTGTTGGTCGCCGTGCCGGTCTCGTAATCCCAGGCGGTGGGCAACCAGGCAGCGAAGCCGCCGCGCTCGACCCGCAGCGGCTGCGACAAGCGGAAGCCAAGCGTGTCGTTGCTGCCGAGCACGCCGAACTTGGAAATGTCGAGGCCGTATGCACCGGTTTCGAACTTGCCCGCCGCAAATTCGGTCCAGCCGTGCCGTGCCGTCACCCCGGCGGTCCAGCCGTTGCCGAACGGACGGCGCACTTCGGCGTCGAGGAACAGGCTCGTCGAGCCTCCGCCGCCGAGCACATTGGACATCCGCCCGCCGAGCAGGGTCTGCTTCTCCTCGCGCCGGCTCATTCCCAGCGACAACCAATTGCGTCCGAAGTGGCGATCGATGGCAATGCTGCTGTAGCGATAGGGCGAACCGCTCGCGGCGGTCGGCACCTGTTGCCACACCTTGCCGGTCTCCCCGGCGACGGTAACACCGAGGCTTCCGAAGTTCCGGCGCGCAGCCATGCTGCCGCCGCGCATCGCGTTGAAGCCGGGGTCCCCGGCAATATCTCGCGCGATCAGGAATCCGCCCGAGCCCGTCTTGTTCAAGCGGCGCTCCATCGCCTTCGCACCCTCGGCGAAGCCGAAGGCGACGGCGGTCTTGTTGTCGATGCGCGCGACTGCCGAGCCGGCGATCAGCTTTGACTTCTGGAGGTCCTCGGGCCCGATTCCGGTCTGCTCGAGCGCGAAGCCGCTGACCACGTCGCGGCGCTCGCGCACCGTCATCGCGATGCTGACCGGACCGGCCTCGCCGCCCGCGACCTTGAGATCGTTGCGCAGCGACCGCGACAACGGCTGGTCGACCGGGGCCTGGCGCAGCGTCTTCGCGAGGTTGATCGCGAATGCGCGGTCGTATCCGTCGAGGATGATGGCGCCAAAGGAGCTTCCGCTCGATGCGTCGCCTGCGGCCGGGGGCAGGTCGCCCGAGTCGCCCGTGACCGCGGTCTGGGTTCCGGCGAGGCTGGTCGTGCCGATTGGCTGGAACGCGCGCTGGATGTTGAGCCGGCCGCGACCGTAGATCGAATCGATACCGACCGCGCCGAGATCATCTGCGCTGGTGAACAGAATCTCCACGATCTGCCTGCCGGTAAGGTTCGGGAAGGCCTGCGCGAGCAACGCTACCGCTCCGGTGATCGTCGGCGCCGAGAAACTGGTCCCCGACCAAAGGTATTGAGTGCCGTTATGGTCGGGCGCTCGGTCTCGGAAACCCAGCGCCATCAGATACCATTGGGCACCCGCGCCGGCGCGATTGGAAAAGTCCGAAATCTGGTTGATGTCGACCCTGCCGCTGCCCGCATCGACACCGACCGATCCGGCGATGATGACCATTCCGGGAAAACGCTGGGCCGGAGTGAGGGCGAAGGGGTCGGGGTTGGCGCTCTTGGTCGGATCCTTACCGTCGTTGCCCGCGCTGATGACCAGCACGATGCCGGCATTCACTGCGCGCTGCATCGCGCTCAGCAAGGTGGTTCCAGGCGACGAGCCGCCGAGCGAGAGATTGATGACCTTGGCGCCCGCGAGGCGCGCCGCATCGATCCCTTGGGCGATCGCGCTGTCGTAGAACTTGCATCCGTCGGTGCTCGCGCAGCTCCCCGGGGAGTCCGCGCGCATGTTGACGATCGTCGCATCGAACGCGACGCCGAGAGTGTTCACGCCGTCGCGCGCCGCGGCGGCGACGGCCGTCACCGCCGTGCCGTGCCCGCCTTCATCGCTGATTCCGCGGGTGCCGTAAGTGTCGCCGCTCGCGGGATCGATTCGCCCGGCGAAATCGCGCAGCGCCGGGTTGATGCCGCTGTCGACGACGCCGATCTTGATGCCCTTGCCGGTGGCGCCGACATTGTAGGCCGCGATAGCGTTCGCCGCGACGGCATAGGTCGAAACCTGATATTCCGTCGTATTGTAGTTCACCGTCGGCGTCGGCGTCGGCGTCGGCGTCGGAGTAGGTGTAGGCG
>Ga0247719_1000725_pt1 | contig 17348 bp, 16 predicted proteins | sample 41E_DmetaG_FD_189046 | JGI IMG/M metagenome (GOLD analysis project Ga0247719, IMG submission 189046) | Soil microbial communities from hillslope of Landscape Evolution Observatory, University of Arizona, Oracle, AZ, United States - 4-1-E_D | ecosystem: Engineered > Artificial ecosystem >...
GACCAACCTGGAGGGCCTGCCACGAGCGGTCGACGCAGTGGGCGGCGTGACGATCACCGTCACTCAGCCCATCCACAGCGTGAAATCCAACTACTTCCTGGATCCCGGTACGTACCACTTCAATGGACAAGAAGCGCTGCGCTTTGCGCGCGTCCGGTACGGCAGCTCGGACTTCGCTCGGGCGCGCCGCCAGCAGCAGGTGATCCGAGCGTTGGCCCTGCGCGTGCGCGAGCCGTCTGTGGCCCTCAATCTGCCGAGCGTGGTCAACGCGCTGACTGAAGTCGTTCGAACGAACGTCCCGCGCAGCCAGACGCCCACCCTGATGAGAATCCTCGAGCGGGCCAACGATGCGTCGGCCGCGCATGTCGTACTGTCGCCGCCACAGGGCTACGCGCGGCGCGTGACTGACATCAAGTACTACATGATCGAGCCGAACATTGCCGCCATCCGCGAGCTGTCGCGGCGGGCGTTCGGCCAATACAGCCGCTACCGCTAGGTCCTGCCCAGCCGGTTTCGCAACTGGCCCAGAAACCCTTCTGCCTCGACCTGCGGCTCGCGCACACTCAACATGGTCCCATTGCGCAGGGCGGCCAGCAGCTGAGCCGCACTGTGCAGCGGGCCGTTGACGACGGTGGCGCACCAGCCCACCTCAGGCTCTGTGTGCGCATCTGAGACCGCCACCGCCGGCAGGCCGAAGTCGCGTGCCAGGTCTGCCGCGAGCTCGTTCGCCCGAGGATCCCGCACGCGACCGTTGTGCACCTCGACATAATCCGCCAGCAGCGCCAGCCGGGAGAGCTCTTGAAACCTGACAGCCCCACGGCCTATGGATGGCCGGGTCGTGTCGAACGGATGCGGCAGACCCACCAATCCGCCCTGAGCGCGGATCTCCTGCGCCGTCTGCTCGGGTGTGAGACCTGAAGGGACTGGCTGCTCGATGAACAGCGCGATCATGTCGCCCTCGGTCGAGCGAGCCTCCTGGCCAATGATGACGGTCACGCCTGCGGTATCGACCTCCCCGGCTCGGCGTACCCCGTCCAGCGTTTCGTGATCAGTAATCGCGAGGTGCGTCAGGCCGCGTTCACGCGCCAGCTGGACCAATCGCAATGGATCGACCCGCCCATCAAATGAGGCTGAGGTATGGCAGTGCAGGTCAATGCGGTGTGGCTTTTGCCCCTCAGCAGCGGTCACAGGTGCCCCTCTCCACACGGGAGCATACGCCACGGTACAAGCGGGGGTTGACTTCGTGCATGATATTAAGCAACACTCGCCCTCGGAGTGGCACTCGGAACTGTTGGAGGGGGACTATTTGGCCCAGCGGACGAGCCACCCACACGCGTGGTAACAGCACGTCGCATGGGCAAGGGGATGCGCGTCTCGCTGCCGGACGCCCTGCCCGGCCGAAAGGTGCTGCTGCCCGCTGCGGACGTCGTGGTCGTGGCCATGTCGGCATACCTCGCACTCGCCGTTCGCTTCGATGAGCTGACACCGATCGATCGGCTGATCCAGTGGCTGCCGATCATCGTGCTGCCGCTCGCGGTGCGGCCGTTGCTCAACTGGCGATGGGGCCTCTACAGCCACTCCTGGCGCTACGTCAGCATCCCAGAGCTGATGCAGCTTGTCTGGGCGACGTTGGCCGGTACGGCGATCATGGTGCTCGCCTTCCTCGTCCTCTACGTCACGGGTTCACCGCTCGTCGCGGGGCTTCCACGCTCGTTCTGGCTGCTCGAGGCGGGATTGAGCATGGTTATGATGGGTGCCCTGCGCATGGGTCCCCGGATCCTGGTTGACATCGCTCGGCCCCGCGCGGCAAGCCGCCTGCAGAACACGATCCTGTACGGGGCCGGCGATGCCGGCGCGATGATGGCCCGCGGCGCGGTGCGAAGTCCTGCAACGGGCATCCGTCCGGTCGCCTTCCTTGACGACAACAAACACAAGTGGGGGCGCGTGCACGCAGGCATCCCCGTCCGCGGCGGCCTGGACAGCCTGGAACGCGTCGTCCGCGCTACGAAAGCCGAGCTCCTGCTGATCACCATGCCCACCGCTGCCGGAGAGGCCGTACGACGAGTGGCTGATGCAGCGATCGCCGCGGGCCTTCAGGTCCGCACCGTGCCCTCGCTCGACGAGATGCTCAACGGCACGTTCGACCCCGGCGCCATCCGTCCGCTCAAGATGGAGGACCTGCTTCGCCGGCCCCCTGTGGACACGGCCGTGCTCAACGAGCTGGCAGCTGACCTTGGCAGCGAAACCATCCTCGTGACTGGGGCCGCGGGATCGATCGGCTCCGAGCTAGCCCGCCAGCTCGCGACCCTGTCGCCGAAGAAGCTGATCCTGCTGGATCGCGCAGAGGGTCCGCTGTACGAGCTGCAGCTGGAGTTCGAGGCGCGGAACGCGGACGCCGACACGCCGGTCGAGTACCGGGTGCTGGACATCACCAACGCGGGCGCGCTGAACCGGCTGATGGAGTCGGAGCGACCTTCAGTCGTCTTCCACGCCGCCGCTTACAAGCACGTGCCGATGATGGAGCAAAACCCCGCGCCCGCCGTCGAGGTGAACGTTGGCGGCACGCTCACCGTGCTCGAGGCAGCCGAGGCTTGCGGCGTGCAGCGCTTCGTACTCGTCTCGACGGACAAGGCCGTCGATCCAACATCCGTGATGGGTGCCACCAAGCGGGTGGCTGAGCTGCTTGTCGCTGAGTTCAGCGCCCGGACCGGTCGCCGGTGGGTATGCGTGCGATTTGGCAACGTGCTCGGCTCGTCCGGCAGCGTGATCCCCATCTTCCAGCGGCAGCTGGAGAAGGGCCTGCCACTGACCGTCACCCACGAGGACATGACGCGCTACTTCATGACCATCCCTGAGGCGACCCATTTGATCCTCCAGGCGGCCACGATGGCCAGGCCGGGCGACCTATTCGTCCTTGACATGGGCGAGCCCGTCCGCATCCTGGATCTCGCCCGCGACTTCCTCCGCCTGCAGGGCCGCGGCATGACCCCGATCAGCTTCACCGGTCCACGCCCGGGTGAGAAGATGCACGAGCAACTCTATTTCGGGGGTGAGACCATCGCCAACACCGACCACGCCAAGGTGCGCCGCGTGGTCAGCGATAACGGCTATGAGGTCCATGTGCCCCTAGCCAGAGAACTGGTCGCGCTCGCGCAGGCCGGTGCGGACGACGGGCTTCGCGCCGCCCTGAAGGACGCGGTTAAGACGACCGCGTACGGTGCCAGCACGATGACCTCTCGAGCGCTCGCCCATGGTGACCGCCCTGACGCCGTTCAATGGCAGCCCGAATGACCGTCGCGGACAAGCTTCGCTCGGATGCCGAAAGGGCCCAGGACTCGCGCGTCGCTGTCATCGGTATGGGCTACGTTGGTCTGCCCTTGGCGCTGTCCCTTCATGAAGCCGGTCTGAACGTGGTCGGCGTAGATGGCAATGAGATCCGTCTGGATGTTCTTCGCGGCGGGGCCTCCCCCATAGACGACGTTCCCGACGGCCGAATCCAGCAGGCCGTCCACAACGGTTTCTCCGTGGTGACCACGAGCGAGGCTTCTCTTGGTGAAGCGGACGCGATCTTCGTCTGCGTTCCCACACCAGTCAACCCGTCTCGTGAGCCCGACCTCACTGCCGTTCTGTCAGCTGCTTCGCTGATCGCTCGATCCCTGCGCCGCGGCCAGCTGGTGGTCCTTCAGTCGACGACGTATCCGGGCACTACCTCCGGGCCATTCCGCCAGGAGCTCGAGCGAACGGGTCTCGTTGCCGGCGAGGACTTTGGGCTGGCGTATGCACCCGAGCGTCTCAGCCCCGGCGATGCCTCAACGCTCACGGCGCCAAAGCTGGTGGGCGGCCTTACTCCCGCCGATACTGCGCGCGCTGCCCTGCTCCTGCGCCGGCTTGGCGGTGAGGTCGTGGAGTTGTCCTCGCCCGACGCCGCCGAGATGGCGAAGCTCCTGGAGAACGTCTTCCGCAACGTCAACATCGCGCTGGTCAACCAACTTGCGTTGCTGTGTGAGCGCATGGGCCTGGACGTCTGGGAGATCACAGAAGCGGCCGCAACAAAACCATTTGGCTTCATGCCCTTCAGGCCGGGCCCGGGCGTGGGTGGCCACTGCATCCCAGTCGATCCGTACTACCTGGCTTGGCGTGCGCGCCAGTTCGGGCTCAACGATCGGTTCGTAGAGCTGGCAGGCGACATCAACAACGCGATGCCACGCCACGTGGTCAGCCTCGTCGCGGAAGCCCTCAACGAGCACGGACGAGCGCTAAAGGGAGCCCGAATAGGCATTCTCGGAGTAGCGTTCAAGCCCAACGTGCGGGATGCGAGAAACTCCCCGGCGGGTGAGGTGATTGCGGAATTGTCCAAGCGCGGATCTATGCTTTCGTACCACGATCCGCACGTACCCTCGTTCGTGGACGCGCAGAACCAATCGTATGGGTCGAGGGAACTGGACGGCATCCTGGCAGAGAGCGACGCCATCGTAGCCATGACCAAACATGCCGCGATCGATTGGACACACGTCTACTCCCACGCGCGGCTCGTTGTGGACACTGTCAACAGTTCTGCCGGACTGATCACAAAGCCCAGGCAGACGCTCCGGCTGGGCGCAGGCTGGCACATCTCCCCGGAATCGTCTGAGGCTCTCCTTGCCGGGCGTGCACGCAGGCCCTTGGCTCCGTGAAGCAGCAGGCGAGGCAAGGCGCAGCGGACCCGATGCGCACGGCAAAGGCTGAGTTCTTGCCCTTCGCGCGGCCGTCCATAACTCACCGAGAGAAAGACGCTGTCCTCCAGGTGCTGGATTCCGGGTGGCTTACGACGGGGCCCACCACCAAAGCCTTCGAAGAAGCCTTCAGTCGATACGTCGGAAGTGCCTACGCAATTGCCGTGAACTCGGCGACAGCGGCTCTGCATCTTGCACTGGATGCACTAGGCGTAAGCGATGAAGACGAGGTAATCGTCCCCACGTGGACCTTCGCCGCCAGCGCCGAGGTGGTCGTGTATCGTCGAGCCAGGCCAGTGCTAGTCGACATCGAGCAGAGGACTCTGAACGCGCCCATTTCCGCGATCGACGCAGCGATCACTTCGCGCACGAAGGCCGTAATCGCAGTCCACTTTGCCGGTCATCCGCTAGAACTGCCTGCGCTGCGCGATCATCTGGCCGCGAAGAGCATCGCGCTTATCGAGGATGCTGCCCATTCATTCCCAAGCCGCGTGGACGAACGCGAAAACGCGTATGCCGGCACTTTCGGCCGTGCAGGGGCTTACTCCTTCTATGCAACCAAGACCATCACCACCGGCGAAGGCGGAATGCTTGTTACCGACGATGCGGCGATGGCAGATCGCGCGCGCCTGATGTCACTCCATGGGATCAGCAAGGACGCCTGGAAGCGCTATACCGCCGCCGGGTCGTGGTACTACGAGATCGAGGACGCCGGGTACAAGTACAACATGACCGACATGGCGGCCGCCCTGGGGCTAGTCCAGCTCGAGCGGGCGGAGGAGTTGCTGAGCGAGCGTCGCCGGCTGGCGAAGCGCTACTCGACCGCGCTCGCGGAGTCGCCCGTGGCTGATCTGGTGAGCCTGCCGGCCGGCATGGATGATGCCTCCCATGCCTGGCATCTGTACGTGCTCAGGCTGAACGTGGACGCGCTAACGGCCTCGCGTGGGTCGGTCATCGATCAGCTCAACCAGCGCGGGATCGGCACGAGCGTCCACTTCATACCACTGCACCTTCACCCGTACCACCGCCGCACGTGGGTGACGGACTCGACTGCATACCCCGTGGCGACTGCCGAGTACGAGCGCGTCATCAGCCTGCCGCTCTGGCCCGGCATGGGCGACGCCGGCGTGGATCGGGTGGTGGACGCGCTGGTCGACACGCTGTCCTCCGCGCGGAGGTAGTGTCCCTGCAGCAGCGGCGCACGCTCCGGGTGCTAGTCGTCGTCAACAAGGGGCTGCCCCAAGGGGATTATCGGTTGGCCCACGCGCGGACGACGCGCCGTGCCGAGCAGATCGTGTTCGCGTTGCCGTCCCGACCAGATCGCGTCACCCATCTGCGGCATGTGCAGATCGGGTTCTCAGAGGGGTTGCGCGCCAGCACGTTCGCCGCGCTGTTACGCCTGCTAGTTTACCTGCGGCGGCACCGGCGACAGCTGGCGCTGGTTCACTTCTATTCGACTGTGCTCACGCTCACCGGCCCGCTCGTCAGCCGTCTAGCAGGCGTGCCAAGCATCGTTACGATTACCGGGTTCGGGCGGGTCTACAACTCAACTGATCGCCGTTACCGCCTGCTGCGTCCGCTCTACAACTGGCTGGCGCACGCCAGCGGCCGGACCGCGCGGGCAGTGCTCTTCCAGAACCATGGCGATCTGGCCACGTTCCGGTCACGCCACCCTGCGCTGGTGGACAAGTGCCACTATGTCGGCAGCGGGGTGGCCGCCCCCATGCGGGTGCGGCAGTCTTACGACGACGTGCCGCTGACGGTGGTCCACGTGGCACGCCTGTTGCCAAGCAAGGGTATCGACGACTTCCTTGCCGTGGCTGCTCGCACCAACCGGTCTGACGTCCGCTTCCGCCTTGCCGGTCCGCCTGCCCGCGGCGCCGAGGCACTTCTCAACCGCGTGAGGCAGGCCCACGCTGAGGGGATCGCGGAGTACCTCGGCGAGCTTCCGTCGAGCGATGCGCGGGAGCTACTGGAAGACGCTCACGTGCTGTTGTTCACCTCGTATGGCGAGGGCATGGCGAGGGTCATGCTCGAGGCAGGATTCGCCGGGACGTGCCCACTCGCCTACTCGATCGCGGCAAACCGCGACGCGATCGGGCCTGGCCGGGGCTTGCTGGTCGACGTTGGCGACATCGACGCGGCCAGCCTGACGCTCGAGCGCCTGGCGGCTGACCGGCAGCTGCTTGCCGAGAACGCGCGCAACTACCAGCGATATGTTGTCGACGCCTTTGGCGCCGACACGTTCGTCGCGCGGCTAGACTCGCTACTCGATCGGGTGTTGGCAGCGGAGAGCGATCGATGAGCGTTATCAAGCGGGCGACTGACTGCGGGATTGCCGCGGTCGCGCTTATTGTGAGCGCGCCGCTGCTGGCAGCCAGCGCCCTAGCGATCAAGTTGGAGGATGGTGGCCCGGTGTTGTTCAGGCAAACCCGCCTAGGACAATACGGACGGACGATACGGATCCTCAAGCTGCGCACGATGCGGCCCAACGCAGGAGATCTCCGCAATCCCGACGGGTCGACGTACGCAGGCGGCGACGACCCACGGATCACGCGTGTCGGCCGTCATTTGCGGCGCTGGAGCATCGACGAGCTGCCCCAGCTGCTGAACGTGCTATTCGGCGACCTAAGCTTGGTGGGGCCACGACCGGACCTACCTGACCAGCTGCGCCTCTACCGACCGATCGATCACCGACGGCTGCGCGTCAAGCCGGGCCTCACGGGCCTCGCCCAAATCAGCGGCCGCAATGCTCTGACCTGGGAGCAGCGGCGCAACCTGGACCTCGAGTACGTGGCACGAGCTAGCTCGCGCCTCGACGCTGAGATAATGCTTCGAACGATCCCTCTGCTCGTGACCGGACACGGTACGACGCAACCGGCGGGGCCGGTGGCTGACGACCCATCTAGGGCGGATGCGAGGAGGCAGCCGTGGACGTAACGGTCCTCTGCACCAGCCCTGATCACCCGATCCTGGCGCATCTGGCAGCGTGGCGCGAGCAAATGGCTGGACAACATCAGATCCAGTTGTGCCGCACACGGGCCGAGGTCGGCTCCGGGGACATGCTCTTTATTGTTTCCAGCGATCAGATCATCACTGGCGATATTCGCGCCAGGTTTGGGGCATCACTCGTAATTCACGCCAGCGACCTGCCTCGCGGACGCGGATGGTCACCACTGCAATGGCAGGTCTTGGAGGGGGCGACCGAAGTCAAGGTCACCCTGTTTGAGGCGGTCGACCAGGTTGACGCCGGTCCCATCTGGGCCCAATCCCCCATAACATTGGACGGCACCGAGCTATATGACGAGTTGAACGCCAAGCTCTTCGAAGTCGAGCTCCAGCTGATGACCTACGCGCTCGAGAATGCTCCACTAATAAGCCCTACACCACAAGAAGGAGCTCCAACCTACTACCGTCGGCGCACGCCCGAGGACAGCCGACTAGATCCCGATCGCTCCATTGCAGACCAGTTCGACCTGATGCGCGTTGCCGACGCCGACAGGTTTCCGTGTTTCTTCGACTTCCGGGGGGAGCGCTACCAGGTCGTCCTTCGGCGGCCGCCGCAGCAAGGGTGACTCGGGCTGTGTCAGCCTGTCCCGTGGGTGCGCTGCCTGCCCCGCGCATGCGCGATCAACCGTCCTGATGCGTGGAGAGTCCATCGCTTGGAGCAAGATGGAATCATGGCAGAACAGCGCGCCCCCGCCACGTGCAGCGGCGGTATCCACCAGAGCTGAGAGAGGGCCGTCCGACTGGTCTTCGAGACGGCCGCCGAGCAGGGCGAGCGCCACGGCGCCGTGGGGCGTGTGGCCAGGCAGCTGGGCAACGGTTCCGAGTCGCCCCGCCATTGGGTCCGCCAAGCTGAGATCCACCGCGGCGAGCGCGGCGGGCTGACGAGCGAGGAGCGCGAGCGGAATGAACGCACTGGAGCGCGCGAACCGTGAGCTGCGCCGAGCCAACGAGATCCTCAAGACCGCGGCGACTTTCTTCGTGGCGGAGTGTTCGACCGCCGCTCGCCGCGACGATCCGCATCGTTGACGACCAGCGCGCTCGTTGGGGAGTCAAGCCGATCTCCCGCACGCTGACGATCGCCCTCGTCGAACTACGCGGCCAAGGTCCGGCCGGCCTCGCGGCGAGCCCTCGCGGACGCGGCGCTGAAGGACGTCATCGCTCGCGTCCACCAAGAGCGCTTCGGTGTCTACGGTATGCGCAAGCTGCGGCGCCAAACCGAGACCGTCGATCGCGACCAGGTCGGTCGCTGATGTGTGCGCTCGAGCTGGTCGGTGCCACGCGCACCAAACGCATCCGGACCACCAGGCCGGGGGTCGTCGAGCAGCCCCGGCCGATCTCGACGAGCGCAGCTTCACGGCGGTCGCGCCTAACCGGGTGTGGCGGTCGACCTGACATATGTCTGACGCGGGGCGCCTCTGCTATGCCACCGTCGTCGTCGACCGCTTTTCCCGCGCCATCGTCAGCTGGCGGGTGATGGTCAGCCTGCGCACCGAACTCGCCCTAAACGCCTCGAGATGGCCCTCTGGGTGGACTATGGGCCGCAAGCCGGAGCATCGCGGCACTGCCGCCTCACGGCCCATCGGGCAGCGGCCCCACGACATAACGTGCACTATGGCGGGCCCGTCCTCTGAGTCTGCCGTGGCAGAAACCACCCATTCGTGCCGTCGCTAGTTTCTCGCGACGCTCGACGACTCGAGACACCAAGAGCCACTGAGCGTGAGATCGCCACCGCTGCCAATAGGATCCAGAACTCTGTGAACCTCAGCCCTTGATGTGCTAACCCGTAGAGAAGTAGCGGAATGAAGTACAGGATCACCAACGAGGGACTTCCGCGGAGCGCTCGCAAGAGCACAATCATGAATAAGGCTAGTCCCACGACGCCGTAACTGAACAGCATGGTGCCGAACGATGAGTGCAACTCGATGTCTCTGGACTCACTGAAACGCGAATAGGCTCCCTCGCCTGCCCCCGCTACGAGATAACCAGGATGCTCCAGTAGACGATCGTATCCTCGATTGTCGAACTCGTCCCTCGACAGGACGGCGGCCTGTCGCGCGGCGAACAGTTGCGCCGTTTGGGCATCTCCTATCCGCCGTGGCAAGTCGTCGGTAACAATGGCACCGACTAGCAGTGTCGAGCCAAGGAAGATCGTCGCAACGCGAAGCGGTGGACTGACTGGATGCACGAATAGGAATACGATGGCCACGAGAGCCATAGAAAGCATTGCAGCAATCGACAATGAGGCAATGGTCAGCGAGGCTCCAAGCCCAACCACAACCAGCTCCCGGAGTCCCCATGGTCGATTATATGACAGGACAAGGTAGAGAGCAGTGAGGAGCACCGCCCAGTAGCCAAGTTGATTCGGGTTGTTGAATGTGCCCGCAACACGTGCTGATTCGCCAAAGCCATGGAGCACGATGACGGCCTGTACACCCAAGGCGCACAAAGCGCCAATTCGTAACCAGCGGCTTGCACTGTCGTGACCGTGCTGCAGCGCCCAGGTGACGACTACAAACACCCCGACGTTATACCCGTAATAGAGGGCGGCAGGAAGGAACGCTGGGTCGCTTAAGAGAAAAGCCCATGTCCCATTGACCAGGGAGACCCACACCACGAGTCCCAACAACCAGTGGTCCCCCCTTACCATAAGCGCCTTTAGAGCCGGTCCGGCCACAAGCACAATGACTAATGCGAGTACGTAGTCCCGCGGTTGGGGAGTGCCGCTAGGAAAGACATATGCCATACCAGCAATGAGAGAAGCGGCGAGGACCGCATAGAGGGGCCAGTTACGCGAAAGTAGGCGATCAGGTTTAGGTAAAAGCGCGTGCGCGCGTTTGGCTTGCATAGGGGGCTCTCAGGATCGCGCTAGACGCGCCGCCGATAGCGGGCGACTGCCCACTTTGGCCGGCGTTGGGTCGGAAGGATCGCCCAGAGGCGGCGCATTACCACCCGACGCGCGCCGAGCCGCGGCGTGGGGGACGCAGTTTCCGCACTCCCACGCTTGCCACACTGTGGGCAAGCGGAAGCCGGAGGCGGGGTGCCGGGGAGTAGACCACGCACCAATCGGCGCAGAAGCGCGGCACCGAACTTGTCGTCAACGTGGACGAGATCTACGCCCTCCAAGTCAAAGCCAGGCACCATCGAAGCGAGACTCGGTCTAGTGAAGCTCCGCATGTGGTAGAACGGGTGAAACCGGCATCCGCAGTACGGACAGCTGACCAGCAGTCGTCGCTCGCGGTAGGGGACCGACACGATCACGTGTGTCGTGGCTACGCGAGCGAGCTCGCTGAGGGCGCGCTCATAAACACTGAATGGCAGGTGCTCCAACACCTCAAGCGCAGTAACGACGTCGAACGATCGGTCCGGGAACGGTAAGTCATCAGCGCTCCCGTCGACGATCTTTGAACGACACACTGCGGCCGCTCGGGCTGCAAGCGACGGTTCTAGCCCAGTCACGTGGAGATCAGTCGTCTCCTCCAGAAGCGATATGAAGGCGCCATTGCCAGCGCCGACATCTAGGATCGTGTACGTGTCACTCGGTATTCGGCGAGCTACCTGCTGCAGCCGGCGGCGTTCAGCCTCCGTCTCATACCGTTCGTGCAGCCACAATCGCGGATCCTCGTAGTACAAGCGATCAGCGGTCATCGCGCCTGTGCGTTTCGGCATCATCGGCGGCGTCAGCCTCGTACGTACGAGGATAAGGAGTCAACTGGTGAATGGCCGCGCAAGACACGCCGGCCGACGGATGAGAGGTCGACCAACGTGGTGGGCAGGAGCACCTTGGTTAGCACTACGGCCGTCACCACACCACTGGCCCCCTGCGCGACAAGTGTCATCCACTGCGGCACATCCCCAAGGATCACTCGGATCGTCACCATGGAGAGCACCATGCCGATCGATGCCAGCACGATACGCACAAGATCAACGATGAGCGGGTACACAGGCACGCCGACTTGCCTGGACAGGAAGGCCAGCACGACCGGCAACATGACGTAAGACCGCAACACGTACGCCGCCGCAACAGCAAGGATGGTCCCCCATACCGCTATCGCGAGTCCGATTGCCAGAGCATTGGCAAGGGTTGCCAGCAAGCGTAGGCGGAAAGCGGCAGTCGCTGCTCCGCTTCCCAATAGCGCCGCCTCCGTGAGTTCCGACAGCAAGAGAGCGGACCCGACCAACAGTAGGACCGATACGATCTGACCACTCGCCGCCCAGCGCTGACCGAGCAGGAGTGGTATGACATCCTCTGCGATCACCGCCAGCCCAACGAATGTGGGAATCAACACCGCGGATGAAAGACGCGACAGCTTAAGAAACGCGATCCTCATCGTGGCTTGATCTTCCTGCAGCCGCGCAAACACGGGCAGGGCGGCTTTCGGCACCGCAGCCGTAAGCACGGTATGGCCCCCTTCGAACAGCCGGAAGCCAGTAGCGTAGATACCTAGAGCATGCGAGCCCAAGAAGATTCCAACGAAGACGTTGTCCAGCCATCTTCCTAAGAACTCCATGACCCGTGCTCCAAGCGCGGGTAGGCCAAACCGCAGCATGTCGCGAAGATACCCGAGATCCGGCCTAAGTGACACACGCCAGTCCGTCACGCGCCACAAGAGAGCCACGGATATCAACGCTCCCACGAACTGCTGTCCTACAAGCGACCACACACCGAACCCGGAATAGGCGAGCGCCACACCCGCCGTAGCGCCAGCGCCGACAGCCACCAACGTACGGATCGCTAGCGCACGAAAAGCAAGCCTGCGTCGCAATAGCCACCATGGCACCACACCCAGAGCCTGCATCACAAACAGACACGACAGCGCCTGCAGCACAGGGGTCAACTGCGGCTCGCCTAAATAGGCACCAAGCGGCACGGCCACGGCAACACCTGCCATGGCCAAGACAACGCTGATGCCCAATGACAACCAAAAGACGGTTCCGCTGTGCCCGCTCGTAACATCCCGCCTCTGTATCAGCGCGACTCCAAGGCCCGCCTCGATAAAGAGCCGGCCAAACGTGGCGAAGACGGCCGCCAAAGCGAAGACACCCACGTCCTCCACCGCCAGCACACGCGCGATCAGGACGAATGCAAGCAGGCTGATGAACTGCTGACTCCACTGTTCGACTAGCAGCCACCTCGCTCCCGCTTGTGCTCGGCCCATCACGTGGTCTGACCCGCCCGTCAAGCGCTCCGCAGCGGTGGCGGCCGCCAATCGTTTGCCAGGATCGTCAGCCATTTGCATGCCGACGGAGCGACATCGACGCGTTCAGTATGTTGGCTAGGCGAATCGCCCCTGCTTGGCGGGTGTAGTCCGGTTCCAAGGGGTGCGGTGTGGCCAATCGATACGGTGAGCGATCGAGCTTGTTGTTGCGCTGGTCAGCGACCTTTCGGCACAACCATGCGTATGCGCCAGCGCTATCATACGGATCCAGCTGCGTAACGCGCGGCAGGCCGAGAGACAGTTTGGCCACGTCGAAATGTGCTCGAGCGAAGAGCACTATGTCCCTTCGGCATCCAATGTATTCAAAGAACTTGGACGGAATTTCGCCTTCCGCACCCGGCACCGAACGCGTCGTGACTACTAGTACATCTACTGAGGCAAGTCGCTTCATGAGCTCGTGAGGCGGCAGCCGGCCCTGCATTCGCACAATACTCGTCAAACCGCGGCGCTGCACCTCGCGGCTAAATTGATCTTCGGGACCGCCAAAGCATTCGAAACGCACGGACTCCTGTGAGTCAGGAGTCAGGTCATGAAACGCCTGCAGCGCGTCAAGCAGTGCCAGAGGCAACCGCTCGTTTCCATAGAAGCTTCCGGCGTGAGCGAGAGTGAGTGGCGCGCCTGAGGCCGGAGCCTCGTCACTCAAGGACGCCAGAAGGCGCTCGTCATAACCGTTGGTGATTAAGCTCACGCGCGGCGCCCGGGTTGCGTAGCAACGGCGCAGGATGTCCGCCATCTGTGGCGTCACTGCGACAAGGTGGCTGGCGGAGGCAACAACACGGCGTTCCAAGGCTCGTTCCATGCTCCCTCGCAACGGCATGCGCGTACCGTAGGTAGGCCCCAGAGTCCAGAGGTCGCGGAACTCGACGATGTGGGGCACCCTGGCCGCGTGCGCCACCAAGTGACCTACGATCAGGCCTGATGGGTTGGGCGAGGAGGACACGACGGCACTCACCGAGTACCTTCGGGCCAACTCTGCGCCGTGGCCGACCGCACGAACGATCCATAAGCCGTCCGGGTCGGGAGGAACGAGCAGGCGCGCTAGTCGTCCTGCGAGGCGAGCCACTAACCGCAGCGACACAGTTCCAGAGTCGCGGCTACGGCGGGCGATGTGCTTTGCACGGCTGATCCCGATGTCCCTGACAGGGTGGACCAAGGGTTCGTGCTCGGCCGAAATGTCCGCCGCCGGCCAAACCGTAAGGACGTGGGGTACCCACCCCAACGGGGGCAGGTAATCGACGTAGGCGCGCATTCGATTGGCACCCGGAGTGCCCACCCGCGCGTACCCGGTGCCGACGAGCAGCACTGCTCGCGGCGAGCTCACGTGCGCCTTGGTTCGAGCGTGGCCAGATGCGCAACGATAGCTTCCGCCGCTCCGTCAGTTGCGATGGAAACGGTCCTGGCTCGCTGCTCAGCATCCGCGACGCTACCGGCCAAAGGTGCCATGCGTGCTAAGGCACCCGCAGCACGGTCGGGGTGACGGCCCACCAAGGCGACGCGACCATCGACATCAGCAGAGTCCCATTCGGTCACATCACGCAACACGAGACACGGCGTCCCAATCCAACCTGCCTCGCGCTGCAGCCCGCCGGAGTCGGTAACTATCGCAGCGGCATGGATAACGATGCTGAGCATCGTACGATAGCCAACGGGCTGGGCCAATATTACGTCGGGTCCAATGTCAATATCTAGGGCCCTGAGGACACTGAGAGTGCCAGGGTGCGCGAGAAACACGACAGGCCGCCTCCCCGTCGCAATACGGCGAAGGACGGCGATGCACTGCCCTAGTGCTCGTGATTCGCGGTTCTCCTTGCGGTGCAGCGTTGCCACTACATAGCACCCCGGGCGGCAAACCACTCTGCCGTGGCCGACCGCCTCCACCGCAACCTCGCCATAGTCAGCGGTGCGCTTCATCGAGGCTACAGTCGCCGCGCACAGGTCGCGCAGGACATCGCCGACTCGCACGACGCCGTCCACGATGCCTTCTGACGCAAGATTCGCCACGGCTTCATCGTTTGGCGCATAGAGTGCCCGCGACAAATGGTCCGCAACCTTTCGATTGATTTCCTCGGGCATAGCCCGATCGCCACTGCGGAGTCCAGCTTCCACATGAGCAACTGCCACACCAGCCGCAGCCCCCGCCAAGGCTCCACCTAAGGTCGAGTTAGTATCGCCGTAGACAACAACCACGTCCGGCTCTTCCTTGGCGATAACATCTGTCACTCCGCGTATGACTGCCGCCACTTGGTGCCCTGCGGAACCACTGCCGATACCTAGCGCATACTTGGGAGTCGGCAATCGCAACTCCTCAAAGAACACTCGCGCCATCGCTTCATCATAGTGCTGACCTGTGTCGACGAAGACGTCATCGAAGAGTTGGCGCATGAGCGGCTGCAGGGCGGCGCACTTGATCAGTTGCGGCCGAGTCCCAACCACGGTAAGAGTTTTCATCAGCGGTCAGGCAAGCCAACCCCCATATACTTCACCCCGGGCACCCATTCGAGCGACCGAAGTACATTTCGTCCGTCGTAGACGACGCGAAGGTTTGGGAAAGAGGCACTGCCGGCGGTTGCCCACAAGACGTCAGCCGTCTGTACGATCATCACTTCCGCAGTGCTAGGCGTTCCCCAATGATGTGGGTCGGCACCGACCGCCCGTATTGCGTCGTCGCCCAGCAGTGGGTCGCACGCTGAGACGCGAGCACCGCGGCGTCTGAGTGAGTAAACGAGTTGTGGTCCCTGACTGTACGCCGTTTCGCGAACGCCGGGGCGGTACGTCAGGCCAAGCGCTAAGACCTCGACATTTGCGAAGGAGCCGATCTCGCGCTCAATGCGGTCGAGTGCTCTATTGACTTGACCGTCGTTGATATCTCTAGCTAGGCGCGGCAGGCTCATTTCCGGTGCGCGTATGCTAAGCAGACGTGGGTAGACCGGGATGCAGTGTCCGCCAACACCGATACCAGGGTCATGAATGTGGGAATAGGGCTGCGTATTAGCGGAGCTAATCACTTCTAGGACATCAATACCGATCTTCTCCGCGTGCTGAGCCAGTTCATTGGCAAAGGCGATGTTGATGTCGCGGTAGGTGGTCTCAGCAAGCTTAGCCAGTTCGGCGGTCTCCGATGAGCCTAGTTCACGTACTTCGGCACTAAGAACGGCCCGATAGAACGAAGCGGCAACTTCGGCGCTACGTGGGGATACACCTCCGACCAACTTTGGATAAGCGCCTAAATCGTTCAGGACGCGGCTGCTGTACACGCGCTCGGGGCTGAATGCAAGCAGGAAACCGTCCAGCGAACCCATCGCCAGGCCGCTTGCCTGTTCCAGCATCGGCCCGAAACGCGTCCGCGTGTCGCCAATGGGCAGAGTCGTCTCATAGATGACGAGCGAGCCCCGTCGCAGCCCTTGCCCAACCGCTTTGGTAGCGGCGTCTATCGCGGCATAGTCGGGACGCATCTCGGCGTCGAGCATCAGCGGGACGATCATCACGACCACGTCTGCCCGTGACGATGCCTGCGCATGGCTGAGGGTTGCCTCGAAACGGCCTTCGGCGTGGCCCTGCCTGATCAGGTCCGGCACGCCCGGCTCGTCGTCCAGGTTCGCCTGGCCCGCATTCAGCGCCTCGACATGGCCAGGGACGACGTCGACACCGATCACCGACCAACCGGCGGATAGGTACTGTGCGGCGAGTGGCATGCCGATCTTGCCCATGCCCACCACGGCCACGGTCCCCGGCTGCATCGCTTCGATCTTGTGGTCCGGCGCCACAGCGCCATTCACATCTGCCATCAGCGTCCGGGTGACCCCGCATGAGTGTGTGCCGCCATGGGGACTGCGCGGTGCTCTGCGGCGGATGACAGCAGTTGCTGCGCCAGGGTCAGCGCCGACAACCCGTCCTCGCCGGTGATGGGAGGCGTCGCCTTCGTGCGGACCGCCTCGAAGAAGCCGTCCAGCTCCAGCATCAGCGGCTCAGCAGGCCGCACCGGCAGGAATACGCTATGGCCCGCGAACATGGGCGTGAAGCCGTCAAGGTATGTGGGGGTAAGGTCTGCGTCACCCCTGGTGAAGGTGAGCGTCTGGCGAAGCAGATCGACGTGGAACATCCCCTCTTGCCCCAGGACGGTGATCGATCGCTGCTTCTCAGGGGTCAGCCAGTTGACGTCGATCTGCGCCATCGCCCCGCTGGGGAAGCTCAGCACGCCGTAAAGGAGATCCTCGTGATCAGTGTGCACGCGCCGGGTGGTCTCTGCGTATCCGCGCACCGGCCTCTCATGCAGCAGATGGCAGATGATGTCCAGGTCGTGTGTGGCAAGGTCGATCGCCACGCCAACATCACGGATCCTTGGCGGCAGAGGCCCCCCGCGCACCGTGCGCACGGTGAAGATCCTGCTCAACGCCCCGCCCCGGAGGCGTTG
>Ga0247719_1000729_pt1 | contig 17228 bp, 17 predicted proteins | sample 41E_DmetaG_FD_189046 | JGI IMG/M metagenome (GOLD analysis project Ga0247719, IMG submission 189046) | Soil microbial communities from hillslope of Landscape Evolution Observatory, University of Arizona, Oracle, AZ, United States - 4-1-E_D | ecosystem: Engineered > Artificial ecosystem >...
CCGCAGTGGCACCCTCACCCTGCTGACCGGCCTCCCGTTGGCGCCCCCCCGGAGCGCGGCGGCCTCGACGTTGCCCACGCCGACCCACACCAACTCGCCCCGGTTGAGATCGATGCTGCCCACGGTCACGGCCGCCCCACGCGAACCGAGCAGTGCGGTGTGGCAGGCCGTGAGGCAGCCGACGGCTGACGGGTCAGCGGTCTGACCCAGAGAGGCGACTGCCTGCTCGGCGATGTCAGCCGCTTCGTCGCCGTGGCCCAGGGCGTCGACCACCGCGATCAGCACGGCTTCGCCGTTCTCCTTGACCAAGAACGCGTCGCCACACCGGCGTTCCCCCGGATAGGGGCTCAGGCACACCGCCCACTCGAGGGACCGGCAGCACCCCTCGTCGATCACCCGCTCAAGCAAAGCGGTCGCCCCATTTGAGCATGGTCACGGTGGTGCCGCGTCCCACCTCCGACTCGATCTCCAGGCCGTCCATGAGCCGGCGCGCCCCCGGCAAGCCCACGCCCAGGCTCCCACCGGTGGAGTAGCCGTCGGTGAGGGCCCGCCCGACGTCGGGGATGCCCGGGCCCTCGTCGCGGGCGACGACCATCAACCCCCAGCGGCCGTCGCCCTGCCGCGGCCTCAGGATTATGTCGCCCTGCCCGGCGTAGACGACGATGTTCCGGGCTATCTCAGAGACGGCGGCGGCGACCACCGTCTGGTCGGTGCGGGAGAACCCGAGGGCGGCAGCCGTGCTCTTGGCCCGGGCCCGGGCGGTCACGATGTCCGCGTCGCCGGCGATGACCACGTGCTCCTCGTCGTGCACCTCAGCTGCTCCGAGTCCTCCGCAACAGGGCCATTCCCTCGTCGAGGTTCAGCGCGGTCGAGACCCCCTCGAGGGTCAGGCCCAGCTGAACCATGGCGAAGGCGACCTCGGGCTGGATGCCGACGATCACGACCTCAGCCCCCCGCAACTTCACCGCGTAGGCGATGGTGGACAGGGTCCGGGTGGCGAACGAGTCGATGACGTCCAGCACGGTGACGTCGATCACGACGCCCCGCACCCCTCGCGCCCCGACCTGTTCAGCCAGGCGCTGCTGCAGGTCGCGCAGCTCGGCGTCGCTGAGCGCGTCCTGGACCGACGCGATCAGGCACTCGCCCTGCGTGAGGATCGGCACCCCCACGCCTGGCCGCCTTCCCGGGATGCCTCCTCCACCGCCACCACGCGAAGGCCCAACGCACGGTCGGCCTCGTCGACACCGTCCTGGAGCTCGGAGACTGTCGTGACGTTGCCGAGGTTGATGCCGAGGCCGACGAGGGTCTGGGCGACCTCGGGCGACACACCCGTGATGACGGCCTTCGCGCCCATGAGCCGGGCCGCGTCCACCGTCTGGATGAGGTGGTTGGCCACCCGCGAGTCGACCGCGGCGACGCCGGTCACGTCCAGCACCACGACCTTGCCGCGCCGATCGCGGATGGCCCGCAGCAGGTGCTCGGTGAGCTGCTGGGCTCGCTGGGAGTCCAGCATGCCGACGATGGGGAGGATGAGGAGGCCCTCACGCATTTGCAGAACCGGCGTCGAGAGCTCCTCCAGCTGGCGCTGCTGGGCACGGATGGTGCGGTTGCGCTCGAAGACCTGGGTGTCGATGGCCAGGCTCAGGTCGAGGAACAGGACCTTCGCCAGAGTCCGGTACGTCGCCCGCATCTCCTCGAGGTGACCCGAGCTCCGCCTCAAGACGGCGGCCACCTCCTGGAGGTAGAACAGGTAGGCGGCCAGGTACCAGCTCACGTCCGGCGAGACCTGCTCGTGCAGGGCCGACACCGTCATCAGGCGCCCCTCGACAAACGAGTCGCTGAAGCCGTCGACCCGCGTGAGCCCGCCGAAATAATCGCGGAGCAGCTTGCGGCTCGCGTCGTCTCTTGGAGAGGACCGGTTCCCCAGCAGCTCGTCGGCGAGGGCATCGATGATGGGGCCGACATGGGGCTCGACCATTTCCTCGATGCAAGCCAGCCGGGCGGCGTCCTCGTCATCGATCCGCAACCAGCTCTTGCGCCGGCTGAGCTCTTCGCGGCTGAGGTTCATCTCGGCGCGCAGCGACGCCGTGTCGATGGGTCGGTCGTTCATCTGTCTTCTCCCGTGCCTCTTCGGCCGTCAGCCCACACCGGCGGCGCGGACCGCGATCCGGAAGTCGTGGGGGGTGCTGGCGTGGTCCATGGCGTCCTGGAGGGTCACCTGTCCGGCGGCGTGGAGCTGGAGCAGGTGCTGGTCGAAGGTCTGCATGCCGTAGTAGTCGCCCTCGGCGATGGCGTCGACGATGCCGCCGGTCTGATCGGAGTCGAGGAGGAGCTCCTGGATGCGGCTGGTCATCACCATCACCTCGAGGGCGGCCACCCGGCCGCCGCCGGCGCGAGGGACGAGGCGCTGGCACACGACGCCCTGCAGCGAGCTGGCGAGGGAGAGGCGAACCTGCCCCTGCTGGTGCGGGGGGAAGAGGTCGATGATGCGGGTGACGGTGTCCTTTGCACTGCTCGCGTGGAGGGTGGAGATGACCAGGTGGCCCGTGGTGGCGGCCTGCAACGCCGCTCCGGTGGTCTCGAGGTCGCGCATCTCGCCCACGAAGATGACGTCGGGGTCCTGACGAGCCGCGGATCGGAGAGCCGAGGCGAACGAGGCGGTGTCGGTGCCGATCTCACGCTGGTCCACGATGGCGAGACCGTCGTCATGAATGATGATCTCGATCGGGTCCTCGATGGTGACGATGTGGCAGCGGCGGGTGGCGTTGATGTGGCCGATCATCGCCGCCGTCGTCGTGGTCTTCCCCGAGCCCGTTGGGCCGGTGACCAGCACGAGCCCGCGGTGCTCCTCAGCCAGCTTGCGGACGGAAGCAGGAAGGCCCAGATCGGCGAAGGACGGACCTCCACTCCCCACTTTCCGCAGCACGAGACCGACCTTGCCCAACTGACGGAAGGCCGCCACCCGAAAACGGGTGCCGTCGGGCAGGGAGTACGCGAAGTCCGCTTCGTCGCCCCGCTCGAACGCCTTCCACCGGTCGCCGGGCATCAGCCGCCGGGCGAAAGCCTCCGTATCGGCGGGCTTCAGCGACGGTAGTGCGCCGACCGCGGTCAGCTCGCCGTCGACCCGGACGTAGGCGCGCCCACCTGCCTTCAGATGGAGGTCGGACGCGCTCACCTCGACCACATGGCGCAGGTAGTCCTCGATGTTGGCCGGCGCCGCCGGCGCCCGGCGCGAGTTGGCGGCGGTCACTGCACCAGGTCGAAGATCTTGAACATCGGCATGTACAGCGAGATGACCATGGCGCCCACAATGCCGCCGAGTGTGGCGATCATGAGGGGCTCGAGGGCAGCGGTCAGCGATTCTGTCGCGGCCTCGACCTCCCGGTCGTAGAAGTCGGCGATCCGCCGCAGCATCTCGTCGAGCGCTCCCGTCTCCTCGCCCACACCAACCATCTGCACGACCATGGGGGGGAACACGGGATGGTTCGACAGCGGCTTGGCCACGCTCTCGCCCTGCCTCACCCCGGCACGAACGTCGACGACGGCGCGGGAGATCACGGCGTTGTCGATGGTGTCGGCGGTGATGTCCAGCGCGAGCAGGATGGGAACCCCGGCGTGCAAGAGCGTGCTCAGGTTGCGGGTGAAGCGGGCGATGGCGAGCTTGTGAAAGAGCTTCCCGAACACCGGGACCTTGAGCTTGAGCGCGTCCAGACGGGCGCGCACCCGTGGGACCTTGCGAGCCCGCTTGTACGCCTGCCAGGCGCCGACTGGCGGCAAGAACAGGACGAACCAGAGGTTGCGGACGACTGCCGACATGAAGAGCAGGACCTTCGTCGGGAGGGGGAGCCTGCCGCCGAGCTGCTCGAACATCCCCACGAAGGTGGGCACGATGAACAGCAACATGACGATGGTCAGCAGCACGGCCAGAACGAGGACCACCGCCGGGTAGGTCAGCGCTGACTTGATCTTCTTGCGCAGCGCAACGTCCTTCTCCAGGGTGTCGGCGATCCGGACGAGCACCTGGTCGAGGGTGCCTGCGGTCTCGCCGGCTCGCACCATGGCGACGTACAGCCTCGGGAACGCGTCGTGCTCGGCCAGCGACTCGGACAAGGACGTGCCGCCTTCGACGGCGACGACCACCTTTCCGAGGATCTCTCGGAGCTTCGGGTTGTCCGACTGCTCGGCCAGGATGCTCAGACTGCGAAGCAGCGTCAGCCCCGCCGCGATCATGGTGGCGAACTGGCGGGAGAAGATGGCCAGGTCGCTGAGCTTGACCTTGCCCCCTCTGCCGGGCAGCGTGATCTCACGCTTGAGCCCGGTTTTCGGCTGCTCCTCGATGGATACCGGGGTCATCCCCATCTCCCGGAGCCTGGCCGCGATCACCCGCTGGTCCGGTCCCTCGACGGTGCCCTCTCTGGAGCGCCCGGCGCGGTCGCGGGCCTTGTAGCGGAAGGTAACGGCTCCGGGCATGCCTATCTCGCCGGCTTCCTCGCGCCCTTGCTCGCGCCGGCATCCCCACCGGCGAGCTGCTTGAACTCCCCGGGGTTGTTCGCTCGTTCGAAGGCCACTTCGTAGGCCACCCGGCCGGCGCGGACCAGATCGACGAGCGACTGGTCCATCGTCACCATGCCGTGCTGCTTGCCGGCCTGGATGGCGGAGTACATCTGGTGGGTCTTGCCCTCCCGGATGAGGTTGCGGATGGCCGGGGTCGCGATCATCACCTCGCAGGCCGCTACCCGGCGCTGGCCGTCGGCCGTCGGCACGAGCTGCTGGCACAGAACCCCCTGCAGGGTGCCGGCGAGCATGACGCGGATCTGTTCCTGCTGCGAGGGGGGGAAGACGTCGATGATGCGGTCGACGCTCTGCGGGGCGTCCTGGGTGTGCAGCGTTCCCAGCACGAGGTGGCCGGTCTCTGCGGCGGTGAGCGCCACCTGGATCGTTTCCAGGTCGCGCATCTCCCCTACGAGGATGACGTCGGGGTCCTGACGCAGGGCGTGCTTGAGGGCGGCCGCGAAGCTGTAGGTGTCGGTGCCCCGCTCGCGCTGGTTGACGATGCACCTCTTGTGGGGGTGCAGGAACTCGATCGGGTCCTCGACGGTCATGATGTGGCCCGCCCGGGTGCGGTTGATCAGATCGATGATCGACGCCAGCGTGGTGGACTTCCCCGATCCGGTGGGACCGGTCACGAGCACGAACCCTCGGGGAAGGTGGGCGAAGCTCGCCACCGACGAGGGGACGCCCAGATCCTCCAGGGCCTTGATCTCGAAGGGGATGACTCGCATGACGGCGCCGAGGGCGTCGCGCTGGCGGAACACATTCACCCGGAACCGCGAGCGGCCCGGCACGGTATAGGAAAGGTCGAGCTCCTGCTCGTTCTCGAACACTTGCCCCTGGCGCTGGGTGAGGATCCCGTAGATCATCTTCTGCAGCTCCGGAGGGGTGAGCTCCGGGTACTCGTCGAGGCGAACGATCTCGCCCCGCACGCGCAGCGCCGGCGGCGCCCCAGCCGTCAGGTGGAGGTCGGAGCCACCGAGCTCGACGAGCTTGACCAGGATCTCGTCGAGGTCGATGCCGGCCTCCTGTTCGTAGGCGAGCAGCGTCTTCGCCGTCGGCCTCGGACCCGCCGCCGCCCGCGTGGGCGAGGCGCGGCCCGGTACCCCCAGGCCGTCGGCCAGGTGGTCGATGGCTCTTTGGAGGTCTCCGCGGGTGGTCAAGGCGACGGTCACCCGCATGCCGGTCAACTCGGAGATCCGATCGGCGGCCTCCACATCGGACGGCTTCGCCACCGCGACGAGGAGCTCGTCGGCGCCCGCGAAGGCCACCGGCAAAGCCCCCAACTCGGCGGCGACCGGCGCCGGGAGCAGGGCGGCGGCGGCCGGGTCCACCGCCCCCGGCGTGGTATCGACGAACGGGAGGCCGGCCTGCTTGGCCATCCCCATCGTCACCCCCCGTTCGGTCGCGGCGCCCGCCCGCACCAGCGCCGTGGTGAGGGGTAGTCCCTGCTCTCGCCGAAGGCGATCCGTCTCGCTCACGCGGGACTCGTCGACCAGCCCCTCGGCGCGCATGATCTCCAGCAACTTCGTCACGGCGCGCACCTCCCTGGGTCGAAACCAGGGGAGGGTTCAGATGATGACACGGGCGACCTCCTCCAGCGTCGTCTCCGCGGAACAGACCTTCTCGAGGGCGTCCTCCCGCAGGGTGCGCATCCCCTGCTCCCGGGCCAGCCCGGCGATCTCGTTGGTGCTGACCCGCTCCACGATCGCCCGCCCGATCTCCTCGGTCACGGGCATGACCTCGTGAAAGGCGAGGCGCCCTCGGTAGCCGCTCTGGGCGCAGTTCCGGCAGCCCACCGCCCGGTACAGCGTGAGGCCGCCCTTGCCCCTGACCCGCATGCCGGCGCTCTCGAGATGGGAGGGATCGGGCCGGTACGGTTCCCGGCACTGCCGGCACATTCGGCGGCCGAGGCGCTGGGCGAGCACACAGGCCACCGCGCTGGCCACGAGGAACCCGTCGATGCCCATCTCCGTCAGCCGGGTCACCGCCGACGGGGCGTCGTTGGTATGGAGCGTGGAGAGCACGAGATGACCGGTAAGTGCCGCCTGGGTGCCGATTTGGGCGGTTTCCAGGTCACGCATCTCGCCCACGAGCACGATGTCTGGGTCCTGGCGGAGGATGGCCCGCAGCGCCCGCGGGAAGGTCAGACCGGCCCGGGGGTTGATGGGCACCTGGTTGATGCCCGGGATCTGGTACTCCACCGGATCCTCGACCGTGACCGTGTTGACGGTCGGCTTGTTGATCTCGTTGAGCGTTGCGTAGAGGGTGGTCGACTTTCCCGAACCGGTGGGACCCGTCACCAGGATCATCCCGTATGGCTTGCGGAAGCTTGCTTCGTAGCGCCGGTAGTTCTCGGGCAGCAGGCTCAGCTCCCGCAGGTTGAGAAGCGAGGAGTTCTTGTCGAGGATGCGCAGCACCAGCTTCTCCCCGTACACCGTCGGTAGGCTGGAGACGCGGAGGTCCACCTCCTTGCCGCCGGTTCGCAGGCTGACCCGCCCGTCCTGCGGTACGCGGCGTTCGGCGATGTCGAGGCCGGCCATGATCTTCAGCCGCGACACCACCCCGGCCTGGATGCTCCGTCGTTGTCTGGTCACCTCGTGCATCACGCCGTCGACGCGGTATCGCACGCGCAACTCCTGCTCCTGGGGCTCGAAGTGCACGTCGCTGGCGCGGTCCTGCACCGCTTGCGCGATCAGGGCGTTGACGAACTTCACCACCGGCGCGTCCTGGGCGGCGCCGGTCAGGCCGGCGAGATCGTCATCGTCCTCCTCTTCGCTGACGCCCTCGAAGGCGTCGTCGACGGCATCTCCCATCCGGGAATACCGGTCGAGCGTGCCGGTGACGTCCTCCGGCGTGGCCACGACGGGCTGGATCTCCAGGTCCGTGACGTTCCGGGCGTCGTCGACGGCGAGCACGTTGGACGGGTCGCTCATCGCCACCAGGAGCCCACCGGCACCGCCGAAGCCGATCGGCACCATGGCATGCCGCCGGGCCATGGGCTCCGGAATCAGACCGACGGCACCCGGGTCCACCGGATAGTCGGCTAGCTCGACGAAGTCGAGACCCAGGTGATCGGCGAGCACCCGGTAGAGCTCGGGGGGGGAGAGGAGCTTCAGCCGCAGCAACACCTCCGGCAGGGGCTCGCCGGTCGACTCCTGCTCGTCCATCGCTCGGCGCAGATCGCCTGCCGACACGAGGCCGCGAAGCAGCAACAGGTCCGACAGACGCCGGCTGATCGTCTTCCGCATCATTCCGACTATCCTACCATTCCCGACAAAAAGTGTAATATGGACAAGGGGTGGGTAACAGAAGGGCTGCCGGCGGTCGACCGGCACAGAGGTGGCCCGCTGGGGCCGAACTTCGAGGGGGACGACACATGATCGTGAATGCCGTGAACCGACGTCGTCAGGAAGGTGAAGGTGGGTTCACCCTGATCGAGCTGCTCGTCGTGGTGATCATCATCGGCATCCTCGCCGCCATCGCCATCCCCACCTTCCTCAACCAGCGGAAGAAGGGCTGGGAGAGCGCCGTCAAGTCAGACCTGCGCAACTACGCCATCGTCATCGAGACGCAGCTGACCGACGCCGGCACCTATGCCGGGGCGCCCGCCCCTACTCCGCAGTCACCCGACGTCACCCTCACCGTCCCGGTGGCGACGGTGGACACGTACTGCATCCAGGGGTCCCACGCCAAGAACTCGACGGACGTCTGGAGCCTGCGCCCAGGCGGCGGAGGTCTTCAGAAGGCGGCCTGCTAGTCCTGCGTCGCGCTGGTGGCAGCAGGCACGGTCTCCGGCCGCCTTTCACGACCCACCTCGCCGACGCCTCCAGGAACACCGGGAGCGCACTCGTGGCCATCGGCCTTGACATCGGCAGCAGCGCCGTCCGCGCCGTGCAGCTGGAACGGCGCCGCGGCCGGCCGTTCCAGCTGAGCCGGCACCGGGAGGCGGAACTGCCGGCGGGCGCCGTCGTCGACGGGGAGGTGGCGGAGCCCGACGCCGTCGCCGACGTCCTGCGGGAGGTGTGGGCTCAGGCGGGACTCCGGGACCGCACCGTCGCCCTGGGGTTGGCCAGCCCGCGGGTCACCGTCCGCCAGATGGACCTCCCCGCCCTGCCGGAGGGCGAGCTGGGCGATGCCGTTCGCCTCCAAGCCGAGGACCAGCTCCCGATGCCGGTCGAGCAGGCGTTGCTCGACCATATGGTGGTCGAACGCTACGACGTCGTGGAGGAACGTAGCAATGTCCGGGTGCTGCTGGTTGCCGCCGAGCGGGACATGGTCGAGCGCCTCCTCGCCGCCGTGACCGCGGCCAAGCTGCGGCCGGCGCTCGTGGACCTCGACGCTTTCGCCCTGCTCCGCAGCCTCACCACCACGCTGGCGGACGGCGAGCCGCCGGCTGTGAGCGACGGCGCCGAAGCCATCGTCGACGTCGGCGCCGCGATCACCAAGATCGCCGTCCACCGCGCCGGCAACCCGCTCTTCGTCCGGATGGTTCGCCTCGGCGGCGACGCAGCCACCCGGGAGCTGCAGAGGATCCTCGAGCTGTCGTGGGAGGAAGCGGAGCACGCCAAGCTGGCGGCGAGTGAGGCCATGGCCGCCGGGAGGGAGCTCGATCCCGAGGACGAGCGGGTCGGGGTGCTTCAAGGCGGAGTCCAGCGAGTCATCAGCGAGGTTCGCCACTCCCTTGATTTCTTCCGGCGGGAACACGACGTCGAAGTGCTGCGGGTGCTGCTGTCAGGGAGAGGGAGCCTCGCCCCCAACCTGGCAGACCGGCTGGAGGCGGTGCTCGAGCTCCCCGTGGAGCTAGGGAACCCGTTGCACGCGATCGACGTCGCCGAGGCGCGCCGGGCACCCAACGGGTTCCACGAGGAAGAGCGGTCCCTGGGTGTGGCGGTGGGGCTGGCGATGGGGCTCCTGAGGTGACGCAGACGATCAATCTCCTTCCCGCCCGCTACGCCGAGCGAATCGCGGAGCGCCGGGCGGCCGCCGTCGCCGGAGTCGCCCTGGTGGCCCTGGTGGTGCTGCTCGGACTCGCTTCGGTCGTCCAGCCTCGCCAGCTGGCCCAAGCGGAGAGCAGGCGGGAAGCAGAGCAGGCACGAACGGCCCAGCTCCTAGCGCAGCGGAGGGCGCTCGCGCCGTTCCGGCAGGTTGTGGACGGTATCGTCGGGCGGGAGCGGCTCCTGGCCGCGGCGATGCAGACACAGGTATCCTGGGCGCAGCTGTTCACCAGCCTCTCCACGACCTTTCCGGGTGGTGCTTCCCTCACCTCCCTCACCGCGGAGTCGACTTTGGCCCCGTTCGAGACGGCGCCCCCGGCGAAGCCCGGCGACGAAGACCGGGTGATCGGTTCGATGACGCTGAAGGGCTACTCGGTCGAGCGGTTCGCACCCGGTGTAGAACAGATACTGCAGCTGCTCGACGGCGTGAGAGGCCTGTCCCGGCCGCGGCTGCAGGTGGGCACGGCGGATAAGATCGGAGCGAGGCCGGTCACGACGTTCGACGCCGTCAGCCTCCTCGACGCAGCGGCCTTGACCGGCCGCTACGCCGACGGCTTGCCCCCGGAGCGCGACGTGGAGGTGCCGGCGCTGGGCCGGGGGACCGCCGCCCCCGCGGGTGGGTCCGCCGCGCCTCCGCGAGCAGCGGGATGAGGCGCTGGCGTGTGCCCGCCGCCGCCGGGGTGGTGGGAATCCTGCTGGTTTCGGTTCATTTCGTCGCTTTCCGTCAGCCGAGACAGGCGGAGATCGCCGAGGTGGAGGCCGATGCCCGGCAGCTCCGAGCCCAGCAGGCCCCCCTACGCCGGGAGATCAAGGGGCTCGAGGAGGCGAAGGAGCGTGAGGCCGAGCTCAGGGAGACGCTCAGGCTGCTCGAGCGACTCATCCCCTCGGACCCGGCGCAACCCAGTCTCCTGGTCGAGCTTCAACGGGCCGCCGAAGGGGCGGGCGTCGAGCTGGTCTCCGTCACGTTCGGGGAACCCGAAGTGCCCAAGGGCGCCCCGGCGAGCTACCTCCCCGGCACCGTTCTGGCGGCCATGCCGGTCACGGTGATCGTCGACGGTGAATTCCTCAGGATCACCGACTTCCTGCGCCGGGTCGAGGTTCTGGACCGCGCCGTGCTGGTGGGGACCCTGGCGCTGACCGGGGCCGACGCGGGCTTCCCACAACTCCGGGGGGCGTGGTCGGGGCAGGCGTACGCGCTGATGCCCGCCGACGACCCTCTCTTGGTTGACCCCAACGCGCCGCATGCGCCGGCGGCGGCCTCCGCCGACGAGCCACAGAGACAAGCCGCTGTCTCCCCCACGCAACCGCAGGGGAGCCGGTGATCGCGCAGCCGCCTTCGCCGCTCCGGGCCGGCCGCCGCCTACTCTTCGCCGGCGCCGGACTAGGCGGCGTACTACTGGTTGTCCTGCTCCTGGTGAGAGTCTTCGAAGGTGGGGGGGATCAGGGGGAGGTGCCATCCGCACCGCCACGGCCGGTGACGACCGGGGCGCCGGAGGCGAACGCTGCAGAGGCGCGAGCCACCGTTCCCGTCGCCTCCGCCCCGGCGGAGGGCCGTGATCCCTTCGTGCCTGTCGTCAGGGTGCCACGGCAGGCAGGATCCGCCCAGGGATCGAGCCAACCGCCGCATGCCCCGGCGCAGGCCACACAATCGGCAACCGCGACTCCGTCCACGCCTGGCCAGTTGGCCGATACCGCCTACGCCTTCTTGGAGCTCAAGTCCATCTCGCTGGACCCCGGGGGCGTCCGCAGGGCGCACCTGACAGTCGACGGCCAGTCCCACAGCGCGGCCGAGGGCGAAACCTTCTCCTATGGCTATCGACTGGAGCGTGTGGATGGCGACTGCGTCGAGGTGTCCGCCCAGACTGCACGGGCACGAATGTGCGTGCCGGCGCCTGCCCGGTGAGTGGTGTCAGGTCCCGGGGAACATCCGTGTCGCTCCTGGCGTCGCACGACCCGGGGGACCAGGCTCCGCCCTTAGCCCCGCGAACAACTAAGCCCGCGGCTTAGTCTAATATGTCGGTTCCGCCCGACATGTACCGTTCAACACCTGACGGAAGTGCGTGATGAGCACCGACGCAGACCCTGCAGAGCCCGAGTACCTCAAGCCGGCTGAAGCCGCCCGCATGCTCCACATCTCACCGAGGACGATCGACCGCTGGGCCGACCATGGGTACCTCCCGTGCCTCGTGACCCTTGGGGGTCACCGACGCTTTCCAAGGCACGCTATCCTCGCCGTCGCCGAGAAGATGGCTGAGCGCGCCCCTCCCTCCGGCGAGGGCGGCACTAGCAACCATCCAGGTCCCAAGCGCGCCTCCACAGGCTGAGCCGGCTGCTTACTGGGCAAGTTAGTCAATACGGACATATTAGACGGGGGCGAGAGCGGCGTCAAAGGCATCCGGTGGCCCGGACGCTCAAGAACCGCCCTCGCGAACGGGAACGTCGCGGTCGCTGGCCTTGCCATGGCGGACGGGCGGACGCCGGATGTGGTCGGCCCCATCACCCCCTCGATCGGGTCGGGCGAACACCTCGCAGCGGTTGTTACCCAGGGCTCCAGCGGCGGCCAGCGCACCCTGTGCCTCCTGCAACACGTGGCGAGCGTCGACGCCGGCGGCAGCCGTGATGCCGACGCTGGCCGTGATGCGTACGTGCCCGCCCGGGGTGTCGATCGGCGTCGAGATGGCTCTCACGAGCCGGTGTGCGACACCGAGGGCGTCGGACGCGGTCATCCCGTTCAGCAGGACGGCGAACTCCTCCCGCCCGACCCGTGCAAGGCAGTCAGACGGTCGCACTGTGCTGGCGATCCGCTCGGCCACCGCGACCAGGACGAGGTCTGAAGTGCCCTCCGTTCCGGCTCGATCGACAGGGCTGGTGCTGTCGAGTCCGCACAGCAGCAGAGCATGAGCTTGCCCGGTCCTGCCCGCTCGTCGCAGGACGTGCTGCAGATGGGTCAGGAACAGTTCGACGTTCGCGAGCCCCGTGACCGTGTCATGGAAAGCGCGCCGGAGCAGGGCGTCCGCCTCGTCGAGGTCGTCGACGCGGCCGTTCTGGCGGCGCCTCGGGCTCTGCTCGAGCAGCTCCCTCTCTCGTTCGAACTCCCTCGAGCTGATCACCTCTGCTCTCGCCAGTTGCTGTCCTTCTAAACAGGTGTCGACGGCCGCCGCTCTCCACGCGGTGAGGGCGTTGAGCAGGGCGTCGGACGGGTTCGTCGCCTCTACGACAACCTGTAGGGCATAGCGGTCCGGGTTGTACAGCGTGGTCGGGTGCATGGTCGCCATCCGTTCCATCAGGTCTCGCACCGCGGTGACCGGTACCGGGGCCCCGGACCGTGGCGCAGACGCTTCGATCACGACGACCCATGGCGTCGTCATAGTTCGCTCCCCCAAGCCCCGGGATCTCCCCGGCTGATCTGAGGCCGTCGCCGGGCCGAACCCGCAACGAACGACCGCCGTCGGCAAACAGCGCGACTCCACAGTTTTTGCACAACTTCCCAAACCGGTCAAGTGCGCCGAAGCGTGCGACGCCGGAATCGTCTGTGCCGTCGCCGGACTGACCCTGGCCGCTCGGGCGCGAAGGGGGGCCAGAGGGCCATGACATGGGCTAACAGCGTCTTTCCCTGGCCTCCGTTCGCGCCGATTTCACTGTACGGTCGGGGTATGCCTGCCCGCCGACCCCGGGACGACTCGCCCGCCCAACGCGACTACCTGACACCCGGCGAAGCGGCGCGGATCCTCCACGTGTCGCCCAAGACCGTCAACCGATGGGCCGACGACGGCCGGATTGCGTGCATCGTCACGCTGGGCGGCCACCGCCGCTTCCGGCGAGAGGACATCGAGGCGGTCGCCGACATCATGCAGGGCAACGTCCCCGAGTAAGGCTCCTCGTGAGAGGTCGCCCGGACGCCGGCTTGGCACAAGTTGTCGGTTTCATCTAGATTGACTGGTGCTGCGGTCTTGCCTGGTGAGGGGGGCTGCTCGGAAGGAGGGCCTCCTGCCAGAGACCGGGGCAGGGGAGGGGATTGCCATGGGAGGACGACATGAGGATTCCGAGTACATCGCGTCCGGCGAAGCAGGACGCATGCTCGGTGTATCGGCTCGAACAGTCGACCGGTGGGCGGATGCGGGGCTGATCGGCCACATGCTCACGCTCGGTTGCCGTCGCCGGTTCCGGCGGCGGGAGATCGAAGAGGTCGCGGGACGGATGCGGGGGCCCCGCCAGGCGCAGTGACCCAACGGGGTTAGGCAACACCAGTCGACTACGGATCGTTGAGCGACGGTGTGGAGCCGGCGCCGGCACCAGCTCTGGTCAACATCACGTGGCGGTCGCCCCCTGCCCGCCTGGCCATGGTGGCCGCGACGGCCGCTTCGTGAACGAGGTCCTCGGCTCTCTGCCCTGTGTGCCCGAAGGCCACACCAACGCTCACGGGCAAGCGGCTATCGCCCGCCGGCGGCGTCAACCGCACTCCCTGGACGAGGCGGGTCGCGACCGACTGGGCGACGTTCACCGTGGCGTTCCGGAGGAGAACGCCTATGCGTCCCGTGTCCATGCGGGCGACGAGGTCTTCACCGCGCAACGCCGACGTCAGCCGTGTCACGAGCGACCGCACGTCGTCGGTGGCCAGCCGTCCCTGAAAGTCGACGATGAGAACCGCGTGCTGCCTCCCGGCGGCGGCGCCGGCAGAGAGGGCGCGCGTCAGGGAGTCGGAGAAGACGGGGCGTGTGGCGAGCCCGGTCAGCGGGTCACGGAACAGGGCTTCGAAGACCTCGTCAGCTGCGTGGCTTGCCGGCGAAGCATCAACCGGCCCATGCGGAGCCACTGTCGCACACTCCCGGTGGAACTCGGCCGCAGTGGTGACTTCGGCTCGTACGAGCTGCCAGCGGCGCATCGAGAGGGCCGCCTCGGCTTCACGCCAACGTGACGACGCCGCCAGCACGGCCTCGCCCGGCCCACCGGCGGTGACATGCACCTGAAGCGCCCACCTGTCGTCGGCGAGTATGGCGGCGGGGTCGGCATCGGCGAAGGCGCGGAGCACGGCATGAACCGCCTCGCGGTCCGCCGTCTCCATCCCGCCCATCGGGGTCAGCTCCAGCAAGACAACCCAGTCGGCTGTCATTCGCTGTTCCCGACGCCCGACGGGGTCCTCGTCCTCACGTCTTCACTCCCGCGGCAGCACGGATTGGCCAAGCCGACAACTCCCAGATAGATCCCGCCTCCCACGTCGTTCCCTCGCCTCCCCCGCGTGGGACCTATGTCCGGGACATGACGCCTTCTTTCGCGCGAGCAGAACGTGGTCCGTCCCACGGGGGCTGAGGCGCCGACGGTGCGCCTTCAAACCAGGGTGACGCCGGCGGCCTGCACCGCCTGCAAGGCCCGCTCGCCGTCCCCGGGACGGAGGTCGACGGCGCCGACGGCGTCGGTGACCACCGTGGCCTCGAATCCCAGCCGGCGGGCGTCGAGGCCCGTCTCCTTGACGCAGTAGTCGGTGGCCAGGCCCACGATCACGACCCGCGTGACGCCGCGGGCTCTCAGGATGTCCTCCAGGCCGGTGCCGGCCTCCTCGCCGGTGGTGGGCTGGCGCACGCTGAAGGCGGAGTAGCCGTCCTCACCGCCGGTGCCCTTGCGCACCACGTCCGCCCCCGGCACCAACCGGAGGGCGGGGTGCGGCTCGGCGCCCCATGTGCCACCCACGCAGTGCACGGGCCAGACGCCGCCGTCCTTGGCGAAGTGGGGCGTCGAGGGGGGGTGCCAGTCCTGGGTGTAGACGATCGCCGCCCCCGCGTCGGCGGCCCACCCGATCTCCTGGTTGACGCAGTCGACGATCTTCTCGCTGCCGGCCACGTAGAGGCTCCCCGACGGATCGGCGAAGTCGTTCTGCATGTCCACGACGAGCAGGGCCGTGGTGGCGTCGTAGTCGGCGGCCACGGTGCCTCAGGGGGCCACGGCTCTCAGGCGGCGCCAGCCACGGCGGCCGCCTTGTCGTCCATGGCGGAGATCAGGTCGTCGTAGGAGGCCTTGAAGCTGGCCACACCCTGCTTCTCCAGCACCGCCGCCACGTCGGCCAGGTCGACTCCCACCGACTCGATGGCGGCGAGGGTGTCGCGCGCCTCCTCCACGCCCTGGTCAACCGTGCGCTCGACGGTGCCGTGGTCGACGAAGGCGGCGATGGTGGGCTCGGGCATGGTGTTGATCGTGTCGGGGCCGATCAGCGGCTCCACGTAGAGCAGGTCGGAGTAGGCGGGGTTCTTGGTGGACGTCGACGCCCACAGCGGGCGCTGCCGGGTGGCCCCGCGGGCGGCCAGCGCCTCCCACCGAGGGCCGGAGAACCGCTGCTGGAACAGTTCGTAGGCCAGCTTGGCCTGGGCCACCGCCGCCTTGCCCCGCAGCGACAGGGCCTCGTCGGTCCCGACGGCCTCGAGCCGGCGGTCGACCTCGGTGTCGACCCGGCTCACGAAGAAGGAGGCCACGCTGTGGACGCCCCCGAGGTGGCCGGGCCGCTCTTCCAGCCCGGACAGGTAGGCCTCGATGACCTCGTCGTAGCGGCTGAGGGAGAAGATGAGGGTGACGTTGATGCTGCGCCCCTCGCCGATCATCTGCCGGATGGCGGGCACGCCGGCAGCCGTGGCCGGGATCTTGACCAGCAGGTTGGGCTGGTCGATGCGCTGGTGCAGCCACCGGGCTGACTCGACCGTGCCGTCGGTGTCGTGGGCCAGGGCGGCCGACACCTCGATCGAGACATAACCGTCGCAGTGCTCGCTGTCGTCGTAGACGGGGCGCAGCACGCCCAGGGCGTCGGCCACGTCGGTGATGGCCAGCTCCCAGTAGGCGTCCTCCACGGTGCGGTCGCCCAGCAGCTCGGCCAGCTGGGCGTCGTAGTGATCGCCCTCGGCCACCGACTTCTGGAAGATCGTCGGGTTCGAGGTCACGCCGCGGATGCCGTCGTCGACCGCCCGCTGCAGCTCGCCGCTCTCGATGGCGGCTCGCCGCAGGTTGTCGATCCAGGGGCTCTGGCCGGCCTTGCCGTACAGGTCGTGGAGCTTGCTCATCGGCCACCTCCTACGTGGAGACCTACCCATTCTGTCTCCTGGTAAGGGCCCGGCGCGACGGGGCGCGCGAGCCGGCTCCCCCTGGGGGAAGGGAGCCGGCCGGCTCGGGTCCGCCGCCCGAGGCCTGCGTCGGCCCGGAACCCTCGCCTGCCTGGAAGCGCTCCGGGCTGTCCGCCGCAGGACGAGCATAAGCAGGCCCGGGTATGCACGTAGGCTGATGTACCGGAACATGCAATCGCGGGGGCACACCACCGGGGCGGAGCGCGCCGCCAGCTTGCGGGCCCTGCTGCGCCACGTGCGAGCGGCCCGCCGGGGGCGCGCCTCCTCGCTGCCCGCCGGCGCCCCCGTGCCCCCGCCGTTCGGAGGCTACGTCGCCCTCGGACTGGGTGACCTGTGCGACCTCCTCCACCGTCACCTGCAGGCGGCGCCCGGCCTGGGCCCGCCCGAGCGCGAGCTGCTGAGCCGATACTTCGGCCTCACCGGCCCGCCCCTCCCCCTCGCGGCAGCGGCCGCCGGGCTGGTGTCGGCCCGGGGCCAGCCGCTGCGCCTCCGGCAGGTGCAGAACCGGCTCGCGGCTGCGCTGGCGGCGCTGGCCACCGATCTGCCCCTGCCGGACGACGCCGGAGGCCGCGAGCCGGTT
>Ga0247719_1000730_pt1 | contig 17196 bp, 19 predicted proteins | sample 41E_DmetaG_FD_189046 | JGI IMG/M metagenome (GOLD analysis project Ga0247719, IMG submission 189046) | Soil microbial communities from hillslope of Landscape Evolution Observatory, University of Arizona, Oracle, AZ, United States - 4-1-E_D | ecosystem: Engineered > Artificial ecosystem >...
GTCATATAGTTCGAGATTGTCTGCGATGCGATGCGGCGCCCCAGTCGCCGCAACCCCCGGATCAGTCACGATAAGGACTCGCCGCATCCCGAGCCCGGATACTTCAAACCCGATCTCGTCAGCGGCGCCCATTCCGAACTTCAGCGGCGGCGCACCCCAGGTGAAGATTGTCTCCTCGACCAGATCCGCGTCGATCATTTCTCTCCCTGCCGATCAAACGATATCGACCAACTATGACGACCTGGCCAGATGTCATCACAGAGACGCTGGTGCCGTCATCCTCTCGCACGACAAGTGGTCGCCAACGAGTAATCGCGCGAACACCATCCAGCCCCATTCTGAGAATCATGAAGACTGAGGCGGGATGGCGCGCCAATGGCTGCCGCCGGTCGACCAGTACCGCCCATGGGCGGTACTGCGCCGGAGCGGCGAGCGAGATGCCCGTTGCGCGGTGGCCAACCTGATGGGCAAGCACCACTAACGTTCGGAGCGGGGTACAGGACCCTCACCGGCGACGTCTCAGAGTGGCATGTTGCATGCCACCACGTCAACCGCCGACTGCAGGGCCTGTTCGTGGCGGTGCCCACGAGGGCGTAGCCCACTCCAGATCCACAGTCACGCCGTCGCCGGCTTCCTGAGTCAGCAATAGGCCGGACGTGTTCAGGAGGTGCGCGCGCATCGCGTCCGCCGCGCCCTCCGGGTCACGCGCCTCCAACCGCTCAAGAACGCCGAAGTGTTCTGCGACGATGTCGAGCATTGTTCGTGATGACTCTGCGGTCGAGACGCCTCGCTTTAGGACCATGTCGCGCATGCCGTCGACGAACTCTGCGAGGCGCTTGTTACCGGTTGCCTCCAAGATCGTCCGATGGAACCGACGGTCGTGCTCCCACATGCGAACCTCGTCTCCGTCGCGGGCCGCGCACTCCATCGCCTCGAACTCGTCGCGCAGCTCTTTGAGGCCCGCGGCGTCGAACTTCGCACACGCCCGTCGCGCAGCGGGGACCTCAAGCAACAGACGCAGCTCGAAGACTTCCTCGAGGTCGTGAACCGTCGTCTGGAGAATCCGCACGCCGCGGTTGCGCTCGAACCGGACCATGCCCTGCTCGGCCATCTTGATCAAGGCCTCACGTACCGGCGTCCGCGACACTCCGAGCTCTGTGGCGAGCGCGTGAACCGAGTGCAGGCTGCCGGGCAGCAGCTCACCACTCACCACTGCGCTTCTCAGGGAAGCGAGTACAGCGGTGTTGAGCGTTCTACTCGCGCTCGAGATGCCCTTCATCGAAGCCCTACGCAGCCGGCACCAGCCCGATGCACTGCATCGGCCTCCTGCTCGTGCATTGCTGTCCTCCGATCTCCTCCCGGCGGCCACCTGCACCAGCCATCTCGGCGGCGCTGAGCCAAATTCACCACATCAGATCACAAGGCCATGCAGGTGACGGGCCGTCGCCAGCAGGCAGGTTGCCGACAAAGCGCCCTCGCGTGAGGTTGCCCCTGACCTGGCCTGACGGACATCCCGATGCCTCGTCGACCTCCTCAGTGCCGCCGTGCCGGAGGCGCTTGACACCATCGCATGTGACATGCCACTCTGCACCGCAGCATGCTACATGCAAGTGTGCGCACCCCGTAGTCCGTGAAGGCCTTTAGCCGGCCGGGGAGTCGCTCCGTCGCAACGTTGGGATGGAACAGCCTATGGGTAGCTCCGTGCAGGCCGGGCCGCGGCTCGCTGAATATCCTCCGACTCCGAGCTCGGCTGCGTGCCCTGCATCGCAGCAGTCTTCGGGCGCCGCGAATGGTTGGTAGTCATTCAGGTTGAGGGCATGCCTCAACCATCGTATCCGCTGCCGTGCAGCGATAGCTCCGGCGTACTTGAGTCGGACGTTCTCCACTCAGAAGGTGCCACGGGGCGCCAAGGATCATGGCTGCCCAAGTGAGATTACCCCTTCCTCATTGAGGCATCACAGTCATTAGGTATGTCGGGCGCGCGTATAGCTAGTTGAGTAGTCCTCGCGCGGGCCTGGCTGGCGTATTCTGCCGTTAGTGGCATGTTACATGCCACTTGGAGTGTTGAGATCTGGAGGCTGAGTCACCGTGTTCAAGATCATGTTCATTGTGTACGAGCGGGCGGGCATCCCCCGGGACGAAGCGCTTCGCTATTGGCGTGAACAGCATGGTCCGATCGCCTCGAAGGTCCCTGGACTCCGGCAGTACTTCCAGACCCACGCTCTCAGCTCCCCGGATGGGAGTGAGGCGCCCTACCTGGGAGCGGCGGCAATGGTGTTCGACAGCCGGGACGCGTTTACGGAGGCGGCTGCGTCTCCTGAGTTTGACGCGGTGCTGAAGGATGTCATCAACTTTGCCGACCCGAACAATGTCCCGACGGCGGTAGTTGAGGACTACAACTTCGTCGGCTGAGTCTCACTTCAGGCTTCACTGATGAGGTGAGACCAGAAGCGTGAGGTCCGCACTACCACCCGGACAGGGCTATTGAGCCTGGTCATGCCGCTCAAGGAGATAACCGAATGACCGTGATCGCCAAACCCGATCATCTGCTGCGCGACGACGTTCAGACCTTTCTCAATCGAGCTAAGAAGCTCTTCATCGGTGGCCAGTGGCGCGAGGCCGCCGACGGCAAGACCCTCGACGTATTCGATCCTGCGGTGGGCACGAGGATCTGCACGGTCGCGGCCGGCGACGTTGAGGACGTCGATCGCGCGGTCGCAGCCGCACGGCACGCCTTCGACGAGGGCCCGTGGTCGAAACTCAATCCGTCTGAACGGGGCAGGCTGATCTGGCGACTCGCGGACCTGCTCGAGGAGCATGCCGACGAGTTCGCGCAGATCGATGCCCTCGACAACGGCAAGCCGGTGACCGATGCGCGTGCCGTGGACGTCGGCTTCTCGATCGAGCTGCTCCGCTACATGGCCGGTTGGGCCAACAAGATCTACGGCGAGACGATTCCACTCACCAACCCGGCCGATTTTCATGCCTATACGCTGCGGGAACCCGTTGGCGTAGTCGGACAGATCGTCCCGTGGAACTTCCCGCTGATGATGGCGGTGTGGAAGGTCGCTCCCGCCCTCGCCGCCGGCTGCACGGTGATCCTCAAGCCTGCGGAGCAAACGCCGCTGAGTGCGTTGCGGCTGGCCGAACTCACGGAGGAGGCCGGCTTCCCGCCGGGCGTTTTCAACGTCATCACGGGGTTCGGCGAGACCGCAGGTGCTGCGATTGCGGCGCACGACGACATCGACAAGGTCGCCTTCACCGGCTCCACCGAGGTTGGGCGCCTCATCGCCCAGGCCGCCAGCGGCAATCTCAAGAAGGTTTCGCTCGAGCTTGGCGGGAAGTCGCCCGTGATCGTGTTTGGGGACTCGGACATCGAGCAGGCTGTGGCCGGTGCCTCCAGCGCGATCTTCTACAACAACGGGCAGACCTGCACTGCAGGCTCCCGTCTCTATGTGCATCGGAAGATCTACGACAAGGTCCTCGAGGGTGTGGCGAACGAAGCCTCCTCCCTGTCTATCGGCCACGGCCTCGACCCCTCGACTCGAATCGGCCCCCTCATCTCGGAGGAGCAGCGCGATCGTGTCACCGGGTACATCGCCCAGGGCCGCGAGGCCGGCGCCGAGGTGATCGTGGGCGGGGACACGGTCGGAGACAGCGGATACTTCATTCAGCCAACGATCCTCACCAGGACCGATCCGAGTATGAGCGTGGTCCGGGAGGAGATTTTCGGCCCGGTTCTGTGCGCGATGTCCTTCGACGACGAGACGATCGACAACGTTGTCCGTGAGGCCAACAACTCGGTCTACGGCCTCGCGGCAAGCCTCTACACCCGCGACGTCAGCGTCGCCCATCGCGTGGCCAAGCGCCTCAAGGCAGGCACCATCGGAATCAACACCCATCACGTGGTCGATGTCGCCCTCCCGTTCGGCGGGTTCAAGCAGTCCGGCTATGGGCGGGACATGGGCCGTGACGCCATCGACCAGTACACCGACGTTAAGTCGATCGGTATCGCACTCTGACGTCGTGTCCGGCGCACGGTGCATCGTGCCGGGCCGGACTCTCCTTAGGCCCGTGAGGACGTCGAAACGCTGTGCGTGGGCCGCGGGCGATCAACTCACATCATGAACCCGCCATCAAATGGGAAAGGCTTGACAGACGATGACTGCCCCACCGATGAAGAGGCCGCGTCGAAGCATCACGGCGAGCCACGCCAAGATCGGCGAGCTGGGTTGGGATCGGACCTACTACCCCCATGAACGGGGTAAGTACCCCAGCCGCTACAAGTTGCCGGCGAAGCCGGGTCGCGATCCCATGAAGCAGATCATGGGCGACTACCTTCACATGCAGAACGAGAAGGACGATCGGGTTCATGGTGGTCTCGACGCGGCTGTCCGCGCTGAGGTCCCGGGCAAGGCCCCGTTGCGTTGGCTGGAGCTTCTGAAGCCATACCTGCTGACGGTCATCAGCGCGGAGGCCGCCGCCACCCGCTGTATGGGCATGCTGGTTGATGCCATCGCCGACCCCGAGCTGCAGAACGCCTATTACATCCAGCAGCTGGATGAGCAGCGACACACCGGCATGCAGATGAACCTGTATCGCTGGTACATGAAGAACATGCCCGAGCCGGTCGGGTGGAACCTGGGGCTGCAAGCTGTCGGTGCCGACTCCATTCTTGTCGCTGCCCAGAACCTCAGCGGTAGCTTCATGACCGGCGACCCGTTCCAGGCAGCGGTGGCGCTCCAGGTCGTTGTCGAGACAGCATTCACGAACACGATTCTGGTGGCCTTCCCGGACGTCGCGGTCCGCAACAATGACTTCGCTCTGCCGACGGTCATGAACTCGGTGCAGTCAGACGAGGCGCGCCATATCAACAACGGCTACGCGACTCTCCTGTATCTACTTCAGGAGCCGGAGAACGCCCCACTACTGGAGCAGGACATCCAGCAGATGTTCTGGACCGTGCACGCGTTCGTCGACGCCTTCATGGGAATTCTCGTCGAGTACGCCCCGATTGATGCCACGGATCCAGAGAGCTGGACAGCGAAGTGGGACCGGTGGGTCCATGATGACTACTACCGTTCCTACATCGTCAATCTCGGGAAGCTCGGCCTGAAGATCCCCGAGTCGATGTTCAAGCGCGCTCGGGAGCGCATCGCCGCGGACTACCATCACAAGGTCGCCATCGGAGTGTGGGCCTCCTGGCCCTTCCACTACTACAAGTACGGGAACCTCGGCGAGAAGGACTACGCCTGGTTCGAGAGCAAGTACCCGGGCTGGAACGAGAAGTACGGCGAGTTCTGGCGAGGGTACGCAGACCTCCGCTACCCGGGCTCTGGCCCGATGCAGCTGCCTGCGCTGCTCGAAGGGGCCAGCCCCATCTGCTGGACCTGTCAGATCGGCTGCCTGCGCCCCGAGGAGCAGTGCCACCGGATCGTTGACGAGCACACCAGGTTCTACTGCTCCCCGGAGTGCAAGTGGATCGACATGTCCAACCCCGGCCGCTACGTCGGTGATCGCATCTGGTTCGACCGCTACCACGGCTGGGAGTACTCCGAGATCGTCCGCGACCTCGGGTTCATCCGCCCGGATGGAAAGACCCTCACCGGACAGCCGCACGTGGAACTTGACCCGGACAAGCAGTGGACGATCGATGATCTCCGGGAGCTCGGTCACGTGATGCAGAGCCCGAACATCCTGACCGCCGAGCGCCTCGGTCTCCCGTACAAGCGCGTGGAGTACTCGGGCGTCGCTGCCGGCGACCCCCGTCCCAACGTGCCGCCGCTGTTCGGCTGCTGATCCTCGCCGTCCCGGCGGGACGCGAGCGAGCCCATGGTCGCGGCCCGCCGGGACACGGAACGTTGGATCTGAAGTTCTCAAGAAATGCTGTGCGCGGGAGAGGTGGCTGGCAGGTGGGAACCTTTAACGTGAGGTTCGAGCCGATCGGAGAGGAAATCGAGTGCGGCGAGGAGGAAACGATCCTCGATGCAGCCTTCCGGTCGGGCTACAACCTCGTGCACGGCTGCCGAGAAGGCCGTTGCTCGGCCTGCAAAGCCTTCGTTCTTGACGATGGATGGATCTATCTGAAGAAATACTCGAGCTTCGCCCTTTCTGATCAGGAAGAAGAAGCAGGATACACCCTCCTCTGCCGGGCGGTCCCGGAGTCCGACGTCACAGTCGAGCTGCTCAACTACGACCCTGACCACTATCGGCTCGAGCACCCGATCGTTGACGGTATCGGTCGGGTGGTTGCAGTCGAGACATTGACTCACGACATTCGACGGCTGGTACTCGAGATCGAGTCGCCGCAGAACTTCGGGTTCCTGCCGGGGCAGTTCGCCGATCTCTGGATCCCCGGAACTGATGAGCGCCGGTCATTTTCGATGGCGAATCTACCACATGACGGACATCTCGAGTTCATCATCAAACAGTATCCGGGTGGCCGCTTCGGGGCCATGCTCGACGACGGACTCGAGGTAGGTGACCCTGTGAAGTTCACGGGGCCGTACGGCACCTGCTACCTGCGCGACACCGGTGGTGACCGCTCCTCACTCCTCATCGCCGGCGGATCAGGGATGGCACCCATCCTGTCCCTGCTCCGGCAAATGTCCGCAGATGGCGCCGGTCGGACGGTCTACGTGTTCTATGGTGGACGCACCAGAAGAGACCTGTTCTACGCCGAACTAGTCGAATCGCTCGGTAGAAGCATCGAACGGTTCGCTTTCATACAAGTGGTGTCCGACGAAGCCAACGGCGACGGCTGTTCGGACGATGTGCGGCACGGCTACATTCATGATGCAGTCGATCAATGGATCGACAGTTCTGGCTTCCAGTTGGACGCATGTGATGTATACATGGCCGGCCCCCCGCCCATGGTGGACGCCGTCAATGACGTCCTCACGCTCAGGCACCAAGTGGAGCAGAACCGGATATTTGTCGACAAGTTTACATCCACCGGCCCTGAAGACGCAGTAGACGTTAATTCAGTGGCGTCCTCCTAAGGTTCTGTTCTCCAGAGGGGAGATCTGCACAGATGAGCGCAGCTGCCGAGCGCCGAGAACTCCGGGAAGCCGAGCGAACCCAGCATTGGTTCATCCCGGAGCGAAAGCGATCCACACTGTATGAAGACGTCACGATCGACGTCCAGCCGAGCGTCCACCGACACACCCGGTTCGGGTACCCCATTGCCTTTCCCGACGGACGACCCTCGTTCTGGGACGACTCGACAGCTATTCGGTCGAGCGACTGGTATGCATTCCGAGACCCTGGTGGGCTGTGGGAGCGAACCTTCTTCCAGAGGGGCTCGACTCACGAGCGCGAAATTGAGACCTGCCTCAATGTCGCACGTGATAACAATCTGTTGACTGCGATGGGCAAGGAGTGGGTCGACTTTCTCTCGGCCCAGCTCCTGCCCATCAGCCTTACCGAATACGGTCTCGTCGCTCCGCAGTCCGCTGCGGTCCGCCCGGCGCTTGGCGATGCCATCGCGAACTGTCTCGGCTTCAGCGCCGGTTACAAGCTCAGGCAGGCCCAGGCGCTCGTGCTTTACGGCGGCGAGCTGGAGCAGGCGATTCCGGGATTCTCCACCACGGACGGCAAGCGTCGCTTCCTCGAAGACCCTGCATGGCAGCCCACCCGGCGATACCTCGAGCGCCTGGCCTCGATCACCGACTGGGCGGAGACGGTCGTCGCAGTCAACATCTGCTTCGAGCCGCTCATCGGATCCCTTCTGCGCCGGGAGGTTCTCATCAGGCTCGCCGGCTCCTTCGGCGACGCCGCGACCCCTACCGTCGGCCAGGTGGCACAGGCTGAATGGGGTTGGGTGCGTGACTGGTCCGCCGCGCTCGTCCGGTTCATGCTGAACGATGCCGCACACGCTGATGCGAACTCTGGCCAGATCGCGGACTGGCTTGCGGACTGGGGGGCGATGGCGCGAGATGCAATCGACGCGTTGGAGCCGGTACTGACCGAAGTCGACCCCGGCTACGCAGATACCCGCGAGCGGATCAACCAGGATCACGTGGGCCTTCTCCAGGAATGCGGCCTGAAGCCGAGCGAGGTGGCAGTCTGATGACCGATGTCACGGCAACTCACGCTGCTGAGGGGAACGAGTCCGGCGGTTCGGGGTCCTACGACTACGTGGGTATCGTCATGCAGCGGACCCCGGAGGGTGAAGCGGTCGGTCGAGTCTGCTCGCGAGAGCCCGGCGTCGAGGTCATTATGAACACGACCTTCCTCGACGTCAGGGCGAAAGACCGGCTGGTCATCAACTTCGATGACGTCGCGGAAGAACTCGGCAGCGACATGGATGGCTACGTGCTTCAGGAGCACATGACCACCCACTACGGCCGGATGGCCATGACGGACGAAGCGTTCGTTCTCGTCGCAAACCCACTCGAGCTGATCGAGCTACTCGACTCCGCGCGCTGAGAGGGTCGCCGCGGCGACCCTCCTCCCTGGGGGTCGAGCGACGCGAGTGACCCATCTAGGTTACTGCGCCACTGCTTCGCTCCCCCGTCCCTCGCCCTCGGGTCGGTAACCAGCCACGCCGACCCGGGGGCGAGCCTAGCCGGATCGCGCAGAGCGCGGTCGCGGGCGTCTTCGTCACCTTCGGCACGTTCTGGCTCAGCCTTGGCTTTCTCGTATTCGGTCTCGTCAACGGGTTGTTCGGCGTGTCGACAACTGATGCCGCTGCCGCTGCAACTCAAGTCCAATCCATCCAGGCTACGTTCCTTCTTTCCTGGCGCGTCGTCTCGGTCGTTCTGACGTTGGCAACCACCCGCCTTCCGCTCGCTTTCACGGTCTTGTTCGCGCTCGTCGACATCGCCTTTGCGCTGGTTCTCAGTGGCGTGCTCGCGGCGTCGACGGCCCTGCTCACGTGGGGCGGGATCGCCGTGTTCGCGTTCTGCCGTGTCGGGGCCTATCTCTTCTATGGCGCTATGACTCAAGAGGCTCGGTCGATCACCGGCCCCCCTTTGGAGGTCCTCTGACGAAGTAGCGCCGCCGACGGGCCGGTGTTCTGGGGGCTTGGCGAGTGCGTGACGTGAGCGCGCAGCCGCGGAACGGTAACTCGCCGAGCTCCCTTCACTAGTGGCCCGTGGGTGGCGCGTCGAGAGACGACGACGAGGCGGATACGTGAGTAATGGATGTAGTAGGCTGAGGATGAATCGAAGCATGAATAGTGCGAGCTGAACCGTTCTGGGTCGCGGGCAATGCCACGACCGGCCACGCAACGATTGAAGTGCAGTACCCCTACGATGGAAGGACCGTCGCCTCGGTATGCGTGCCCTCAGCGGAGCACGCTGAGAACGCTGTCGCGGCCGCCTACGCGGCGAGAGGAGTTGTCGGTGCAACCCCCGCGTATCGTCGTGCCGCAGCGCTGTCGCACGTCGCACAAAGGCTGGAGCAGCGCACCGAGGAGGCCGCCCAAGTCATCGTCCTCGAGAGCGGCAAGCCGATCAAGTGGGCTCGAATCGAGGTCGCCCGCGCCGTCTCGACATTCAGATGGGCAGCGGAAGAGGCGCGACGATGGTCGGGCACCGTGCAACGACTGGATACTGACCCGGGCGGGGCCGGGCGCATCGCGCTCGTGCGACGGTTCCCACGGGGGCCTCTGCTCGCCGTGACACCGTTCAACTTCCCGCTCAACCTCGTCGCTCACAAGGTAGCTCCAGCTATCGCCGTCGGTGCACCCGTGATCGCGAAGCCGGCGCCAGCCACCCCGCTGTCGTCGTTGCTACTCGGCCAGCTGCTTGCCGAGACCGACCTGCCTGATGGGGCGTGGTCGGTGTTGCCCGTGCCCAACAGTCAGATGGAGCAACTCATCCTGGATAGCAGGCTGCCAGCGATTTCCTTCACAGGATCTGGGCCGGTTGGTTGGGACATCCGAAGCAGGGTGCCGCGGAAGCACGTGACCCTTGAGCTCGGTGGGAACGCGGCCGCGATCGTGTGCTCGGACTGGTCAAGCGAGCGCGACTTGGAATGGGCTGCAGAGCGGATCGCGCTGTTCGCGAACTATCAAGCTGGCCAGTCCTGCATCTCGGTTCAGCGAGTCTACGTTTCGCGTAGCCTGTATGACGTGTTCACGCTGCTACTTGCACGCCATGTGCGCGCGCTTCGGCAAGGGAATCCGAATGATGACTCGACGGATGTCGGCCCCGTTATCAACGAAGCAGCCGCTGCCCGGATCGAGCGGTGGATCGACGACGCGGTGGTCGCTGGCGCGAAGGTGCTGGTGGGGGGCAAGCGCACCGGCACGAGCCTGGAACCGACGCTCCTGACGGAGGTGCCGGTCGATGCCTGCGTGCTTCGCGCGGAGATCTTCGGTCCGGTGCTTACCATCACACCGTTTGACGATCTCGACTCGGCGTTTGCGATGGTGAACGACTCTGATTTCGGCCTGCAGGCAGGCATCTTTACACGCGATGTCGAAATCGCGTTCCGCGCGCATCGAGACCTCGAAGTCGGCGGGGTTATCGTCGGCGATGTGCCAAGCTATCGGGCAGATCAGATGCCTTACGGTGGAGTTAAGGAGTCCGGTGTCGGTCGTGAAGGCGTCCGCTCAGCGATGGAAGACCTGACTGTTGAGAAAGTGCTCGTGCTATCGGGCGTGGCTCTGTAGTTTCCACCTTTCCCCGGCCGGGGCGCGCCACTCGTCACGTACGAGGCACCGAACCCGCCGAGTACTAGATGCTGTCGCTGACAGGGTGAGGTCGGCTCCCTCGCACAATTATTCGACGGCACCCGGCCCGGCGTGTCCCGCGGGCCAGCCGGTCGCCTTGGGGCGATCCGACTCTCGCGGAGGATTGAGCGAGTGAACGCGATGACCGCGGCCGTGAAGGCGCGGATGGAGCGCGCTCGATGCGGGGCGCTGCTGCTCGGTCCGGCGCTGGTGGCGGCCGCCGCGTATGTCGACCCGGGCAACGTGGCCACCAACACGGCGGCCGGCGCCAGCTTTGGCTACCTACTCGTGTGGGTCGTCCTGGCAGCGAACATGATGGCCGGACTCGTGCAGTACCTGTCAGCGAAACTGGGCCTCGTGACAGGTCAGTCATTGCCGGAGTCGCTGCGCGAGCACCTTCCGCGGCGTGCTCGGTTCGCATACTGGATGCAGGCCGAGCTCGTCACGATGGCCACCGATCTCGCCGAAGTACTCGGCGGCGCGGTCGCTTTGACACTGCTGTTCGACCTGCCGCTGATCTGGGGCGGCGTCATCACCGCCATCGTGTCCATGCTCATCCTCAAGACCGCCGACCGGTTCGGGCAGAAGCCCTTCGAGCGGCTCGTCACGGCAATGCTGCTGGTCGTTGGCGTCGGTTTTGTCGCAAGCCTGTTCGTGTCGCCGCCGGCGGTCGCAGGCATGGCGAGCGGGATCATCCCTGGCTTTGAAGGAACCGACAGCGTGCTACTCGCCGCGGGCATGCTCGGCGCGACCGTCATGCCACACGCGATCTACGTGCACTCGTCGCTGTCGCGCGACCGGCACGGGTCGCCCGGTCCCGGGCCGGAGCGGCGTCGGCTGCTCTCGGCCACCAAGGTCGACGTGGCGGTGGCCCTGACCATCGCTGGGGCGGTGAACCTGGGCCTGCTGCTCGTGGGCGCCGCGGTACTCAGCGGGGATGATCGCATCAATACTCTCGAGGGCGTACACGCCGCGCTCGGTGACAAGGTCGGTCCGCTGGTCGCATTCGGCTTCGCCACCGCGCTGCTCTTCTCCGGCCTAGCGTCGACGGCGGTCGGCTGTTACTCGGGGTCGGTCGTCATGGCGGGGCTGCTGAAGGTCAAAGTTCCGGTGCTGACTCGGCGGGTTGTCACCGCCGTGCCAGCGCTGGTGGTGCTCGGTATAGGAATCGACCCGACGTGGGCGCTGATCGTCTCCCAGGTCGTGCTGTCGTTCGGCATCCCGTTCGCGCTGATCCCGCTCGTCCTGCTCACCTCACGGCGCTCGATCATGGGCGACGACGTCAACAAGAGCGCGACGATCGCCGCCGGCGTGGTCGTCTGCACAGCGATTGTCGCGCTCAACCTTGTCCTGCTATGGCTCACCGCAACCGGCCACAGCTGAAGGCGCATTCCCGATGCCGGGAAGCGAAGGACATATCGGGCTTCACTCACACGCGGCCGAGGCAGCCGCTGTGGCGGCAGAGCGCCAGCGCTAGCCAACCCAGCCGATTAGCCGCGCGGTAGCCGGGCCCGATCGGGACGTCGTTGCTCTCCGAGTCCCAAGCGCCCGGGAGGGCCGGCTGGCAGCTGCGGCAGCGCCGCCAGCTCAAGCCACCCTTGGGCCCGGTCCGAGCCTCCATCCAGGCCGTGGCCTCCTCAGGCGACAGGCGTGCGAGCACCGCGCTCGAGTACGGGTCCCGCTTGTGGACGTAGTCCCCCACCGAGCTGCCGGGGTGGTCGGGCAGCTGACCCGTGAAGCGGTAGCAGTCCCACGCGTGGATCGTCTTCTGCGTGACGAGGAAGGGGTAGGCGGAAGGCTCGTCGAATCGCGCCCGGGCCCGCTCGTGGTGCCGGACGGCCGCCGCGTGGTCCTCGATCGAGTCGTCGCACTCGACGCAGCAGCCTGAACGCTCGGAGGGCTTGTTGGTGAGCGCGCGTAGCTGGTCCTGGAGATCGCCGACGGTGGCTCGGCCGCCCTGCACCGCTGCGAGCATGCGGTGCACGTCGTGCACGTCGATGGTCCATCCCACGCCCTGCTCGCGATCGCGGGGATCGGGAGTCCGGTCCTGCAGCGAGGACGCCCAGTCATTGTCGTCGTGAGCCGGCTGGGCAGGGCTCCGGCGGCCCCGTAGGCCGTCGAGCCCCCACGTGAGAACAATGCCCTCGTACTTCTCGCCGCCGAAGGTGAAGCTGAACGGGAAGTCCTGGGGCATGTGGTCTCTTCCTTTCGACGACGGTGCCTGTGAGGGGTGGGATCGGGCCGCGGTCGGGAATCTGGCGCAAGGGCCCGACCAATCGTCCACCCGTCGATCCGTACCAGGGGCACCTGGTCATGTCTGGGCGTCGGCACCGCCCGCTGGCTCGACCGCTTGCCACGGCGGGGCTCGCCGAGCTGTCCAACACCACCCTGATCCCGCAGCTGCCCGATATCGTCTCCGACTCCCCCGGCCGCGGTGTCGTAATCCATGGGGGCGCGCAGTCGCTCGCCCAGCTCGGGGACACGTGCACCCCGTCGGCACCTGGTCTGGTAGGGCCAGCGGGCGGGTGCTCTGTCATGGGCCGCGATGCGTGCAGCCCGCGGATGCGTCTGAATGTGGCCGGCCGGGATGCACCTGCGGGGCGTCCGGAACTGAAGCGATGAGGATACCGCTGACCAGGCAATCCCTGATGCCAAGGGCCTGGTCGCAAGGTGTGTCACGGGCTGGGTTGCTTCGTCGACCCCGGCCCAGAGCCCGGGCTCGACCCCCGACGCTGCCTGGGCGCGTCGGCCTGAGTGATCGCGGTCGACGGGCTGGGGCTGGGCGTCGCACCATCCCACCGGAGGTGGCTGCCCGGCCCCGCCGATCCCACGCGGCCCGCCGGGCGAGACGCTGCGGCTTCAGCCTGACGTTCCGTCCTGGTCGTGGATCCTGATCAGCTCCGACCCCTTCGGGTCGTCTACGAACAGCAACCGGAGCTGGTCCAGCAGCCCCTCGAAGATCGCCGGTCCGTGCTCGGCCATCTTGGCACGGCGGAACGTCCACTGGATTGCCCCGGTGATCATCATGGCGGTGTACGGGCCGACCTCGATGAGGTGTCGCTCGCCCGCCTTCTCCCGGCGCAGCAGCTCCTGCAGGTAGTCAGTCACGTCCTCTGGAGTGGTCATCCCGGTGTACTCCTGTCGGAACCGCAGCCGGGCCCCTACGAGGGCCCGCGCCCGCCAGCCGACCTCGGCCTGATCCACCGCGCCCGGCAGCGTCTCCCGGTGGAGCTCGAGCACCCGGACGCGGTCGGCGTCGCAGGCTCCGAGCGCGTCGAGCAGCTGCTGGAGTGTCTCGACCGGTCGGCCCGCCGGTGTGTTCAGGTAGTTCCCGATGCTGGACCGGGACAGATGTACGCGGTCCGCGAGCTGGTCGTAGGTGAGCCGGCTGTCCTTGTGCAGCTGCTTCAGCCGCGCACGCAGCTCCGCCTCGATGCCCGGGTCGACGGGGCTGTGAGGTGTCGGGGTCGGCACCGGCACAGCCTGCCAGTCCCGTCGCGTGTCGATCCATCGTCCACCGTTGAGACGTGGACGGTGGATCCGCTGACCCCTCGCCCCTGCGGCCGCATCGTTCGTGCCATGCGCCCGCCCGGCGCCCTCGCCGCCGTCGCACCGCACAGGGTCGCCTGCCTCGGCGCCCTTGCCGGGGTCCTGCCCGGCTGGGCCGTGCTCGCCCTCGTCGGAACGTCGGCACTGCTCACCGTTACGCAGGTGGTCATCACCCAGATCATCCGCCTGCGCGCGAGCGCCAACACCAGAGCCGCCCTACGCCTGCTCGAACTCGAGCTCAAGGCATGCTCTCGCCGCCAGCAGGCGAAGTGACGGTTCGGGTCAGGCTGGGACACAACCGCCATGTGTTAGGGGTCGCCGTCCGGCGTGTGGCGCGCCAACATCGGTGGTCGACCGCCATACGGACAGGGAGGGGCGGGCGGTGCCCAGCGAGCAGGAGATCGAGGACCGGGTCGTGCTCTTCCTGCTGTCCCGGATGTCCGATGAGCACCACGACGCCGTGATCGCGGACATCATCAACAACTACCCCGACGGGTGGGCCGCGATCCAGGCTGCTCAGGAACGCGAGGCGCGCCGTCGTTGAAGCCCGGGCCGGTCGCGAGCCGGCACCCACGCCAACGCCACGAGACCCCAAGCGGCTGGACACTCCGCCGATCAGCCAGCTCCCCGCGGTGCGGGCCCAGGCTTCCGCTTTCGCGTGGCGGCCCAGTGCTCGGCCATGCTGCGCAGCCAGTAGCCCTCGAGGACAGGTCTGGGGAAGTCGGTGCGCTTGCCGGCCTTCCGTTCCGACTCCAGCTGGTAGATCCGCTGCAGGGTGAGCCCGGCGAGCTCGGCGAGCTCGGCGGCGTTGACCATCGGCGGAATGCTCGGTATTCGCGATCGACGCTCGATCTCGGCCTGCGACTGCAGCTCCACGGCGAGCCACTCGGTGACGGTGGCGCCGGCGGCGCGGAGTTCGGCGGCGAGGGTCTCGACGGCTGGCTGCACGATCGCGCCGGGATTCGCGGGCGGTTCCGCCTTGACCATCCCGGACACCCGTAGCCACGGCTCATCCCGCGAGGTGGAGGTCATGCCGAGGTCGAAGCCCGCGCGGCTGGCCCAGCGCGCGGCGACGTCGCGTGCTTGCTCGTCGGTGAGCTGGAGATCGGTGGTGACGGCCAGGCTCACGGCAAGGATGCTCACCTATCGCATCCTGCCGTAGTTACTTTCTCGACTTCAAGGAATCGTCCGCGCCGCGGAGTGCGACAGCAGCGCTGGGTCACGACCGCAGGACGACGGGGACGGGCCACGGCGCGTCCGGGTCGGTGACGGGCTCGCCGGCGACGAACAACAGCCCGGCGCGCAGATGTGCGCGGGCCCGGGCCTCGGACATGCATGCGGCGAGCAGCCGGCCCAGCACGGTGCCCGGCCGGGTGCCGCCACTCGTGTCCGGCTCGGTCACTGTGTCGGCTGGGCTGTGGGCGGGGTGGAGACCAGGGTCGTGCAGGTCAGGGTCGGGCTTCGACGGCACCGTCGGATCTTGGCTGTCGCGTCTCGGCGTGACGCTGTTCCCATGCCCGCGCGCGCTCGACGAGCCGGTCGTCACGCCGCCAGGCCAGGACGTCGCGGTCGCGGGGCAGCAGCGGCCGCGGCGCGATCAGGTGATCGGCGTGCCGGTCACACGTGAACGCCCGCCATGCCGCGCGGCGGGCGTCTCGGCGGCGGAACATCACCAGCCCGACGACGGTCGGCTCGGCCTCACAGTGCGACGGCGCCACTCCGGCGTGGTGGACGAATCCGCCGCAGCCTGCGGCCATGACCTGGAACGGCTCCCCCATGTGCTCCCCCACCGCGCTGACCGGTGATCTGGTGGTCGCGGGGGAAGCGCGAACCGGCCCGAAGACTACGACGGCGCGGACGTGATCGGGCCGTGAACCAACCCGCCATCTCCCCGGGCGAGGAGCGGTTCGCGGCGGGAATCGGCAGGTTCCGTGCGCCCTCGGGCGCTCGATCCCTGGTCATGCCTGGTTGTCGCAGCTGGGATCCGGAGCGAAGGGGTCGTCGGGCATGGCGTTGACGACCCAGCCGGTGGTGCCGCGGATGGCGGCCCGCCACCACCAGAGCCCGTCGGCGTCGGAGGTGCGGCACTGGATGTCGATCCGCTCGCCCTTGTGCGCCCGGAACTTAATGGGCTTCTGGTCCGGGCCGCTGTAGACGTCGGTGTCGGCGTGGATGTAGCCGGGCTGGCCGGCGTGTGCCGGGCTGGCGGTGGCGAGCATGCCGCGCCACGACGGCGGCCGCGGCGAGGGCCCGAACCAGGTTCGTGTGCATGTGATCTTCCCCGATCTGGAGCAGGAGTTGACGAACGGCGGTGGGTCAGAACAGCCGGCGGTTGACGCGCCACGTCCCGTCGGGGCCGCGGTGCACACCGACCGTGGCCGCGACGGGCTCGCTGGTCGGCTTGTCCTGGCCCTTGGCGCAGTGGGTGACGACGGCCGCGGAGAGCTGCACGTAGACCGAGTCGTCGGTGCGCGGTGCCTCGTCGGGGATTGTGGCGTGCAGCTGCTCGACGCTGGTGCGGCAGCGGCGGGCCACGAAGGTGCTCCAGTCCGCGCCGGGTGAGCCGTCGCGTGCGCGGCGGAGCTCGCGGTCGAGCGGGCCGGTGGTCAGGGGCAGCGCGCGCTCGATCCACGTGGTCGGGGACGGGTCGTTGTGGCTGACCGTCCGAGACGCCGTGAGCCAGCGCTCGGCGACCTCGGCAGCCGGATCGTTCCTTAGATTTGATTCCGTACTGTGCGGTGGCACCGTCGGAGGTGGCGCAGGATCCCCGGACGGCCACAGCAGAAACATCGCCGCGGCTCCCCCGGCGATCGCGAGCGCACTTCCAAGCAGCACAGAGACGTTTCGACGGCGGGTCGGCCAGGCAGGTGGCATGGCGTGAGGGGATGGCCGACACGGTGGAACCCACATCGCCAGATCCTCCGATCCGTATAGACAGCGCCGCCGAACAGGCCATACATTAGTAC
>Ga0247719_1000732_pt1 | contig 17173 bp, 16 predicted proteins | sample 41E_DmetaG_FD_189046 | JGI IMG/M metagenome (GOLD analysis project Ga0247719, IMG submission 189046) | Soil microbial communities from hillslope of Landscape Evolution Observatory, University of Arizona, Oracle, AZ, United States - 4-1-E_D | ecosystem: Engineered > Artificial ecosystem >...
CTCCGCGGGGCCGCTCATGCGTGACGGGGGGCCGGCGCCCGACGCAGCCGCCGGGTCGGGCGCCGGCCCCCCGTCACGCATGAGCGGCCCCGCGGAGCGGTTCCGCAAGGTCGCCGGGGCCCTCACCGAAGGGGCAGTCGGCGCCGGCCGGCGCGGGGGCAACCCGTCCCCCCGGAGGGATGGGACGCCCGAGACGTCGTCCGCCACCTCGTCGACTGGATCCCCGGCTTCTGGTCCAGCAACGCCGGCATCGAGCTGCCCAAGGGCCCGCCGGTCGACGAGGATCCGGTGGCCGCCTGGCCGGCGCTGCGCGACGGCCTCCAGGCCATGCTCGAAGCCCCCCGGGTGGACCAGGTCGATCGCATTCACCGGCCGGCGCCCGTGAGATCTTTCGCGCGCCGGGGTCTGGGTAGGAAGCCCACATGTATGGAGTCGTGCTCCTACTCGTCGTCGCCTTCCTGTCGCTGCTGATCACCCGGGTCGCCACCATCGCCTTGACCGCGACGGGCATGGCCCGGCCGGCAGCCCGGTTCCAGGCCCGATCGGCGCTCAGCGGCGTGGGCTTCACCACCAAGGAGTCCGAGGCCGTCGTGGCCCACCCGGCCCGGCGCCGGATCATCATGGCCCTCATGCTGGTGGGTAGCGTCGGCCTGGCCACCAGCATCGCCGGCATCCTCGGGGGCATGGTCGGCGGCTCGCCCGGCGCCGGTGACCGTCTCGTCCGAGGCCTGGTCCTGGTGGCGGGCCTGGCCCTGGTGTACTTCGTGTCGACGTCGCGGCGGGTGGACCGCCGGCTCTCGAAGATCATCGGCCGTGGCCTGGCCCGGTTCACCGACCTCGACGTCCGGGACTACGCCGCCCTCCTGCATGTGGCCGGCGAGTACGAGGTGAAGGAGATGCTGGCCACGCCGGAGGCGTGGACCACCGGGCGCACCCTCGGAGAGCTCCGGCTCCGCGACGAGGGGGTACTGGTCCTCGGCATCGTCCGGGCGGACGGCTCGTACCTGGGGGTGCCCGACAAGCACACCGGGATCGAGGTCGGCGACACCATGATCCTCTACGGGCGGGACGGGAAGTTCGTCGAGCTCACGCAGCGCCAGGCCGGCGCCGAGGGCGATCGGGCCCACGAGCTCGCGGTGGTCGACCGCGCCGGGAGCGACAGCGTCACGAGGTAGGGCTGGCACACTTTGCCTGTGCGGCGCTTCGAGTACATCGTCGGCGGCTCGGAGAAGGTCTGGGAGAACGACCCGGGCAGCGCCCACGACGTCGAGTACGGCGAGGTCCCGCCGATCCTCCTGACGCCGCCGTGGACCGGGCGCCGGCGCCGGCCGGCGCCGGTGGTGGTCTCCGGGCCGGCCGACCAGTCGCCGACCCTCCTGCGGTGGAAGCCGGGAGAGCGCGAGGCCTGGGCGGGGATCGACACCGGCTACAGCTGGATGCTCGGGCGGATAGGCGACTGGGATGGTGCCGTCCGGCGGGCGGTCAGCGGGCGCGACTGGCGCCAGGCGGCGATCTTCGCCTTGGCCCCCGAGGAACTGGTACGTCCCCACCTGTCCTGTGCCGAGCCTGTGCACACCTTCGACGCCGCCCCGGCGCTGCAGCGTGTTCTGGCCCGCTTCGGTGACGACGCCGTCGCCTACGTGCTGCGGGTGGTGCTGTCCAGGCCCATGAGGCTGGCACCCGTGCTGCTCCCGCTCGAGGGCTCGGAGGTCACCTCACGGATGGCCGACTGGTATGTCCGATCGAAGACCATCCGGCCGGTGGCGAGGAGCTGGTTCGACCGTCACCCGGCCGCCGCGGCGCGTGATCTGGTCGGCCCCGCCCTCGGTGCGACGGGAAAGGAGCGGTCGAACGCCGAGGCCGCCCTCCGCCTGCTCGACCACCGCGGGCACCGAGAAGCCATCCAGGCCGCGGCTGGCACCCTGGGCGCCGCCGCCGCCGCCATCGACGACATGCTCGCCCTGGACCCTCTCCAGTTGCTGCCGGCCCGAATCCCGGCCCTGCCGGCGTGGCTGGAGCCGGCCGACCTGCCGCCGGTGCTGCTGCGCGACCGCCGGTCGGCGTTGCCGGCGTCCGCCGTGGGGCACCTTTGCACGATGCTGGCGATGTCCGAGCCGGGGGATCCCTACGCCGGCGTGGAGATCGTCCGGGAGGCGGTCGACCCGCTGTCGGCGGCCGAGCTCGCCTGGGCGATCTTCGAGCGCTGGCAGAGCGCCGGCTGCCCGGCCAAGGACGGCTGGGCCCTCGACGCCCTTGGCCTCCTCGGCGACGACGAGACCGTCCGCCGGCTGGCGCCGCTCATCCGGGCGTGGCCGGGGGAGGGGGCTCACAAGCGTGCGGTCACTGGGCTCGACGTCCTGTCGGCCATCGCTACGGATGTGGCCCTGATGCACCTGCACGGCATCGCCGAGAAGGCCAGGTTCGCCGGCCTCAGGACCGCGGCCCAGGCCAAGATGGACGAGGTCGCCGACAGCCTCGGCCTGGGCGCCGAGCAGCTGGCCGACCGCCTGGTCCCCGACTTCGGGCTCGACGCCGGTGGGTCGATGGTCCTCGACTACGGGGGGCGTCGCTTCCGGGTGGGTTTCGACGAGCAGCTCAAGCCCGTCGTCGCCGACGAGGACGGGTCCCGCCGCAAGCTCCTCCCCAAGCCCAGCTCCAAGGACGACCCGGCCCTGGCGCCGGTGGCGTACGCCCAGTTCGCCGGCCTGAAGAAAGACGTCAAGACGGTCGCGACGGACCAGATCCGCCGCTTGGAGCGAGCCATGGTCAACGGCCGGCGCTGGACCGCCGGTGAGCAGCGGGCGCTGTTCATCGACCATCCGCTGCTGCGCCACCTCGCTCGCCGGCTGGTGTGGGGGACCTTCGACGAGGGCGACCGGCCCACCGGCTCGTTCCGGGTGGCCGAGGACCAGACGCTCGCCGGCCCGGACGACGACGAGCTGACGCTGGCCGGTGAGACCGTGGTGGGAGTCGCCCACCCCTTGCATCTGGGCGAGACAGTGGGCGCCTGGTCCGACGTATTCGCCGACTATGAGATCCTCCAGCCCTTCCCCCAGCTCGGCCGGGAGGTGCTGGCGCTGACCGAGGAGGAGCGCTCGTCGCGGCTCCTGCGCCGCTTCGCCGGCGCCACGGTCTACACCGGCAGGATCCTCGGGCTTTCCCATCGTGGCTGGCAGCGGGGCTCGCCTCAGGACGCCGGCGTGAGCGGCGTCGTCTACAAGCCGGTGCGGGAAGGGAGGGCCGTGATCATCGACCTCGACCCCGGCATCATCGCCGGCGGCGCCATGGAGTGGCCGGAGCAGACGATCACCGGCGTGTGGCTCAACGACGGTCCGGCCGACTGGGGCAACCCCGAGGGCAACCTCAGCTTCGGCGTCCTCGACGACATCACCGCCTCGGAGATGCTGCGCGATCTAGGGGGATTGCTCCCGTGACCGGTCCGGAAACCAGAGCCCAACGCCCGCCGGCGGAGGTGCGGTGGGCCGGCGAGCTCGACCGGCTGCGGCGGTCCGACAAGGCGCCCCGCCCGCCGGGCTGGGCCCTCAGCCTCGACGCCGCCCGGCGGTTCATCGTGGGCGACCCCCGCAACAAGATCGAGCGGAAGTTCGTCGGTGACCCGTCGCTGATCGACCGCTGCCTTGTGAGCCTGGCCACCAGCCGGGGCCTGCTGCTCATCGGGGAGCCGGGGACGGCGAAGTCGCTCCTGTCGGAGCTGCTCGCCGCCGCGGTGTCCGGCACGTCGACCCTCACCATCCAAGGCGGCGCCGCCACCACCGAGGACCAGATCCGCTACGGGTGGAACTACGCCCTGCTGGTGGCCGAAGGGCCCTCTGAGCGCTCGCTGGTGCCGGCGCCGGTCCTGCGGGGGATGCGGGAGGGCAAGCTCGTCCGCTTCGAGGAGGTCACCCGCTGCCCACTGGAGGTGCAGGACTCTCTCCTGTCCCTGCTGTCGGACCGGGTCATGGCCATCCCCGAGCTGACCGGCGACGCCGGCATGGTGTTCGCCGTCGAGGGGTTCAACATCATCGCCACCGCCAACACCCGGGACCGGGGCGTGAACGAGATGAGCGCCGCCCTCAAGCGCCGGTTCAACTTCGAGACCGTGTTCCCCATCCCCGACCTGGAGACCGAGCTGGCCCTCGTCGAGAGCGAAGCCACCGCCCTCCTGCAGCGCTCCGGCGTGGAGGTGGCGCCCCGGCGTGACGTCCTCGAAGTGCTGGTGACGACCTTCCGTGAGCTCCGCGACGGCGTGACCGAGGCCGGCGACCCGATCGACCGCATGTCGGCGGTGATGAGCACGGCCGAGGCGGTGTCGGTGGCCCATGCCGTCGGCCTTCGGGGCTGGTTCCTGCGGGGCGAGGCCGGGACTCCCGAGGACATCGCCGAGTGCCTGGCCGGCACCGCGGCCAAGGACGACACCGAGGACCTGGCCCGGCTGCGCCGCTACTTCGACCAGCAGGTGCCGCGCAAGAAAGGACGACACTGGAAGGCGCTGCACGACGCCCGTCACGTGCTGCCGGGCTGACGGGCGTCACCTTCGTCGGCGTCCGGCACCACAGCCCGGCGTGCGCCCGGCTCGTGGGCGGCGTCATCGCCGAGCTGCGGCCGGCGCACGTCCTCGTCGAGGGCCCGGCGGACATGAACGCCCGCATGGACGAGGTGCTGCTCGACCACGAGCTTCCCGTCGCCATCTTCACCAGCTACCGCGACCAGCTCCGCCACCACGCCTCGTGGAGCCCGTTCTGCGCCCACTCGCCGGAGTGGGTCGCGCTGACGGAGGGCCGGCGCCTCGGCGCCGAGGTGCGCTTCATCGACCTGCCGGCGTGGCACCCCGCCTTCTCGGACCGGACGAACCGCTACGCGGATGCGGAGCGCCGGCACACCGAAGCCATCGAGCGCCTGTGCCGGGCCTTCGCCGTCGACAACGTCGACGCCCTCTGGGACCACCTCTTCGAGATCGCGCCGGACGCCGGTCTGGTCGACAACCTCACCGCGTACTTCGACGTCGTGCGGGGCGACGCCGACGCTTCCGGCGAGGACAGCGCCCGGGAGGCGTACATGGCCCGCTGGGTCCGGGCCGCGGTGGCCGACGCCGGCGGCCGGGCGGTGGTGGTCGTCACCGGCGGCTTCCACCGGCCGGCCCTCGTGCGCCTGTGCCAGGGGGCAGACGGAGCGGCGGTGTGGCCAGAGGTCCCGGAGTTCCCCGACGGCTCGGTGGGCGGCAGCTACCTGGTCCCCTTCTCGTTCAAGCGCCTCGACGCCTTCGACGGCTACCAGTCCGGCATGCCGTCGCCCCGCTACTACCAACGGCTGTGGGAGGCGGGCACCGAGGCGGCAGGGGAGGACATCGTGGCGTCGGTGGTCGCCCGCCTCCGCCGACGGCGCCAGCACGTCTCGACCGCCGACCTCGTGGCCGCCCGCACGCTGGCCCTCGGCCTGGCCCGGCTCCGGGGCCATCCGGTGCCCGGGCGGACCGACGTGCTCGACGGCCTGGCCAGCGCCTTGGTGACCGACGCCCTCGATCGGGCGTTGCCCTGGAGCGGGCGGGGCCAGCTGGCACCGGGCACGGACCCGGTCGTTGTCGAGATGGTCGCCGCCCTCTCCGGAGACACCGTCGGCCGTCTCCACCCGGGCACGCCCCACCCCCCGCTGGTCGACGACGTCGCCGCCGAGCTCGAGCGCTGCAGGATCCCGGAGAGGGGCGTCGTCGAGGCCGACCTCACGACGCCGGCGGGACTGGGCACCAGCCGGGTGCTCCACCGGTTGCGTGCCCTCTCCATCCCCGGCATCGACCGGCGGTCGGGGCCGGTCGCCGGCGGCGACCCCGTCCTGGTGGAGCGGTGGCAGCTGAAGGAATCGGACTTCCGGCTGCCGGCGCTCATCGAGGCCGGCTCCTACGGCGCCACGCTGGCCACCGCGGCCGGCGCCGCCGTCGGCGACCGCTTCGCCCAGGCCGGTGCCGATGCCCGGACCCTGGCCGCGGTGCTGTTCGACGCCGCCCTGTGCGGGCTCGACGAGCTGTCGGAGCGGGTGGTGGGCGACGTGGCCCGGCTCATCGGCGCCGCCGCCGACGTGGGCGGCATCGGCGTCCTCCTCGCATCCGCCCTGGGCCTCTGGCGCCACGACCGCCTCCTGGGCGCGGCGGGCAACGTCGCCCTGGCCGGCGTCGTCGACGCGGCCACGACCCGTGCGCTCTGGCTCCTCGAGGGCATCCGGGGCGGGCCGGCGCCGGCGGACGAGGGCCGGTTGGCCGCGGTCGTCACCGTGCGGGACGCGGTGGTCCACGCCGAGGCCGTGCTCAGTGTGGCCAGGAGTTCGGTCGTGGAGGTCTTCCTGCGGGCGGCGGCGCCCGACCGCCCACCCGATCTGCAGGGCGCGGCGGTCGGCATGGTGTGGGCGCTCGACGAGAAGGGCGCATCGTCCGCCGCCGCCGCCGCCGCCGCCGTCGTCGAGCGGGCGGTGCGCCGGGCCGGCCGGGCCGAGGTGCTGGGTGACTTCCTGGCCGGCCTGTTCGCCGTCGCCCGCGAGCAGGTCCTCGACGCCGGGCCACCCGGCGTCGTGGGGCTGCTCGACGAGCTCATCGGCCGCCTCGCCGGCGACGAGTTCCTCGTCGCCCTCCCGTCGCTGCGGCTGGCGTTCTCGTGGTTCCCGCCGCGGGAACGCGAGGCCATCGCCCGTCGCCTCCTCGACCGGCGAGGCCTGCAGGGGTCTGCCCGCTCGCTCGTCCGCCTGCACGCCGATCCCGACGTGATCGCCCGGGGCCGCGCCCTCGAGGCACGGGTCGACGACCTGCTCAGGCGCGAGGCCCTTCTCGGTGGGCCGCGGTGAGCGAGCTCGACCCACTCCTCGAACGCTGGCGCCTGGTGCTCGGTCAGGCCGGCGACTCGTTGCTGGCCGGCGCCGGCCTGAGCGCCGAGGCAGCGGAGCAGGACGCGGCGCTGGACTGGCTGTACCAGCGCGACGGCGACCTCGACCGCCGCGACGTCCGGCGCACCGCCGGACTGGAAGCGTCGGCCCTGAGCACCGTCGGCTGGCTCGACGACATCCACCGCCTGTTCCCCAAGGAGACGATCGAGCGCCTCGAACGCGACGCCGTCGAGCGCTACGAGATCCTCGATGTGGTCACCGACCCCTCGGTGCTGGAGCGCATCGAGCCGAACCCCACCCTGCTGAGGGCGATCCTCCGGACGAAGCACCTGATGAACCCCGAGGTGCTGCGCCTGGCCCGGCGGATCGTGGAGCACGTCGTGCGTGAGCTGGTGGAGAAGATGGCGACCGAGATCCGCCAGAGCTTCAGCGGCCCCCGGTCCCGCCGGCCCAGCCGTCTCAAGCGGGCCAGCTCCTTCGACTTCCGGCGCACCATCCACGAGAACCTGCGCCACTACCGGCCCGACGAGCGCCGGCTCTACGTCGAGACGCCGCACTTCTTCTCCCGCACCCGCCGCCGCCTCGAGCAGTGGCAGGTCGTCCTCGTCGTCGACCAGTCGGGATCCATGGCCGGCTCGGTGATCCACTCGGCCGTCACCGCCGCCTGCCTCTGGGGCTTGCCGGGGGTCAAGAGCCACCTCGTCGCCTTCGACACCGAGGTCGTCGACCTCACCGCGGATGTCGACGACCCGGTCGAGCTGCTTCTGAAGGTCCAGCTCGGTGGGGGGACCGACATCGCCAAGGCGATGGCGTACGCGGCCCAGCTGGTGGAGCAGCCCCGCCGGACGGTCGTGGCCCTGATCACCGACTTCTACGAGGGTGGTGATCCTCACCGGCTGGTGCGCACGGTGAAGGCCCTGGTGGAGCAGGGGACCCACGTCCTCGGGCTGGCCACCCTCGACGAGGAGGCCAACCCGGTGTACGACCACGACCTCGCCCAGCGCCTGGCCGACGCCGGCGCCCACGTGGGGTCGATGACTCCGGGGGAGCTGGCGCAGTTCCTGGCCGACCGCATCGCCGGCTGATGGCTCGGGCCGACCTGCTGGCGCTGAGCGACGACACGCTGTCGGCGCTGGCCAACCGAGGCATCGTCAAGCGGGCCCTGCGGGAGGTGGCCGAAGGGAAGGGGCCGACGGTCGCCGAGGCCCCCGACGGGACGGTCACCGGCAGCTTCGCCGACGGCACCGAGGTGGTGCTGGCGCCGGGACTGACCCTCTTCCGTGCCCGGTGCAGCTGCCCGGCACCCGACGTCTGCCGCCACCGGGTGATGACCGTGATCGCCTACCGCGACCGGCCGGCGCCGGCGGAATGGACGCCGTGGTCGCCGGCGGATTTCACCGACGACGACGTGGAGGCCCTCGTCGGGAGCCGCACCCTGGCCGCCGCCCGCAAGGCGTTCCGGGCCGGCTACCAGGCCCGGGTCCGCCGGCCCTCGGCGGAGGACCCGGTGCCCACGGTCGAGCTGGCATCGTGCACGGTCCGCTTTCTGGTGCCCCGGGAGCTCGGCTACGCCCGGGTCGACGCGGCCAGGGGTGCGAGGGAGGACGCCGTGGCCCTGGCCATCTGGGCCTACCGGGCGGCCGACGAGCACCACGCCGGCGCGGCTGTGGCCGATGTCGCCGTCGGTGGTGGCAGGGCGGAACGGCCGGCCGCCGGCGGCTCGGGCGTCGAACCCGTCCTGGGACTGCTGGTTGACGTGTTGGCCGAGGGCGTGGCCACCACCGGGCCGGCGCTGACCACGGCGATCGTCCGGGCCCGCAGCACCCTCGACGCACAGAACCTGCGCTGGCCGGTCGATGCCCTCGACGACCTCGCCGGCCAGCTGGAGGCCTACCGCGCCCGCAGCGCCCGCTACCGGGCCGAGGATGCGGCATCGCTGGTGGCAGAGGTCGTCGCCCGTCATCGGTGCGTGGTCGGTGGAGGCGCGTCGCTGCGGCCCGGCGTGCTCGGGACCGAGGAGGCGGCGGAGACGCCGTTGCGGTTGCTTCGCCTGACCGGCTTGGGGGCGCGTGTGTCCGGCGACGACGCGGTGCGGACGGTCGAGGTCTACCTGGCCAACGGCGAGGCCGGGGTGGTCCTCGCCTTGCGCCGGCGGGTGGAGGCCGCCGAAGGCGAGGAAGCCCCCTCGGCGGCCGCCCTGGGCCGGCGCAAGGCCGGCGGAGCCCGCCTCTCGGCGCTCGCCGGCGGCGATGTGGTCACCGAGTCGGCGGTGCGGGCCGCCAGCCGGGTGGTGCGGATCGCCGAGAGCAGGGTGGGCCGCACAACGGTCGCCCCGTCATCGGGGGCATGGGGCGACCTGCCCGCCGGCATCCTGGTCGATGACCTCGACGCCGAAGCGGCCCGGCTGGCCGGGTTGGCGCCGGCGGTCGTGCGGCCCCGAGTCGTGGCCGAAAACGTGCGGGCCGTGGTCGTCGAGGGGGTGGAGGGGATGCAGTACCTGCCCGGCAGCCAGGTGCTGCTGGCCACCGTCCGGGCGCCCACCGGGCGGGCGACCGTCTCGTTCGGCCATTCATCAGCCCGTGCCGGGGCGCTCGACGCCCTGGCCAAGGCGTTGGGCGGTGAGTCGGGCCCCGTGCGCTTCGTCGCCGGCCACCTGTCCCGTCACGCCGGCGACGTCGTCATCGAGCCGACCGCCATCGTCGCCGGCGAGTCGGTGGTCGTCCCCGCGTTCGCGCCGGCGACCGGTTCTGCCATCATCACCGGCCCGGGCGTGGCCGGAGATCGCCTGGCCGCCGCGGTCGGCGACGCCCTGGCGGCATCGGCGGAGGTCGTGCACCGGGGCTGGCGGCACCTGCCGGCGGGGTGGACGGCACGGGCACACCGTGCCGCCCAGGCGCTGCAGCGGTCAGGGTTGGAGCGCGCCGCCGCCGCGATGACGGATCTGGCCGGCGCCACCAAGTCGGTGGCCCCGGACGGCGCGCTCGACCGGTGGGCCGACGCTCACCTCCGCCTGCTGGTCACCGCCGAGCAGCTGTAGGCGAACGGTCCAGCTCGACGAGGCCGGCGGCGGCGGACAGGCGAAGGAGCGGCCAGATGGGATCGAGGGGGCCGGTGCGGGGAGCCGCCGGACAGGCGTGGTGGGTGTTGTGGTAGCCGTGCCCGAGAAGGGGGATGGCCAGCCAGCCGATGTCGTAGCCCGACGCCTCGGGGTACGGCTTCTTGCCGTAGAGGTGGCCGACGGCGTTCACGGCGCCCATGATCCCCAGGTAGCCGACCAAGTGGACGAGGAACATGGTCAGCACCGTCGCCGGCCCGAAGACCACCACGTAGAAGGCCACCACCGCCGTCCGGATGGCCATGGTCCGCAGACCCTTGGGTGTGTCCCTGGGCACGCGGGACTTGGCCTTGGCGAAGAGGTAGGCCGAGCCGGCGAGCACGGTGATGGGCCGGCGAAGGACGGGGGAGTGAGGGTCGAGGGGTGTGTCCGCGTAGCGGTGGTGGAGGCGGTGGACGGCCGCCCACGTCTCGGGGTCGGTGCCCACCACGACGCGGAAGTACGTGTTGAGCATCGAGTCCAGGCGCGGATGGAGCCGGAAAGCCCGGTGGGCCAGGCACCGGTGGGCGTACACCTCGGTGACGACGGCGGTGAGCAGGGCTGACGCCAGGCCGAGGACGACACCGAGAGGCACGGCGCATCGTAGGCCGCCGAGGAGATGCCGACGCCAGCGACCACCGAGCTTCCCGCCGGCGGGTGCTCGACGTGGCTGATGTCCGTCGACGGCGCCTGTTCCATCTACGAGCACCGCCCCCGTACGTGCCGCACATGCCGGCCGGTGCCGGCAGGACGTTGACCACGGTGCTGTCCAGGAACGCCATCCCGGAGCCCAGCACGGCGATGCCCACAGCCACCGGCGGCACTGTCGAGGGCCACGCCCTCCGGTTCGCGCCTCATCGACGACCATCGTCCCCGGGACCTGCGGTAAAGGCATCCGACATCCTCCGCGTTGTAGCGTCGGGCATGCTCCGTCGACTTCTCATTGCCGGGTTGGCCGCGGCGCTCCTCGCGTCGTGCAGTGGTGGCGACGACGAGGGCTCCTCGCCCACGACGACGCCGTTCATCTTCGACGGCCCGACCACCACACTGCTGCCGACCACGCCGGTGGTGGCGAGGCTCCTCTCGCCGGAGCCGGCCTCGGTGCAGGGCGCCGGCGGGCGGGGGATGGTGGTGGCTCTCAAGTTCAGCGCTAAGGACCCCACCGTCCTGCCCGCCGAGTTCCGCCTGGGCGGCGCGCTGCCGGCGCCGGCGCCGGCGGCCAGGCCGGGCCACAACCCCGCCTTCCCCGGCCTGGTCGTCGGGCTGAGCAGCACGGGCAGCGCCCTCGGCGGCCCGTCGGTGAACCTGGCCAACCTGTTCCAGGTCGTCAGCCCGGCCCTGCAGCTGGACGGGTCCCGCGAGGTCTCGGCGCTGTGGACCAACTCCGCCGTCGACTTCGGCACCGACATCGACACCGTGCTCACCGCCTACGTCGTCGCCGGGACGGCGCCCGACACCATTCCGCCGTCGCAGGCCAACATCGACGTGCTCTCCAACACCATCGAGGTCACGTTCCACATCGGCGGCGCCGGCGGCAGCACGGCTGTCGGCCCGGCCGACGCCACGTCGACGACGTCCAGCACGAGGCCGGGGGGCACGGCCACGACCGCCCCCGGCGCGACCACCACGTCGACGCGCCCGACTGCGACCACCGCCGTGGCCCCGGCGACGACGACCACAGCACCGCCGGCGACGACGACCACCCGGCCGGCGACGACGACCACCAACCCGAACCCGCTCTGCAGCCTCCTCCCCAGCAGCTGCTGATCGCCGGCGCCGGCGGGTAGACGCCGGGCCTCCTCCGTGTCCAACACCTCTAGCGAGGTCGTGCGCTCGCGCCGCACGCCCGGTGTCCTGCTGGCCACAGGCTCACGCCGGTGGTGGGTGGTCGGTGGTCGGCGGGCGGGCGCCGTGGTCGCCGCTCTGGTCTCGGACGGGCGGGTGACCGAGGCCGATCTCGCCCACCTGCCGCGCCGGTTCCCCACCTATGTCGGCTCGTCCGCCACCATGCGGGCGAAGGTCTGCTCGTTGGTCACGACGCTCGACGCTTCGGACCGATTGGCTGCGGGCGTCCGAGAACGGCAAGAGCTTCACCCCCGCAGCATTGGTCGACACCGGTGCGGCGCCGCGCCGACATCGGCTGCCGGCGCCTGGCCACCCTCGGTGGAGGCAGGTGGCACGCCCGGGAGCCGGAGGGCACCTTGACCTACCTCGAGTCCTACTTCGACGAGATCACCTTCGGCGCCGTCGCCGTGGAGGAGCGTGCCGGCGCCCTGAAGGGCGTCGTCGCACGGCGTCTCCCCAGGCGGCGGTAAGGGGAAGGCCGGATGGTCGCCTTCGCAACTCCGGATCATCCTTACGACATGTCCAACATCATGATCAACCAGAAGCCCACGTCGGCCTTCTACGCCCAAGCCACCATCTCGTTCGGTGTCTCGGTGGTAGGCGTCCTCGCCGGGATCGCCTACCTCCCCGTGAGCGGCTGGATGCGGGCGTTCCTTGCCCTCGGTCTCCTGTACGCGGTCACGTCGGCGTTCACTCTCGCCAAGTGCGTGCGGGACAACCATGAGGCCAACAGCGTCGTGCACCGCGTCGACGAGGCCAGGCTCGAGAAGTTCCTGACCGAGTACGACCCCCTCCGCGCCACGAGCTGACGGGTCAGGACCGTGCCAGCGGGGCGACGCCGTCGAGCCGGGCCAGCTTGTGCGGGTTCCGGATGGCGAAGATGCGGGTGATGCGGCCGTTCTCGACGGAGAGGCTCACCGCAGTGTCGATCTCACCGCCGATGTCCACTCGGGCGCCGGGTGACCCGTTGAGCCAGACCGCCTTCACGTCGAAGGTGGCCGTCCGGGAGGCGGCGATCAGGAAGCCAGCCACCCGTTCGGCACCTCGGATCGGACGTTGCGCCGCCGCCGCCAGCCCGCCCCCATCGGCGACGACGACGACATCGGGCGCCAAGACGTCGAGGAGGGCTTGCATGTCGCCGTGCCGGACGGCGGCGAGAAAGCGCTCCACGGCCTCCTGTTGCTCGGCCGTGCTGACCGGCGTTCGCGGCCGCCGGGCGGCGACGTGATCGCGAGCGCGATGGGCGATCTGGCGGACGGCGGCCGCTGACTTGCCGACCGCCTCCGCGATCTCGTCGTAGGGGGTTTCGAAGACCTCGCGAAGCACGAACACGGCTCGCTCGGACGGGCCGAGGGTTTCGAGCACGGTCAGCATGGCGATCGAGACGCTCTCGGCCAGCTCGAGGTCGGCGGCGACGTCGGGGCTCGTCAGCAGCGGCTCCGGCAGCCATTCGCCGACGTACTCCTCGCGCCGACGAGCGAGAGACCGCAGCCGGTTCAGCGCCTGGCGGGTAACCGTGCGGACGAGGTAGGCGCGCGCGTCGCGCACCGGCGCCTGGTCGACGCCGGCCCACCGCAGCCACGCCTCCTGGACGACGTCCTCGGCGTCGGAGGCGGAACCGAGCATCTCGTAGGCGACGGTGAACAGCAGGCTGCGGTGGCGCGCGAACGCGTCGTCATTCATGCCGGGGTCGCGTACCCGGCCGAGGGCTGCGCCAGCGGCAGCTTGCACGCACTCGAGAATCCCTGCGCCTCGATGCCCATCGCCGTGTTGCTCCTCGTCGTCATGTTGGCGAACCCGACCCAGGCCGTCAGCTCCACCAGGGCCGGCGCACCGAGCTGCTCCAGCAGCCGGGCGGAGAGCTGGTCGGTGACCCGCGGGGGCGTCTCGGTCATGGCCTCGGCATACTCCATCACGTCACGCTCGAGTGGCGTGAACACCGGCGATTCCCGCCACCGCGGCACCTGGCTGGCCTTGGCCTCGTCGAGCCCCTCGTCGTGGGCGTGGAAGTAGCCGAAGTCCAGGCACCACGAGCAGCCGACCTGCGCGGCGACCGCCATGTGCGCGAACGACTTCAGGTCGGGGTCGAGGGCGTTCCACTTCTGGGCCTTGCGGCCGAGGCCGCTCACGCTGTTCAGCACCGCTCGGTTGTGCCACATCACCTCGGCCGGCTCGGGGACGTCACCGAGCAGCTTCCGGCTGAAACGCTTCAGCAGGTACCCCTGCAACCCGGTGATCTCCGTCTTGGGGATCCGTGGCGTCCTGGGCATTGGAAATCCTCCTGTCGATGTGATCGACATGAAGACACCGCTCAGCCGCGCTGTGTGACAGGCCGCCGGCCGCCGCAACGCCTCGGAGCGACCTAACCCAGTCTGGGAGCACGTTCACCGTATCGGTGACCTCCTGCAGGAACGCAGCGCCGGTCGTCTCGGTTCCCCCACGGCCGTAGGCCCCACCGGGCACGGCCACGACGTGACTGCCACGGGGCAACGGCCGCAAGCAGATAGTGACGGTGAGCCGGGCTGTAGGCGGGGCACAAGCGAAAAACATGCCCTAGCAACCGCGGCCAGGCCCGGCGGGTGAAGCGTTCGCACAGCTCGCCGGCCACCTCGAGGTCGTCGATGCGCAACAGGGCGTTGTCCGCTCGCAGATAGCCGATGTTGCGGGCGTCGAGCTGGCGGGCCAGCCACTCCCGGCCGTTGACGGAGATCTGGACACCGAAGGGGAGCCAGCTCTGCAGGCGGATGTGGATGAACCCCAGCCCGGGGTCGATGCCAGCCCCTCGGTGAGCCCGTCGCGCTCGGCGATGCCTCGGGCCAGGTCCTCCTTGGTCTGGCCGGTGTCACGGGTGGAGGCGTGCTCCAAGTGGATGTAGGGCCGTCCCGCTTCCTCGGCGCTGCGCTGGGCGTGGACGCACAACGCCTCGGTCGTCGCCTTGGCCCACTCGCCGAACCTGGTGAGGGGAACCCCCTGGTTCCAGAGGAACGCCTGCACGCCCCCGGGGTGGTAGAGCCGCAACAGGTGCCCCGTGGAGATCATGCGGTCGAACATCGCCAGACTTCCGGCGACACGACCCTGGTGGACCGACTCGAAGCTCGCCATCGTCGCCCTCCGTGCAGCACCCGGTACCCGATGAAGATGTGCCGAGCCAGATGGCCGTCGCTCTGTGGCACACCACGGAGAGCACAGGGCCGGCTTCGCCGGCCCGGAACCGACTCGTCCGAAGAAGGCCCGCTTCTCGCAGCCTTCGGCCCTTCAGGTCCGCACGCAGACAGCGTCAGTCGCGCCCCTTTGGTTGCGGCCGAAGGGCTGCGATAGGGGACCCCTCCATCGCATCGGTGCGCACGAACCGCGATATGTGCTTCGGCGTCCTGAGTGCCGCCTCATGGCCGGTGAACGGCGTCCTCGCTTGCGTCACCGGTCGCCGTCCCCACGAGGGGAGACGGTCCCAGGATTCGGTAGCCGTGGCGGGCGGACATCTCGACGATTTGAGTCACGTCGGGCTCAGACGGGTCAGGGAGGCCCGGGTGATCGGGCCGTCGACCAAGCTCCTCGACGAAAGCCTCGAAGCCGGACGGGACGGTGAGCTGCAGTGCCAGCAACCTCCCACCGTTCACCCGAAACGAATGGGCGACGCCACGGGGCAGGAAAACGAACGAGCCGCCCACAGCACTCCAGCGCTCCTCGCCACACATGACGTCGACCTCACCCTCGAGCACGTAGAACGCCTCGTCCTCACTCTCATGGATGTGAAGGGGCGGAGCGAACCCTTCCGGGGCAACAAACTCGATCAGCGTGAAGGCTCCATTCGTGGCGCCGCCACCCGCCTTGATGGTCATGAGTGTGTCAAGGAACCACCATGTCGCGCCGTGCTCCGTCGGCAGGTGATAAGGGAATCCAGCCGTCATCGCTTTCCTCCATGCTCCTCGATCGTGTAGAGGCGGACCTCGATCCCGTCTGGGTCCCGCAACCCCGAGATCACCCATCCCAGCCGGCCGCTCTCGACGCGGTGCGGATGGCCTAGCCCCTCCAGGCGCATCGCCCACTCGTCGAGGGCCGCCCGAGTGTGTACGCCGAGGGCGACGGCGTCGAAGCCGGCGAGCGCGCGAGCGCGCGCCGAATCAGCCCGAAGGGCCAGGCGGAGCGTGCGATCGGCGTCGCGCAGGGAGACGCCGGCGAGACAACCGCCTTCGACGAACTCGAGCTCGGTCTCGAGATCGAAGACGCCGGCGTACCAGTCCCGGCTACGCGCCACGTCCGCCACCGGCACCTTGACGTGGTGTAAGCCGTTCAGTCTCGGCCTGGCCTCCGGGCCGCTAATGGGCTCTCTCATTAGAGTGGTACTCTAATGAGATGCGACCTTCTGTCAAGGGGGTCCCGGGTGGAAACTCACGCCGTGACCAAGCAAGAGCCACGCGCCGCCGGATCATCGCCGCGGCCCACACCCTGTTCGTCGACCGCGGATACGGCGGAACGACGCTTGAAGAGGTTGCCGCCCAGGCCCATGTTTCGGTGCAGAGCGTGTACTTCCACTTCGGCAACAAGGCGACACTTCTGAAGGAGGCGCTCGACGTTGCCTCGGTTGGCGACGACGAGCCCGTCCCCCTCCTCGAACGACCATGGGTTCGCGAACTGGAGAGCGGTACGGATGCCCACCGGGTCCTCACCGCCTGGCTGGCGAACAGTCGTGCGATCTATGAGCGGGTCGCCGGCCTGCTGCGAGTGGTTCGGGACGCGGCCGGCAGCGATCCCTCAATGGCGCAGCAGTGGGCGGTCAACCAGCAACAGCGCCTCGAGGCGTTTCGCCATCTGGCCCGCACCCTGGCCAGAACGGACAGGCTGCGCCCGGGGGTGTCCTCCGCCCAAGCCGCCGATCTCATCTTCGCGATGCTCAGTCCGGAGGTCTTTGAGCTCCTCGTCAGCGAGCGGCGCTGGTCGCCCCGAGCGTGGGAGACGCGGATGGTGACCGTGCTCGAGGCGGCGTTGCTTGAGCCGGATCTGCCCCCTGGGTGACTTGTTTGAGCAGGGCCGAAGCCGACCGACATGAACCGCAAGCAGCGGCGGGCTTGGATGAAGGCCAACAAGAAGTTCAAGCAGGTCAGGCAACATGCCACAGTTCGATAAGCCCGAGCGATTCAACGAGCAGGTTGAGTTCACGCGGCGCGAAGCCGCCGAACTTCTGACCAGACGGCTTGGACCAGGTGGGGGTTCACGATCCTTGGATTCGACTTCGGGAAGAAGGTGGCGTCCAGTCCCCGGTGTAAATAGACGACGGGCGTAGGTTCCTCTCAAGCCTCGCAAGCAGAGAAAGGAACCCACACCCGTGTCCACCCGAGTATCCCCCCTGGAGCGCATCCGCGCCGACAT
>Ga0247719_1000733_pt1 | contig 17170 bp, 21 predicted proteins | sample 41E_DmetaG_FD_189046 | JGI IMG/M metagenome (GOLD analysis project Ga0247719, IMG submission 189046) | Soil microbial communities from hillslope of Landscape Evolution Observatory, University of Arizona, Oracle, AZ, United States - 4-1-E_D | ecosystem: Engineered > Artificial ecosystem >...
CGGCTCGGGGCTCGGGCTCGGCAGGGACGGCTGGAATTCGTGGCGTCGAGGAGGTGGGGATGGCGACGGCGGGTTACTCGGGCACTCCGCTGCCGAAGAAGCTCGAGATCAAGGCGGGCACCCGGGTGGCGACGATCGGTGCACCGGCGGCGTTCGCGGGCACACTCGTGCCGCTGCCCGACGGGGCGGTCGTGAAGCGGGGCCTTGCGGCTCCGCGCGATCTCACGATCTGGTTCGTCACGTCGAGGCGCCAGCTCGAAGGCGATCTCGCGCGGGTGATGCCGGCAAAGGGTTCGGGCAGCTTGTGGATCGCGTGGCCGAAGAAGACCTCGGGCGTGAAGACGGACCTCACCGAGAACGTCCTGCGCGAGGTCGTGCTGCCGCACGGCCTCGTCGACCGGAAGGTCTGCGCGATCGACGCCACATGGGCAGGACTGCTGTTCTCGTGGCGGAAGTCATGACGTGGGCCGTCGCTGGAGGAGAAACGCGCATGCGGATCACACTCGCGTTGATGACCCTGCTGCTCGCCGTGGGGAGTCCCGGCGCCGTCCTGCAGGCCGCGCCGTCGGCGGCGCCGGCGCAGGGATCGACGCCCAACACCCTCACGCTGCCTGAAGGAGCGCCGCGTCCACCGGCGCGCATCGCCGACGTCGCGTGGCTCGCGGGCCGCTGGGTCGGCGAGGGGCTCGGCGGGCGTGTCGAAGAAGTCTGGAGCGAGCCCGACGGCGGCGCGATGGTCGGCTACTTCCGGCTCGTGAAGGAGAACACGCCGGTCTTCTACGAGATCATGACGCTGCTCGAAGTGGACGGCGGCGTCGAGATGCGCCTGAAACACGTCAACCCCGACATGACCGGCTGGGAAGAGAAGAACGCGTTCGTCACCTTCAAGCTGGTGAAGCACGACGCCAGCGGCGCGTACTTCACCGGCCTCACGTTCCGCAAAGTGGGCGACCGGCAGGTGGACGTGTACCTCGCGCTCAGGAACGCCGACGGCAGCGTCCGCGAAGAGAAGTTCGTCTATCGCCGCGTCCCTTAGGGCGGCGGGGCGTCGCCGCCGGCTACTTCTTCTTCAGCGCCTGCCCGGCGCCCGAGCGCGAGCCACTGCGCCGGCGGCCCGAACTGCCACGCGTGCCCTTCTTCGACCCGGTGCCCGACGCGCCCGGACGGTTCGCGCTCTTCTTCGCGCCCGTCGATCCGCGCCCCGAGGTCTGGCCCTTGCGTCCCCGCGGCGCCTCCGGCTTCGAGCCGCGGCCGCGGCGCCCCTCGTCCTCTCCCTGCTTCGCGCTTCCTGTCTTCGTTCGAGCCATCCGTAGACCTCCGTTGCGTCTCCCGCAAGCACCGTTCCCGAACCAGAAAGCGCTTGCATACACAGCTCCTATATGTGACCATACGGTCACATGTTGAGGCGCCGCGACTTCTCTCCCGCCGACGCAGATACCGTCTGGCACGCGCTCGGCGACCCGACGCGACGCACGATCCTGGACCTGCTGCGCGAGGGGCCGAAGACCGTCGGGCAGATCACCGACCACTTTCCCACCAGCCGCTTCGCGGTGCGCAAACACCTGAACCTGCTCGAAGCGGCGCATCTGGTGATCGTCCGGTGGCAGGGCCGCGAGCGATGGAACCACCTCAACGTCGCGCCTCTCCAGCTGGTCTACGAGCGCTGGGTCACGCCGTATCAGCGGATCTGGGCCGGCCGCCTCACGAACCTCAAACGACGCCTCGAAGGAGATACGACCATGCCTGCCACGCCCCAAACCTCGACGCTCGAGCGCGTCGAGATCGAGATCGACATCGCCGCGCCTCCGGCGGCGGTCTGGGATGCGCTGACGAAGGAGACCACGTTGTGGTGGCCGACCGACTTCTATACCGGTCCCGCCACGGGCTTTCACATGGAGCCGCGCATCGGCGGGCGGCTCTTCGAAGACTGGGGCGACGGAGCGGGCGTGATCTGGTACGAGATCTTCGCGCTGAACCCGGGGGTGTCGATCGATCTGCAGGGGAGCATGGGCGTGCCGTACGGGCCGGCGATCTCACTCCTCCACCTGGAGCTCGAGGCGCGCGGCGACGCCACGCGCCTGAAGGTGTCGGACGCGACCTTCGGCGCCGGTGCCGACTGTGCCGCGAAAGAAAGCGGCTGGCGCCGCGTGTTCGCCGAGGGGCTGAAGCGGCACGTCGAAAACCGCCGCTGAAGATCCGCGTGGCGCGCGCCACGCACGTTGCGGCGTCACCGCCGCACGCAAACTGTCCTCCCAATGGGTCACCGCGCCTGCGGCAGTGCGGAAATCGGCCGTTTTCCGCGTGGCACGCCCACTGCTGAGCCATCTGGCGCGGGTGGAACCAGGGAGGCTCCGATGCTGCGTGTGATGCTCGTCGCGTTCGTCGTCTTCGTCGCGTCGCCGTTGGCTGGATTCGCGCAAAGAGTGGAGACCGTGGCCGGGTATGCGGAGTGGCGCAAGGGGGACGCGCTCATCGTCGACGGCCAGCGGATCGTGACCGACGCCGCGACGCGGTATTCGGGTGGCGCAGGCGCGGATGCCGCGTCGCTGCCGCTCGGCTCGGAGGTGAAAGTCCGCGGCGTGCGCCTCCCCGATGGCAGCGTGCTGGCGCGATCGATCGAAGCGAAGCGCAACGGGCACAGCCCCTTCGAGCGGATGCTCCACGAGGAAGCGGACGCGATGGAACGGCAGTGGCTGCGCCAGCGGCAGGTCGACGATCCCGACGATCCGGACGCCGGCGGCCCGATCCTCGACCGGGGACGGCACGTGTCGCGCGTGCAGCGCCTCTTCGGCCGTCTCGTGCCCCCGTACCTCTCGGCCGGCGACTTCCGCGTGCATGTCGTCGACAACGACGAATGGAACGCCTTCGCGATGCCGAACGGCTCGATCTGGGTCTTCACCGGCCTGCTCGACGCGATGGACGACGACGAGGTGGCGGTGGTGCTGGGGCACGAACTGGCGCACATCACACACGAACACGGGCGGCGGAACTCGAAGAAGTCGCTCTGGACGAGCGTGCTCGCCGGCGTCATCGGCCTCGCGGCGGAGCAGATCGAGAGCGACACGCTGCGGACGGTGGCGCAGGTGGCCACGTATGGGTCGGCGCTGGCGGTCGACAGCGCGTTCGGCCGCGACGCGGAGGACCAGGCGGACCGGGTGGGGCTGCGCTATGCGTTCGAGGCGGGCTTCGACGTCCGCAAGGCTCCCGGCGTATGGCAGCGGTTCGAGGAGAAGTACGGCGCGGGCAATCGCGTGGTCAACTTCTTCCTCAGCGATCATTCGCGCGCGCCGGTGCGCCGTGCGCACCTCGAGCAGCAGATTGCGTGGAACTATCGGCCGGGCCTGGACATCAGCACCGCCGCCGCGGCGTGGCGTGCCGCGACGGAGTCGCGCCGCGCGACGCTGCACGCGTCGGCGCCAGCGGCTGCTCCGACCGACGACTACGCGTCGACGGCGAAGCAGGCCGTGCTCGTCTCGAAGGGAGAGATGCGGCGCAGGCAGTGACGCGGGCGCGCCGCTCGTCGCGGCGCCCCCTTCTCATCGTGCGAGGCGCGGAACAGGAGCGGCGTCAGAGTGAGCTCTTGTCGGCCCCCTGGCGCTCCAGCAGGAGATCGAGCTTGCGTTCGAGCGCCTCCAGGCGCCGTGCCACACTCAGCTCCTGCTCGCGTTCCTGGGAGAAGAAGTAGCTGGCGACCGTGGCGGTGAACACGCCGATGACGCCGATGCCGATCAGCATGAGCGAGACGGCGATCAGCCGAGCTTCTGTGGTGACGGGCGAGACGTCTCCGTACCCGACGGTCGTGGCCGTGACAATCGCCCACCAGAGGGCGTCGCCGAAGGAACCGATCGCCGGATTCTCTCCCGCTTCGAAGACGAAGACGCCCGCCGCCCCGAGCAGCACCGTGGCGGCGGCGAACAGCATCACGAAGTGGAATTTGTGGGCGCCGAACGCGCGTCTCGCCGACCGCAGGCCGATGCCCGCCATCGCGCCGGCGCGCAGCAGCCGTAACACCCGCAGCGTCCGGAATCCCTGCAGCGGCTCAGGCACAACGGGCGGGGTGAGAGCGATCAAGGCCAGATCGAACCAGCCCTCCCGAAGGAAGCGCCACCGCCGATCGGCGCTCCACCGCAGCACGAAGTCAGCGGTGAACGCCAGCCAGATGATCCAGTTGAGCACGCTCGCGACGTACCGCAGTTCCGGGGTGGTGGCACGGTCTTCGAGGACGAGCACCGGGATCACGAGCAGGGCGAGAAAAGCGAGGGGCCACTCGAGAGCGGCCTGCAGGCGCGCCGTTTTCATGCGCGGACATTCTGCGGGACACGCCGAACACGCACAAGCGCCACCGGACCGGGCGCCCGTCCCCCTGCCGGGAAGGCGCCCGATGACGTCGCGCGCCCGCCGAGGGCGCGCAGCGCCCTACCGAGGAGGCCCCAGCGGTCGCGACTTCCAATACCCGGGCCGGCGCCGCGCATGCGCTACGGCGACGATCAGAATGCGTTGTGGCTCGACGCGATAGACGACGCTGAACGGAAAACGGCGCAGCAAATAGCGGCGTGTGCGGTGGGCAAAACGAGGCCAAGCGTCTGGAAGCCGAGCGATTGCCGACTCCGCTGCGTCGAGTTCATCGCTGAACGCTGCCGCTGCGGTCGGACTCCGCTCCGCATACCAAAGCGCCGCCGCCTCTGCTTCCTCGAGCGCCTCGCGCAGGTATTCAAGCTGTCGAACCACGGCCAGCTGCCGCGTGGATGCGGCGACGCGCCTCAGACCAGGGAATCGTCTCGGCGGTCCCCGCCTCGACGCGTTCGAGTCGCGCCCGAATCTCCTCCGACCAGGCGGCTTCCGCGTCCGGATCTACCTCGTGATCCAGGCTCTGAATCAGTTCGCCCGCCAGCGCTGCTCGCTCTTCATCCGACAGGCGGAGCGCCTTGGCCAGGAGCTGTTTGGCATCCATAGCAGAGAGGGTAACACGGTATGGATTTCGATCCTCGCGACTACGATACCAGCGACGACGAGCGAGGCGCCAAACGCCGAGCCAAGGAGCTCGCGGCGCCTCCGATCATCGCGATCGTCATGACCACTGGAGGCAATCCGACGCTCGGTTGCGCGACCACGATGGCGGCGACGTGCGAAATGAGGAGCTCTGGCGATGAGTGCGAATGACAGACGCGCCGAAGCCCTGAGGAACTTCGGCTTCACCGAGCGCCAGGCGCGCTTCCTGGTGCTCGTCATGCGCCTCGCCGGTGTCTGCGTGCCGCGGTGGTACCTGAACATCACGGACGAAGAACTGCGGAAGGCGATGACCGGGGGCTGGGAGCGCCGTCGCGAGCTGAAGGGCGGTGGGCAAATCCAGCTGAGCCCGCCGCAACCGAGGGAGTGCCCGTAAGTGAACTTCAGGCTCCACCGATTGTCAGTCAATTGTCAGTCGGCGATCGAAAAACTGGCGCGCCCGGCAGGACTCGAACCTGCGACCCTCGGCTTAGAAGGCCGATGCTCTATCCAACTGAGCTACGGGCGCGAGGCTTCCATGGTAACAGCCCGCGGCGGACCTACGGCAGCCGCCAGACGGCGAGCGTGCTCGACGCGGTGCCGCCGGTACGATCGAGGCTGACGGTCGCGAGCCTGCTGCCGTCGGGCGATACCGCGGCGGCAACGAACTCCTCGGTGGTGAGGACGAGGCGCTGCGCGGCACGCTCGACGTCCCAGACGATCAGCCGCTGGTTCGTCCAGCCGGCGAGGAGCCGGTCCCCCGCGCCGAAGCGAAGGTGCGAGACGCGCCCTTCGAGCTCGCGCACACGCTCGCCGGTCTCCACGTCGAACACGCCCGCGCCGCCGTCCAGGACGACGGCGATCCGGCGGCCGTCTGCGCTCAGCGCGTGGGCGGCGCTCCCCTCGATCCGCCGGAGCAGGGCGCCGCCGGGCAGCGACCGCAGCTCGACGCCCCGCGCCGTGCCGATCGCCACGCGTGCCCCGTCGGCCGAGAGCGACAGATGCTCGACCTCCTCGCCCACGGGGATCTCACTCGAGACGGCGCCGCTGGACAGGTTCGCCACGACGACCACGCCGGTAACGCCCGCCATCACCAGCGCGGCGGTCCGCCCGTCGGCTGCCGCGGTGTAGAGGGCCGCGTTCTGCTTTTCCGCCAGCCTCCACTCGCCGAGCGCCCGACCGGTGGTGACTTCATAGAAGTACAGCTTGCCCCGGCAGTTCGCCCCGATCGTGCGTCCGTCCTCCGACCGCGGGAGAACGGCGACGCGCCCGCACGCCTTCGCGATCACCGGGTCGCGGCCGCGCTGCCGGCCCGCGTCGATGGCCCAGCGCGAGCTGCCGCCGGGATCCCAGGCGATCAGCATCCCTTCCTCGGGAGCGAATCCGATCGCCGCCACAAGGGCCGGAATCGTGACGCGACGCTCAGGACGCTCCTGCGCGCCGAACGCCACGGCGCCACACGTCATCACCAGGGCCAGCAGCAACGCACGCCGGTTCTTCATCCCTGCCTCTCGGTCTCTGGCGATCGTTCGTTTTGACGAACGATCCGCCGGTTCGTATCCTTCGCAGCCGATGCCTCACGTCAGTGCCATCCGCTGCGTTCAAACCTGCTACCCGCAGATCTATCTTGCCTGCCACGTCGACCACAAGCGAGGCCGTACCAGCAGCACGGGGCTGTCGTCCCGCGATTCGTCCATCCTCGCTCACCTCGACGAGCAGGTGCCGGTGACGGCCGGCGCCCTGGCGCGTCATCTCGGCATCGGCGCGCCGGCGCTGTCCGCCATCCTGAAACGGCTCGCGACGAGGGGCTACATCGTGCAGGCCGCCGACCCCGCCGACCGGCGGCGCCAGCAGGTACGGCTCACGGCGGCAGGCGCGGTCGCGATGTCGAAGAGTTCGGTGCTCGAACCGCGTCGCGTGCAGGCGCTGCTGCGGCGCCTCACGCCGCAGGAGCGTGAGCATGCGCTGCAGGGACTTGCACTCTTCGCCCGTGCGGCGCGCGAGTGCATGGCGGGGAGGCGCTCATGATCCTGCGGACCGCCCTCTACCTGCTGGCCGCCCTCGTGGCAACGGGGATCGTCGTCACGGCGATCGGATATGTCCTTCCCCGCGATCACGTGGCGTCCACGAGCGCGGTCATCGCGGCGCCGCCTGACGCGGTGTTCGCCCGGATCAGCGATCCGCCAGGATACCCGGCGTGGCGGCGGGAGGTCGACGCCGTGGAGGTGGTGTCGCGCGATCCGCTGCGGTGGGTCGAGCGCGCCGGCGGCGACGCGCTCACCTATGAAGTTGCGGAAAGCACTCCGGCGCGGCGGTTCGTGACCCGCATCGCGGATCCCGACCTGCCGTTCGGCGGCACATGGACGTACGACCTCGCGCCCGAGGGGGACGGCACCCGCGTGACGATCACGGAACGCGGCGAGGTGTACAACCCGGTCTTCCGCTTCATGAGCCGCTTCGTGCTGTCGCGCACGAAGTCGATGGAGCAGGTGCTGCGCCAGCTTCAGCCGTAGCCGCCGCGACGAATCCGGAGCGCATTCCGAGCTAGTATCGCGCCATGCCCCTCATCGTCGTCCTGGCCGTTGCCGCCATTGCCGGCGTGCTCCCGCTCGCGACGGCCCTTCCGCAGGACACCGAGCAGCCGCGCTCCGTCCGAATGGAAATCCGCGCGCGGGTCTTGGACCGCGACGGCAGGTTCGTGTCGGACCTGACGAAGGACGAGGTCGTAGTGATCGACGACGGCGCCCTCCTGCCGCTCCAGGACCTGGCACTCGTCGGGGGCGGAGCTGCGACTGGTGAGGGACGGCGCGGCGTCCGCGCGCTGCCCCGGCGGCCACACACCTGGGTGCTCGTGTTCGATCTCGATGGAATGGACGCAGGGGCGCGCGCCCGAGCGCGAACAGGCGTGGAGCGCTTCGTGTCGCAGCGGCTTCCGCCCGGCGACTCGGCAGCCGCGCCGCTGGACGGCGAACGGCTGGGCAGCGGCACGGCGATGCCTCCTGGGGATCTCGTCCGGCTCCTGACGCAGGCAGAAGGTATGCCCTCCAGCTCGTCGCGGGCCGCTCCGGAAGGGCCCTACCTGTTCGACGCACTCGAACGGCTCGCGACGACGCTGGCGGCCACGTCGGGCCCGAAAGTTGTCGTGCTGCTCTCGGAGGGACTGAAGCTGACGCTCGAGGAGGTGCATGCGTCGCGACACGTCATGCGGCGCGTGGCTGACCGGCTGCGCGCCGCCGACGCGACGCTCTACGGCATCGACACGCGCGGCGTCGCCGGCCCCGCGGACGCCGGCATGGCGACGCTGGCGGCCGACACTGGAGGGCTCACGATCTTCAACGTCAACGCGGTCGAGCGGGCGCTGGAGGAGGTCGCGGGCGACACGCGCGAGTATTACGTCTGCGCGTACCTCCGGCCGCCGGGCGCAGCCGCGGCAGGGTTCCGGGAGATCCTGATATGGGCGAAGCGACCGGGCGTCACGGTGCGGGCGCCGGCCGGATACCTCGTGGAGCGATGAAACGTTCCGGCGGCGCTCACCGCACCCACGGGGCGTGGACGAGGTACTCCGGCACCGACGTCGCCGTCGCCTGGCGGGACGACACGAGGCGCCGCCGTTTCAGCCGCCGCAGCGCCTGCTGCACGGCGCTCTTCGAGAGCCCCGTATCGACTGCGATCTGCTGGAGGCTGACCGCCGTGCGGCGCGCGCGTCCCGCGGGGGCGCGGCACCACAGATACAGGTAGACGACGAACGCCGAGGGCTGCCGCTCGTGGCCGACCAGGTCGGGCATGAGGACATCCACGACGTGGCGGTCGAGCGACACGCGCGCAGCCATGGTGATTACTGCTATAGCAGTAATGCCGCGGGCTTTACAACTCCGGCTGGATCCCGCTAGCCTCACGCGCATGATCACGCACATCAAGTTCGTCAGCATCCCCACCACCGACCAGGACCGCGCCCTGGCCTTCTACACCGGCAAGCTGGGCTTCAAGGTGGTGACCGATCAGCCGTTCAGCGATACGCAGCGATGGATCGAGCTCCGCATCGGCGCGTCCGACACCCGCTTCGTGCTGTTCACGATGGAGGGCGGGCCGAAGCCGGGCAGCTCGTTCAACGGCGCGCTGGCCTGCGACAACGTCGAGCGCACGCACGAGGAGCTGACGGGGCGCGGCGTCGAGTTCGTCGCGCCTCCGCGGAAGGAGCCCTGGGGCACGTTCGCGGTCTTCAAGGACCCCGACGGCAACCAGTTCGTCCTCTCGTCGCGGTAAGGGTAGAAAGGGACGGCCGCCGGGCAGGCCGTTACAATACCCGGATGGCCAGCCTGATCGAAGCGATCGACATCAAGCGCAAGTCGTACTTCGAGTACGACGGCGCCCCCTATCACTGCATCGACGTCGAGGTGTCGAAGCCGACCGCCCGCGGCGGACAGACGCTCGTCCGGATCAAGATGCGGAACCTGCTGACCCAGGCGGTCTTCGACAAGACCTTCAAGGCGGGGGACAAGTTCCGCGAGCCGGACCTCGCCATGGTGCCGGCCACCTTCCTCTACGCCGACGGCGACGGCTACCACTTCATGGACCAGGAGAGCTACGACACGCTCACGCTGTCGCAGGCCACGCTCGGCGACGACCGCCTCCTGCTCACCGACAACCTCCAGGTGCAGATCCAGAAGTACAACGGCAACCCGATCGGCGTCATCTTTCCGCCGCACGTCGAGCTCACGGTCGCCTCGACCGAACCCGGCGTGCGCGGCGACACGGCGAGCGGCGGCGTCACCAAGGCCGCCACCCTCGAAACCGGGCTCGAGGTGCGCGTCCCGCTCTTCATCAAGGAAGGGGAACGGGTCAAGGTGCACACCGAGACGCGGGAGTTTGCCGGGCGCGCATGAAGCCGCAATCCGCCGTCAGCCCGACTTTCTCCTGAACACCCTGAACACCGTCCGCTCGCCGTCCTCGTCAATGACGGTGTGCTCGACCGCCATCTCCCCCTTCGCCGTCATCCAGCGGACCTCGCGGATCTTCCAGCTCGACTCCCCCTGGCTGGTGACCTGATACACCGACCCTTCGGTGACGAGGCGCCCGCCGTCCCATCGCGTGCGCGTCGTGTGCGTCTGGGCGCCGGTGTGGTTGACGTTCTCGCGGCCGTCGAACGTGTACGTCATCCGCGTGGTGATCGACATGAACGTACGCGCGATCGTGATCCGGTCGGCGGTCTGCGTGATCGAGAGCCCGTCGGTGCTCGACTTGGGCGCGGCGAGCGCGCCGGGCCCCGCGGGGGCGGTCGCGTAGGGGGACTTGCGCTGGCTTTCATCCTCGACCCACGCACCCGAGAAGTCGGGACGCTTCTGCGCCGCGACGGGCGCGAGCACGACGGTGAACAGCAGGAGGGCTGACAGGCACACGCTCATCTCGATGTCACTCCACGCGAAGGGCTGATGCCGGATCCACGGCCAGCGCACGGGCGGTGGGGATCCACGACGCCAGCAGCGCAACCGTCAGGACGAGCAGCGGCGTCAGAATGAACGCCGCTGGATCGCGGGGCTGCACCTCGTAGAGCAGCCCCGCGAGCACACGCGCGAGCGCCCAGGCCGCGCCGGCGCCGGCCGCCGTGCCGGCCGCCGCGAGCAGCACCCCCTGGCCGACGATCAGCCGGCGGATGTCGGACGCCGAGGCCCCCAGCGCGACGCGAATGCCGATCTCGTTCGTCCGTTGCGCGACGGTGTACGCCAGCACCCCGAAGATGCCGGCAGACGCGAGCGCCAGGGCGACGCCCGAGAAGAGCGTCATCAGCGCCAGCATGAACCGCTCCTGGCGGATCGAGTCGCCCATCAGGTCGGCGGCAGGCAGGGCGTGAAGCACGGGCTGGTCGGGATCCGCGGTCCAGAGCAGCCGCTTCACCTCCGGGATCAGCGCCGCGGGACGGTCGGTGCGCACGATCAGATGCCGCGGCTCGACCCGCCGCTCGAGCATGCTTGCCACCATCGGCAGCACCGCCGGGTCCGCGGCGAACGACAGATAGACCGCGATGTCGCCGTCGGCCGCCTTCAGCCCTCGCGTCTTCACGTCGGCGGCCACCCCCACCACCTGGAGCCACGGTGCGCCGTCGTCGAGGCGGATGCGACGTCCGACGAGCGAGCCGCCGCACAACTGCGAGATCGAGCGGCTGATGACCACGGCGTCGGGCGGATCGTCGGCGCGCAGCGGGCGACCCTCGACCATCCGCATGCCCATCACGCCGAAGTACGAGGGGCTGACCCGCGTCGACGTGATGCCCGTCCGCTCCTCGATGCAGGGTCCCTGATCGGAGGCGATCAGCGCCATGCCCCTGGTGCCGGGGACCGGAGGCATACCCGTCGCGAACGCGACGGCGGACACGCCCGGCACCTGCTCGAGGTCCGCCGTCACCCGGCGCAGCAGCGACGCCCGCGAGGCCTCGCTGTCGTAGCGGCGCGTGTCGAGCCCCACGGACACGGCGAGCAGCCTGTCGGGGTCGTAGCCGATGTCGACGGCGTTCAGCTTCATGAAGCTCCGCACCATCAGCGCGGCGCCGACCAGCAGGACGACGGCGAGGCTGATCTCGAGCACGACGAGCCCCGCCCGAATCCGACGCTGAACCGGTGTGGCCGTGGACGTCCGCGTGCGCCCCGACAGCGCCTCGCTGCCGTTCGCCCGCAACGAGCGCAACGCGGGCGGCAGGTTACAGAGCACGCCCGTCGCCACCGCAAGCGCCAGCCCGAACAGGAACACGCGTCCGTCGACCGCGATGGCGGTCGTGGTCGCGTACATCACCGCCGGCGGCGCGAGAGTCACCAGTGAGTCGACCGCCCATCGGGCGGCGAGCAGGCCGAGCGCCCCCGCGGCGAGGCCGAGCAGCACGCCCTCGGCCACCAGCTCGCGGACGAGCCGCCACCGGCTCGCGCCCAGCACGAGCCGGATCGCGAACTCGCGGCGGCGGTCCACCGCCCGCGACAACAGCAGGTTGGCAACGTTCGCGCACGCCGTCAGCAGCACGAGCGCCACCGCCCCGAACAGGATCAGCACCGTCCGCCGCGTCGATTCGTTCGGCCCGGTGAGGCTGCCACGGTCCACCACGATGCCCCACCCCCCTGGCAGCGGACGTTCCGCTTCCAGACGCTGGACGGCGGCCGCGATCCTGGGCTGCGCCGCCTCCACGGTGAGTCCCCGCTTCAACCGCACGACGACGTTCGTGGGGGGCTGGCCGAAGGCGGGACGCGCCTCGAAGTCGAGCGGCAGCCAGACCTGCTCGCGGAGTGTCGGAAAGTGGAAGCCGCGCGGCATGATCCCGACGATCTCGTGCGCGCGGCCGTTGACCGACAGGATGCGCCCAACGGCCGCCGGGTTGGCGCCGAGACGCGAGCGCCAGAACTGCTCCGATACGATCACCTTGGCGTTCTGTCCCTCTGCGGCTTCACTCGACGCGAAGAAGCGTCCGTGGCGCGGCGGCACGCCGAGCGTGACGAGCAGCCCCGGCGAGAGGTATGCCGCCGGCACTTCTTCCGGCTCGACGCCGCCGGTCACGATCGCTGACGTCGTCCGGTAGCCCTCGACCGTCTCGAAGATCCCGGTCTCGCTGCGCCACTGCTTCAGCTTCTCGCGCGACAGACCGGGTACGAGGCTGCCCTGCCGAGTGCGATTGACGAGGTGCAGCAGGCGGTCGGGCTCGGCGAACAGGCTCGGCCGCAGCAGCACCGCGTCCACGACGCTGAAGATCGCCGCGGTCGCGCCGATCGCGAAGCCGAGCGTGAGCACCGTGAAGACGACGAGCGCCGGCTGCGCGCGCAGCCGCCGTACCGCGTAGCGGCAGTCCTGCACGAAGACGGCGAGGAGGGGGTCGCGCCTGGCTTCGCCGTTCCGCAGTCCCGGCAGCGAGCGCTCCTCCAGGCGGCTGCGACGAACCGCTGCGAGGGCATCGGCGTACTCGGCCGCGCAGGTTCGGACAAGCCGCCAGAGAGTCCCCTGCTCGAGGCACTGCAGACAAAGCTGTTCGAACGTGTCGAGCATCGGCCGTCCGCAGCGCTCGCGGAACGGCGCAGGATAGCGCCGCAGGATCAGCGCGTAGACGCGCACGGCGAGCCTGGCGAGCCACGCGGGGAGCGGCCGCGTCATCGCGCGCGCTCCGGCGCGATCCGCCTCGGCCGCCCGAGCACACGCTTCTCCTGCGCGAGGGTCACGAGCGCCTGCAGCCGCTTCGCTTCGTTTCTCACCACGTCGCGGCCGATCGGCGTGAGCCGGTAATACCGGCGGCGCTCGTCCGCTTCGTCGGCAGGCGTCTCGGCCTCGGCGATCCACCCGCTGTCGAGCATCCGCTTGATGACCGTGTAGAGCGTGCCCGTCCGCAGCCGCACCTGGTTGTCGCTGCGCTGCGACACGTCCTGCAGGATCGCGTAGCCGTGGCGGTCGCCATCCGCCAGGGAGAGCAGGATGTGGAACTCGACGGGTGTCAGCGGCAGCGGGGCGCCGGCGGATGCGGCGCGCGACGGTCGTTTCATCAGCAGCGTCCTCTTTAGATGCATCTAAATTAGATGCATCTGCATGGTACAGGGTCAGACGCGCGCCGGCGCGAAAGGTTGATCGGCGGAGCGAAAAATTCCTCGACTGCGCGCCTCCGGACACCACCTGCCCGATTCCGGGACGGCGGCATGGCACATTCCCCCGGCGGGCGTGGCTTCGCCGGACAATCGCCGTCCCGCACGCGGGCACGGATCCTGCCTCCTCCGCGCCCGGCCGCGCGAAGAATGCTCGACGACCTGCGTCACGCCGTTCGGAGCATGGGGCGCACAAGAGCGCTGACCAGCGTCCTCCTCCTCAGCCTTGCGCTGGGGACGGGTGCCAACGCCGCCGTCTGCGGGGCGGTCTACGCCCTGCTCGTCCGCGGGCCCGCGGGGGTCGAGTCGCAGCAGACGCTCGTCTCGATCTTCACGACCGAGTTCGGCGGCGCGCCGTACGGCCGATCGTCGTACGCCGACTTCCGCGACATCGCCGCCCTCCCCATCTGGCGCGCAGCCGCCGCCATTGACGACACGGGCACGGAGAACGTCCGGCTGGGCGACGCCGTGCGGCGCGTTCGCCTCGCGCGTGTCACCGGCGGATTCTTCCCGATGCTCGGCATCACGCCGCATGCGGGGCGGCTGCCGGCGGCGTCGGACGAGGGGGCCGACGCGCCCGCTGCGGTCGTCAGCTACGCGCTCGCGGAGACCCTCGCCAGCGCCCGCTCCATCGTCGGCGAGCGGGTGACGATCGGCAGCGCCACGTTCACCGTCGCCGGGGTCGCACCGCGCGGCTTCCGGGGGCTGCACGTGTCGCGTCCCGTCGACGCGTGGATTCCGTTCGACGAACAGGCAGCCGCCGCCGATCGCGGCGACCGCCGGCTCCTGGTGGTCGCGCGGCGCGGTGGCGAGATGCCCTCGGTGCAGCCGCACCTCGCCGCGCTGTCGCTGAGGCTGGCCTCGGCATATCCGTCTACGAACCGCGGCACACGGCTCGACCCGGAGGCTCCGCGGACGTTCACCGGACGGCGCTTCTCCACACGGGGTCCTGACGCCGGCCCGGGCGGCACGCTGATCGGGATCCTGGCCGTGGGTGCGGTCGCGTTGCTGCTGGTGAGCGCCTGCATCAACGCCGGCACCCTCCTGCTGGCCCGCGCGATGGCGCGGCGGCGCGAGGTCGCGATCAAGCTCGCCCTCGGGGCCACGCGGCGCCGGCTCGTGCACCAGCGGCTCGCCGAAAGCCTGGTCGTCTGGCTGGCGGGCGCAGCGCTTGGACTGCTCCTCGCCGCGTGGATCACGGCGGCCCTGCCGGCGTTCTTCGCCCCCGACCACGCGGAACTCCTGGACACGCGCCTGAATCCGGTGCTGATCGCGCTCACGGTCGGCGTCGCGGGACTCGCCGGCGTCCTGTTCGGCCTTGCGCCGGCGATCCACGGCACCCGGGTGCCGCCGACGCTCGCGCTGAGGGCCGATTCAGGAGGAGTCTCCGACGCGCAGGGCGGTGGACCGTTGCGAGGGCTGCTGCTCGCCGGGCAGCTCGCGCTCTCGACGCTGCTGCTCATGACGACCGCGCTGCTCATGCAGAGCGCCGCGAACGCGCTCGCCGGGGATTTCGGCTTCGGCACACGCGACGTCGCGGTGCTCACGGTGCGGCAGGCCAGCGGTCGCTGCGCGGGCGCCGAAACGCTCGAGCGAACGCTCGGGCGGCCGCCGGGCGTCGAGGCGGTCGGCTGGGCGGCGATACCACCGCTCGGGCGTCCGAATACGCGCCAGTACCGGCTCCAGGCGGGCGCCCACATGTCGGATCACATGGAACTGCACGTGAACGTGGTGACGCCGGGCTACTTCGACGCGATGCAGGTCCGGCTGGTCGAAGGACGCTACCTCGAGCCGCAGGATCGTCCCCGCACGCCGCGCGTCGCCGTCGTGGACGAGCTCCTGGCGCAGCGCCGTTTCGGCGGACAGGCGATCGGGCAATATCTGCTCGGGGCCGACGGGGACCGCATTCGCATCGTGGGGGTCGTCGGCAGCGGGCGCTACCGGACGCTGCAGGAGGAACCGCAGCCGACGGTGTACCTCCCGCTCCTCCAGGATTACGTCGCGTGCGGGCACCTGTTCGTCCGGACGTCCGGCCCACCGGCGGCGCTGCTGCCGACGCTCGAAGCGCCCTTCCGCGCAAACCCGCGACTGGCGGTCGCCCGCAGCGTCACGCTGGAGCAGCACCTCTCGGACGCGCTCGCCCTCGACCGGGTCGCGACGAGTCTGATGGCCCTGTGCGGCGTGCTGGCGCTCGTCATGGGAGCGATCGGCGTGTACGGCGCGATGAGCGACGCGGTGGTGCGGCGCACGCGCGAGATCGGCTTGCGGGTGGCGCTCGGCGCCGGCCGCCGCCGGATCCTCCGCCTGGTCGGCGGCGAGGCGGCGGGGCTGACGGCCGCCGGCGTGGCGGCGGGCACGGCGGCCGCCCTCATCGTGGAACGGTTCCTCCTCTCGATGGATCGCGGCCTGCCGCGGCTCGAGGCCGCCGTCCTGCTGCAGACGCCGGCCGTCCTCGTGGCGGTCGTCGCCCTCGCGGCGGTCGTGCCGCTGTGGCGGGCGCTGGCGGTCGCCCCCACCGAGGCGCTCAGGGCCGACTGAAACAGCGGCGTGCGATGATGGGGCGTGATCAATCTCTCTGCTGCGCTCACCGCCGCCCTCGTGCTGGTACTCGCCCAGGTCGACATGTCCCGGTGGAACGACTACGAGAAGCCGTTCCGCCTCGCCGGGCCGATTCACTACGTCGGCACGGCTGAACTCGCCGCCTTCCTCATTCACACGCCACAAGGGCACATCCTGATCGACGGCGGCATGCCGAGCTCGGCGCCCGTGATCGAGAGGTCGATTCGGGAGCTCGGGTTCAAGCCGGAGGACATCCGCATCCTGCTGACGACGCAGGCGCACTTCGACCACGTGGGTACGCACGCACATTTCAAGAAGCTGAGCGGCGCGCGGGTGGAGGCGATGGCGGGGGATGCCAGGCTGCTGCGTGACGGCGGGAAGTCCGACTACCTGTTCGGATCCAATCCTGAGTTCCACTTTCCAAGGATGGCGGTCGATCGCGTCCTCGAGGACGGCGACGTCGTCACGATCGGCGGCGAGCGTCTGATCGCGCGCCTGACCTCCGGGCACACGCCGGGCTCCACGACGTTCCTGATGGATGTGAACGAGGGCGGACGCGTCTACCACGTCGTGTTCGCCGCGAGCACGACGGTCAACCCCGGTACGCGCCTCACGACGGATCCGTCGTATCCGGGCATTCTCGAGGACTACCGCCGGACGTTCCAGGTTCTCGAGTCGCTGAAGCCGGACATCTTCGTGTCGGCCCACACCGGGTTCTTCGACCTGAAGGGAAAGCGCGCGCGGATGCAGCCGGAGCGGCCGGCCGAGGCGTTCGTCGATCGCGACGGGTATGCGCGGCTGATCGCCGAGCGCAAGCGGGCGTTCGAGGCGCTGGTGGCGAAAGGGGATCCCGTCCGCTGAGCCGCCGCTATTCGATCCGCACCGGCAGGTACGCGGCGGCGCGCGTGTCGCCCGACGTCAGCTCGAAGAGCACGAGATAGCCGCCGCGCGCGAGCGACTGGAGCTGGACGTCGATCATCCACTCCCCGGCGTGCTGCGACACCGGAAGCTCGGTCAGCCGGCGT
>Ga0247719_1000735_pt1 | contig 17130 bp, 13 predicted proteins | sample 41E_DmetaG_FD_189046 | JGI IMG/M metagenome (GOLD analysis project Ga0247719, IMG submission 189046) | Soil microbial communities from hillslope of Landscape Evolution Observatory, University of Arizona, Oracle, AZ, United States - 4-1-E_D | ecosystem: Engineered > Artificial ecosystem >...
CCGGAACGCCGGTGAACGCGCCGGGGAAGCCGCCCGCGCGCGTCCCGGACGCCGCGGCGCTTGCGGGCAGCCTCGGGGCCCACGGGCTCAAACCCGGGGCGATCGAGCACTTCGTCTACGACACGTGGTGGCCTTTCCACGCAATGGACATGGTCCCGCCGCCGATGCTCCGGGCCTCCGACGTGAGCGCCGTCGCCCCCGAGAAGAGCCCCTCGAACGTGGGCCGTCTGCTGTTCCTCGACGGCGCGACCGCGGCCGGTACGATGATCGCGGAGACGACCTCGCGGACGAAACCCGCCGGCCTCGCGACGATCCTCCTCCCGCCCGAGCGCGACGAGATCCGGCGCGCCTCGATCTTCGATGGCCTCCCCACGATCCCGTCCCCCGAGGCCGGGCTCGCGGTCGGCGCCGCGGGCCTCGTCCTCGCGCTCGCGGTGAAGCTCGTCCTCCTCCCCCTTTACACGCGGCTCTCGCGGGACCGTCTCCTGAAGCATCCGATGCGCGCGCGCCTCATCGAGATCGTCCGGCGCGAGCCCGGCATCCACTTCGCGGGGCTCGCCTGCGAAGCGGGCTTCACGGAGGGCGCGACGCGACACCACGTCGCGAAGCTCGTCGCGGGCGGGCATCTCGCGGAGCTCCGCGACGAGGGCTTCGCGCGGCTCTACGTCGCGGGCTCCGTTCCGCCCGAAGCCGCGCGCCGGTTCTCGGCGCTTCGCGGCGCCACCCACCGCCGCGTGTACGAGCTCTTCGCCGCCGAGCCGCGGTTGAGCCTGCGCGAGGCCGCGCGGCGGCTCGGCCTCAGCGCGCCGACCGTGTTCCGCTCGGTCCGGAAGCTGCGCGCCGCAGGCCTCCTCGCCCCGCCCTCCCCGCCGCGCTCGCGCTGACCGTTCGGGAAAGCGTATGTCACCGGGGTTGCGAACAGAGGCTTATCCCGGGAAGGGGGCACCCCCGAGGCCGGGACGGAGGCTGGTTCCGCCGCTTCCGCACGATCGGTCCGCTCAATCGACGTTCGTTCCACCCATCCCCCATGATCCGACCCTCGAACGTCGGCGTGGGAGGCGGCGTACCCCGTCCCTTCTTTTCCTGCGCGGGCGACCGCGCCGTCCCGCGCGACGCCATGATTTTAAACGCTTCCCGCCATGCCCGCGCCGGGAACAACATGGTGCGGGAGATCCGGAAGGTCGCGGTCCTCGGCGCGGGCAACATGGGCTCGGGCATCGCGCAGGCGTGCGCGCAGGCTGGGCTCGAGGTGGCGCTCAGGGACATGAGCGACGACCTCGCGCGCAAGGGCTTCGGCCGCATCGAGAGCGGCCTCAAGAAGCGCGTCGCGGACGGCAAGATGGCCGCGGCGGACGCGGACGCGATCCTCGCGCGCCTCCACCCGACGGGCGACGTCGCGCGGGCCGTGAAGGACGCGGACCTCGTGATCGAGGCCGTGTTCGAGGACATGAAGGTCAAGCAGGACGTCTTCCGCGAGGTGTCGCGCCACGCGCCCGCGCACGCGATCTTCGCGACGAACACGTCCTCGCTCTCCGTCACCGACATGGCGAACGTGACGGACCGCCCGGACCGCTTCGGCGGACTGCACTTCTTCTACCCCGCGATGATCAACAAGCTCGTTGAGGTCGTGAAGGGCCGCGACACGTCGGAGGAGACGTTCAAGGCGCTCATGGCGTTCTCGCGCGCGATCGGCAAGGTCCCGATCGAGACCGCGGACGCCGCGGGCTTCGCGGTGAACCGCTTCTTCGTGCCGTTCCTGAACGAGGCCGTGCGGATCGTCGAGGAGGGCGTCGCGGACATTCCGACGGTGGAGGCCGCCGCGAAGGAGGCCTTCGCGATCGGCATGGGACCCTTCGAGCTCATGAACGTGACCGGGGTGCCCATCGCCCTGCACGCGCAGACGACGCTCCACAAGGCCTTCGGTCCCGCCTACGCGCCCGCGGCGCTTCTCGCGAAGCAGGTCGCCGCGAAGGCGAACTGGGACCTTGCGGGCGCGCCCGACGCGGCGAAGACGCAGGCCGTGAAGGACCGCCTGCTCGGACTCGCGTTCGGCATCGCGGCGCAGCTCGTCGAGGAGGGCGTCGCGACGCGCGTCGACACGGACAAGGGCGCGACCATCGGCCTGCGCTGGGCGAAGGGCCCGTTCGCGATGATGAACGCGCTCGGCACCGCGAAGGCGCTCGCCGTGGTCGAGGGCCACGCAAAGCGCTGGGGCGCCGAATTCCCCGTCGCGAGATCGCTCGTCGAGCACGGCCGCCGCGGCGAGGCGTTCGCGCTGCCGCTCGTGCGGACCGAGGTCGAGAACCACGTCGCCGTCGTCACCATCGACCGCCCGGACGCGCTGAACGCGCTGAACGGCCAGGTCCTCGCCGACCTCGAAGCCGCCTTCGCCGCGCTCGCGAAGGACGACGATGTCCGCGCCGTCGTGCTCACGGGCGAGGGCCAGAAGGCGTTCGTCGCGGGCGCCGACATCCGGTTCATGGCGACGAAGACGCCCCTCGAGGCCCGGGCGTTCACCGCGATGGGCCAACGCGTCTTCCGCGCGATCGAGACGTTCCCGCGCCCCGTCATCGCGGCCGTGAACGGCTTCGCGCTCGGCGGCGGCCTCGAGCTCGCGATGAGCTGCGACATCGTCGTCGCCTCGGAAAACGCGCAGTTCGGCCTCCCCGAGGTGACGCTCGGCATCCACCCGGGCTTCGGCGGCACGCAGCGCCTTCCGCGGCTCATCGGCCCCATGAAGGCGAAGGAGCTCGTGTACACGGCGCGGCGCTTCGACGCCCGCGAGGCGGAGCGCCTCGGCCTCGTGCTGAAGGTGGTGCCCGCGGGCCAGGCCCTCAAGGAGTCGAAGGCGCTTGCCGCGACCATCGCCCTGCAGGCCCCCGTCGCGGTGTCGCTCGCGAAGAGCGCGATGAACCGCGGCTTCGAGACGGATATCGAAACGGGCCTCGGCTACGAGCTCGAGGCCGTCTCGCTCACGTTCTCGACCGAGGACCAGAAGCAGGCCATGAAGGCCTTCATCGAGAAGGGCAAGTACGCGTTCCAGGGCAGGTAGGTCACTCCCACAGGTGGAGCACGAGCGCGACCTCGACGAGCTTGCCGTCCCCCACCGCGGTCTTGTCGACGAGCAGCGTGCGTGTCGCGCTCGCGACCGCCACGCCCTTGGGAACCGGCGGCCCGAAGTCGAGGTAGAGCCGCGCGTAGTAACCGTACGTAATGGAGTTCGCGAGGAAGCGGAACGGCTCCTCGCCGGCCATCTGGGACGGAAGCCACGTCGTGAGGATGAGCGATCCCGCCCCGAAGGCCTGGGGCTTCGACACGGCGAGCACGTGGTCGTCTCCCGATCCGACGACCTGGACGAACTTGTCGGCGCCGTTGTTGATGACCCACACGTAGCCGTTCGTCGGATAGTTCGCGTAGGCGAGCGGGTTGGGGGTCGAGAGCAGGGGATGCGCGAGGTCGGGCGTGAAGAGCCCGCCGCTTGCCGTCGCGATGCCCGCGTCGAAGATGGGCTCGAGCCACTGGTAGTTCTGCGTGTCGGTCCCGAGCACGATGAGACGGCCGCCCGCGAGGACGTAATCCCGGACCGCGTGCTTCACGTGCGCGCTCGTGAGCGCGTTCTGGTCGACGGCCGAGCCGACGACGAGCGTCGCGTAGCGCGGCGCCTCGAAACCCGCGGCGAAGAGCGTCCTGCCACCGCCGTCCACGAGCCGGATGTCGTCGAACACGAGGCCTCGCGCGCCGTTCACGTTGTCGTTGTCCGAGTGGAACCGGACGCCCAGGTAGACGTTCGCGTTCGTCGGGGCCACGAGGCAGGGGACGCAGCTGCCGATGCCCGCGCTCGAGGTTTCCCAGGCCGTCCCCGTCGCTCCGAGGTAAGGCCCGACGCGCGTCCACGAGACGACTCCGCCCCCGATGTGCACGCCGGCCATGAGGTAGGCGTAGTCGCCCGTCGTGGGCGGGACGCCGTCGTCGCCACCGTTGTCGAGTCGGTACTTCATCGAGAGGACGGGAACGCCCGGGACGTCCGAGAGGTCGACGCGGCCGACCACGATGTCGACGTCGCGGTTCTTGTGGTAGGATAGGTCGTCGCCGTCCGTGAACGCGAAGACGTGGTCGCCCTCGGGGGGCGTCCAGCCCGTCTCGGCCGCGAGGAAGTCGCGGTGGATGCGCATCGCGCGGTACGTGTCTCCGTTCTGCTGTCCGTTCACGAGGAGGGCGCCGCCGAGTTGGGGAACGAGACCGTCGCGGAGCGAGGCGCTCGCATCGGGAAACTTGTCGCCCTGCGCGCCCGGCATGAGGAGCGCGTTCCACGTGACGTTGTCGAAAGCGACGGGGAGCGTCGCAAGGACGTGGGACTCCTTCTTCGATTCCTGGCTCTCGGCGACCCCTTGCACGTGCCCGACGTAGGCGACGGTATGCGAGACGAAGTCGCTGCCGAGCCCGTAGGTGCCGGCCGCCGCCGTCGGGAAGATGGGGTACGCGCGCAGGTGGAATCCCTTGTTTCCGAGGCCGAGCGCGGCGCGCGCGGCCGGATAATCCACGGCGCCGTTCGCCTCATCGACAAGGGTGCCGCGCACGAGCGCGTCCCATTTGCCGGGCGAGAGGGTGGCGCTCGTCCCCGGCTCGAGAAGGCCGAGGCGCGCGACGGCGTCGCCGCTGGCGCCGCCCGCGAGGCCCCACGTCGCGGGCTCGCCGGCCGTCGAGGTGAGGATGCGCAGCGTGTCCTCGGCCTCCCGCGCGAGGTTCGCGTCCTTCGGCCTCGCGTCCGAGGCCGGCTCGAGCGCGAACTGGATGAGGACGGAGAAGGTGAGAAGGAAGATGGCGCCGCCCACGGCGAACCCGATGACGTGGCCCCCGGCCCCGTCACCCGCCGTGAGCCGCCTGGCTCGCGCGCGTGTCACCCGGACCAACCTGGGGCTGCTCTCTCCGCTCGTTTATTTGAAGGGGCGGTTCCCCGCGGTCAAAGGCCTTAAGGAGGGATCCGCCGCTCGCCGCACCTGATGGGCTCCGACGCCTTTCCCGTTCGCACGATCCTCCGCGAAGACGGCACGCTCGCGCCCGGCGCGGAGGTTCCGAAGCTCGCGGACGACGCGCTCCGGGCCATGTACGTCGCGATGCTCCGCACGCGCCTCCTCGACGAGCGCTGCATGCTCCTCCAGCGCCAGGGCCGCATCGCGTTCTACGGCGCCTCCACGGGCGAGGAGGCGGCCGTCATCGGCACGGCCTCCGCCGTCGAACCCTCGGACTGGATCTTCCCGGCGCTGAGGCAATCCGGCGCGCTCCTCATGCGCGGCTTCCCGCTCGAGGGCTACTTCAACCACATGTTCGGGAACGGCTCGAGCATCGAGAAGGGTCGCTCGATGCCGATGCACTTCAGCGACCGGACATACCATTTCGTGACCTGGTCCTCGTCGATGGCGACCCAGCTCCCCCACGCGGTCGGCATGGCGTACGCCGCGAAGATCAAGGGCGAGAAGACCGTCGCGCTCGGGTATCTCGGAGACGGCGCCTCGAGCGAATCCGACTTCCACCACGCGCTCAACTTCGCCGCGGTCTGGAAGACGCCCGTCGTCTTCGTGCTCCAGAACAACGGTTGGGCGATCAGCGTCCCGACCTCGAAGCAGACGGCGAGCGCGACCTTCGCGCAGAAGGCGCTCGCCTATGGCATGCCCGGCGTCCGCGTCGACGGCAACGACGTCCTCGCGTGCTACGCGGCCGCGAAGGAGGCGGCCGATCGCGCGCGGCGCGGCGAGGGCCCCACGCTCATCGAAGCCGTCACGTACCGCATCCAGGGCCACAGCTCGTCGGACGACCCGACGCGCTACCGGCCCTCGGCCGAGGTCGAGACGTGGAAGCGACGCGACCCGATCGCGCGCTTCCACGCGTTCCTCGTCGCGAAGGGCGTCTGGGACGCGGCGCGCGAGGAGAAGGCCAGCGCGGAGATCATCGCCGCGATCGACGCCGCGATCAAGGCCGCGGAAGCGGCGCCTCCGCCCGCCTTCGAGACGCTCATCGAGGAAGTGTACGAGAAGCCGACGCCTCGCCTCGAGCGCGAGCTCGCCGCCCTCCGGGACGCCCGGGGACGCTGAGCCGCGCCACGCCGTGTCATGGCCGGCCCGCCGCCCTTTCCGACACCCGGAAATAGGTCGCCCGGCGTGATCAGGTTCATGGCCGCTCACGCTTCGAAGACGGTCGTCCGGGTCGCGCCCCAGGGCGAGGACCCCCTCGACGACGTCAAGCCCTGGACCCTTCCGTAGATCGACGCGCCCCTTTATCGGCGCGGCCCGCCTTCACCGGGCCATGCGCATCGGCGCCCACGTCTCGATCTCGGGCGGCGTCCGGAACGCCCCCGGAAACGGCACGAACCTCGGCTGCGAGGTCATCCAGATCTTTTCCAAGAACCAGCAGCAGTGGGCGGCGAAGCCCCTCGACCCCGCCGACGCCCAGGCCTTCAAGGAGGGCGTCGCGGCTGCGAAGCTCGGTCCCACGCTCATCCACTGCTCGTACCTCCTGAATCTCGCCTCGCCCGACGACGCGCTCTGGGAGCGCTCCATCGACGGCCTCGTGGTCGAGGTCGAGCGCGCGGAGGCGCTCGGCGTCCCGTTCGTCGTGTTCCACCCCGGAAGCCCGAAGGACAAGCCCCGCGAATGGGGCCTGGAGCGCGTGGGATTCGGCCTCGCGAAGGTCCTCGAGCGCACGAAGAGACTGCGCGCCATGGTGCTCATCGAGACGAACGCGGGCGCCGGCAACGCCGTGGGGCGCACGTTCGAGGAGCTCGCGGCCATCATCGCGAAGGCGGGCCACCACGCGCGCCTCGGCGTCTGCCTCGACACGTGCCACGTGTTCGTGAGCGGCTACGACATCCGCACGAAGGACGGCTACGAGGCGATGGTCGCGTCCTTCGACCGCGCGGTCGGCCTCGACCGGCTCAAGGCGTTCCACCTCAACGATTCGAAGGGCGAGCTGGGGTCGAACCGCGACCGGCACGAGAACATCGGGAAGGGCCTTCTCGGCGAGGTGCTCTTCCAGGAGCTCCTGCGCGACCCGCGCTTCAAGGACCATCCCGGATACATCGAGACGCCGTACGAGGAGGACGGTGACTACGTGCGAGACCTCGCGCGCCTGCGCGAACTGCGCGAGGGCGCGAAGGCGAAGCCCCCGCCCTCGGGCGGCCAGCAGACGCTCTTCGGCGGCGACGCCGCGCCGGCCGCGAAGCCGAAGGCCGCGAAGAAGCCCGCCCAGAAGCCCGCGAAGGGCAAGGCCCGGTGATCGCGATGAGCCTCCTCAAGTCGCTTTTGACGTGGATCCGGGCCCCGCGCCGCAAGGTGAAGGAGGTCGACGCGCGCGCGGCCGCAAAGGCCCGCGAGGCGGGGGCCGTCGTCCTCGACGTGCGCGAGGGATTCGAGCACCGCGGCTCACGCATCCCCGGGAGCCTGAACGTGCCGCTCGGCGAGCTCACTTCGCGCCTCGCGGAGGTTCCGCGGGACCGACCCGTCGTGGTCCACTGCGCGGTGGGCGCGCGCGGCCGTGTAGCGGCGGCGATCCTCGACGAGGCCGGCTACGGGGACGTCGCGAACCTCGCAGGCGGCATCGTCGCGTGGAAGCGCGAGGGGCTCGAGGTCGAGAAGGATCAGCGCCCGTAGGCGAGGATCGCCTTCACGACCGCGTCGCCGACCTCGCCCGTCTTCGCCGAGCCGCCGAGGTCGTACGTGAGCGTCTTGCCGTCCGCGACGACCGTCGCGACCGCGGCCTCGACGGCCTTCGCGGCCTCCTTGAGGCGCGCGTCCGACTTTCGGTCCGCGATCCAGTCGAGCATCATGTGCGTCGCGAGCACCGTCGCGAGCGGGTTCACGATGCCCTGGCCCGCGTGTTTCGGCGCGCTTCCGTGGATGGGCTCGAACATCGCGTGCCTGTCGCCGATGTTGCCCGAGGCGGCCATGCCCATGCCGCCCTGCAGCACCGCGGCGAGGTCCGTCGCGATGTCGCCGAACATGTTGGTCGTGACCGCCACGTCGTAGAACTCGGGCTGGCGCACGACCCACTGCGTGAACGCGTCGATGTACGCGTAGTCGCGCTCGATTCCGCCGTATCCGGCCGCGACCTCGTCGAACACCTGGCGGAAAAACTGCGACCCGCGCAGCACGTTCGACTTGTCGATGCACGTGACGCGCCGCTTGCCGTCCTTCGGCGCGCCGTTTCGCCGCTTCGCGAGCTCGAACGCGTAGCGCGCGACGCGCTCGCTGCCCTTGCGCGTGATGATGGTCGTGTCCGTCGCGACCTCCGTGACGCCGGCGCGCGTGAGGGCGCCGCGGGCGGGCGTGTACTCGCCTTCCGTGTTCTCGCGGATGACGACGAAGTCGACGTTCTTCGGCTCCCACACCTGCTTGAACGCGTCGCCGATCTTGTGGCGCACGCCCGGGTAGAGCTTCGTGGGGCGCACGTTCGCGTAGAGGTCGAGGCCGAAACGGCAGCCGAACACGATGCCCGCGCCCGCGATGTCGCCGGACGGGAGCGTCGCGCCGGGCCAGCCGACCGCGCCGAGGAGGATCGCGTCGGCCTCGTCGCGACAGAAGGGAAACGCCTCGGGCGCCCATTCCTTGCCCGTCTCGAGGTAGTGCTGCCCGCCGCACGGGAAGCTCACGGTCTCGAACTGGACGCCGAAGCGCTCCGTGACCGCGCGCAGGACCTTCTCGCCCTCGACCGCGACCTCGCGCCCCACGCCGTCGCCGGGCAGGAGCGCGATCTTGTACTTCCCGGGCATTGCGGTCCCCAAGCCGGAGACCCGTGATGAAACTTTCTCCGGGGTCAACCGACGTGGCCGAGCGCGGGGTCCGCGAAGGGAACGTCGATCCGCGTCGCCTCGGCGCCGAGGAGCGCCGTCGTGACCGCATCCGGGTTCGGCGACGGCATGAGACCGCTCGGGTCGTAGCAGCCTCCGCGCGGCGTCCGCTGGCACTGCGTGTAGCCGTCGGTCGTCGAACGATCGCTCGAGGCGAGAACGAGCGCGAGGCGGTGACCCTTCTCGAGGACGTGCGCCGTCGGGAAGAGGTCGAACGCGTACGTGGCCGGCGTCCCCGGCGCGGGCGGCGCGGCGCGCTCGAGCCCGTTCGGGAAGCGCGAGTCGTGGTAGCCGTGGCTCACGCGGACGCGCGTGCCGTCCGGCGCGACGTCGAAGAGATACACGACGTGGTTCACGTGCGAGGCCGTCGCCTTCGCGACGAGCGTGACGCGCGGCGCGCCCGCGACCCACACCGGGTTCTCGAGCGGCTCGGTCTCAAAGAGGACGTGCGCATCCGGGCCCCAACGATCGCGGTGGGCCGACGGGTCGTCGCGCCAGGACGCCTGCCCCGGCCCGGAGGGCGTCTCGGAGAGAGCGCCGTCCTTCGCGGGCCAGAGCGTCGTGAGGTTCACGGGCGGCCACGCCGCAAGCGCGTGCCATGCGCCCGTCGAGTCCTCGACGAGGATGCGGGGTTCCCGCTCGAAGCCGGTGTCGCGTCCGAGGAGCACCGTGTCGAGGTAACGGTGCTGCCAGTCCGCCCATTCCGGCGTCGTGTAGCCGCCGAGGTCGGGATAGCTGTGCGTCCAGTATCCGAGCACGAGGCGCGCGTCGACGTCCTCGGGAAGCGCTCGCCAGAAGCGCTCGACGTGCGTGGGGAAAACGTTCATGTCGAAGAATCCGATCGTGAGAAGGATCGGCTTCCGGACATCTTTCGCGAGGAGATTCAGGTCCTTGTCCTTGAACCACGGCGTGAGCGTGCCGTCGTTGATCGTGAACTCGCGCAGGGTCTCGCCCTGGCAGGTGCCGCCGGCCTGGTTCGCGATCGCCTCGGGCGAGGGGTCGAGCGTCGGGAGCGTCTCGATCGCCTGGTACGCGGCGCCGTTGTTCTGCCCCTCGAAGCGCGCCCCGTTCTCCCACTCGTCCATGTAGTAGGAGGAAACCGGCGCGTGCGCGAGGCTCGCCACGAGGCCGGGCACGTCCGCGACGGAGGCGACGAGGGCCCCCATGCCGGGATGGCTCACGCCTTCGACCGCGATCGTTCCGTTGCTCCAGGGCTGGGCCTGGATCCACTGCGCGAAGGCTCTTGCGTCCTCGCGGTCCCGAAAGCCGCCGAAGTCGAGGCACCCGCCGGAGCTGTGCGTGCCGCGCGCGTCCGCGAGCGCGAAGACGACGCCGCGCTTCGGCCAGAAGGTCGTCGGCTCCTCCCCGAACGTCGCCATCACCGCGCGGTCGATCGTCTGATAAGGCGTGATCTGCAGGAGCGTCGGCAGCGTCGCGGTTCCCGCGTCCTTCGGCCGCCACACCGTGATGGCGAGGCTCGTCCCGTCCTTCGAGCGCAGGAACGAGGATTCCCGCACGATGTCCGAGTAGCGCGGCTCGCTCAGCTTCGACGCCCACGCGTCGTAGGGAACGGGCGGGGCGGGACCCGGATCGTCCCCCCCGGCCGGAGCGGGCGCTGAGCAACCCGCGACGGCGAGCACAATGAGGGCCAACCAGGGTGCTCGGCGCACTCGGCCCCCGAGGCGCGCCGGAGGTTTTCAACCTAGCGGCCCCCGTCAAAGGGGTGGTCGGCCGCCCGCCGTGCGGGGTCGGGGGAATCGGGCAAAGGCTATGGTGCCGCTCGCGCACTCAAGGGGGATGATCGGCACCGCCCTTTCGGAGAACCTGGTCCTCTGCGGGCTTTGCGCGCTCGTCGCCCTCGCGACGGCGCTGACGCTCCTGTCCACGCTCGCGTGAGCCTCCTTACTTCGCGGCCCGCTTCGCCTCGAGCTTCTTCCGCACGAGCGGCACGAGGCCGCCCGCGCGCAGAAGCTCGAGCGCCTTCTCCGTGAGCGGCTCGGCCTGGAGCGTCTTTCCGTTCGTCGTGTTGACGACCTTGCCGCTCATGAGGTCCACCTCGATGCGGTCGCCTTCGGCGACCGCCGCGTGGATGCCGGGGCACACGAGGATCGGGAGCCCGACGTTGAAGGCGTTCCGGTAGAAGATGCGCGCGTAGCTTTCCGCGAGCACGACGGAGAGCCCGGAGCCCTTGATCGCGAGCGGCGCGTGCTCGCGCGAGGAGCCGCACCCGAAATTGCGGCCCGCGACGAGGATGTCGCCGGGCTTCACGAGGCCGGGGAACTCCTGCCGGGCGCCCTCGAGAACGTGCTTGCCGAGCGTCGGCGCGTCGATGAAGGCGAGGTACTTGCCGGGCGTGATCTGGTCGGTGTCGACGTTGTCGCCGAAGCGCCAGGCCTTGCCCGCGAGCTTCGTCTCCATCAGGCGACCCCCAGCGGGATGTTGGGGCGCGACCACAGGCCGATCTCGTAGGGCTTCTCGGCCCACCTGAGCGCCTCCTCGGCGAGGCCCGGGCGCTCCTTGAGGAACGCGCGCGGGTCCGCGAGCTTCCCTTCGATCGCGGTCACGGCCGCGACGATGGGCGAAACAAGGTACGACTGCGACTGCACGTGCCCCATGCGGCCCGGGAAGTTGCGGTTCGACGTCGAGACGCAGACTTCGCCCGCGTCGATGACGCCGCCCATGCCGCCGAAGCACGCGCCGCAGCTCGACGGGTTGAACGCGCCTCCGGCGTCGGTGATGATCTCGATGATGCCCTCCTTGAGGGCCTGCTTGTAGATGCTCGTCGAGGCCGGGTAGACAAGGAGACGCGTGCCGTTCTTCACGCGCTCGCCCTTGAGGATCGCCGCCGTGATGCGGAGGTCCTCGAGGCGCGCGTTCGTGCAGCTCCCGATGAACACCTGGTCCACGCGGCCCGTCTTCACCTGGCTCACGGGCTTCACGTTGTCGGGGCTCTGCGGCATCGCGACCATCGGCTCGAGCGCGTCGCCGTCGATCGTGACCGTGCGCTCGTAGACCGCGCCCGCATCGGCGCGCAGGTCCGCGTGGCGCTCGATCTCCGAGCGGCGGTTGGACTTCATGGGCGTCTTCCGCAGGTAGTCGATCGTCTTCTCGTCCGCGGGGAGGACGCCCGCTTTGGCGCCGAGCTCGGTCGTCATGTTCGAGAGCGTGAAGCGCTGGAACATGGGGAGCGACGCGATGCCCGCGCCCGTGAACTCGACGGCCTTGTACGCGCCGCCTTCGGTCGTGAGCTGGCGCGCGGTCTCGAGGATGAGGTCCTTCGATTGGACCGGGAACGCGATCTCGCCCTTGACCTCGACGCGGATGCTCTCGGGGACCTTGAGCCAGATCTCGCCCGTCGCGAACACGGCCGCCATCTCGGTCGGGCCGATGCCCGCCGCGAAGGCGCCCACGGCGCCGAGCATGTTCGTGTGCGAGTCCGTGCCGAGCACGAGGTCGCCCGGGAGGCAGAAGCCCTCCTCCGCGAGGATCTGGTGGCAGATGCCCTGCGCCCCGACGTCGTAGAAGTGGGGGAGCTTGTGCTTCTCGGCGAAGCGGCGGATCGCGTGGTGGAGCTTCGCGCTCGCCTCGCTCGACGCGGGGACCCAGTGGTCGATCGGGATCACGACGCGGTTCGGGTCCCAGACCTCGGTCGCGCCCATCTCCTCGAACGGCTTGATGAGCTGCGCGCACGCCTCGTGCGCCATCGCCACGTCGACCGGGCACTCCACGATCTCCCCCGGCTTCACCGAGGGCTTCCCGGCCTTGAGGGCGAGGATCTTCTCCGACAGGGTCTGCGGGCGCGGCGCCATGCGGATTCCCGCGGCCCGATGAAAGGGGGGTCTCTTCAAATTATGGCCCCGGCGACCGGCGCGCGGCGGAGCGCCGGCTCGAGATCGCTCCCCGCCCTTGCGCGGTCCCGGTCCCGGGGCCGACGTGCGCGGTCGCCGCCGCCCTGGACCTCATGGCCGCGACGACCCCTCCCGCCAGCTCCGCGCGAAGCGCGCGCGACGGGGGACGCCCCCGCGCGGCTCGCCTCCGCGCTCGAGGGTGGGGACGACCGCGACCTCGCGGTGGGGGCGACGGCCGACGCGCTGCCGCTTGCGGGCGAGGGCGCGTGCCGCCTTGTCCGACGGGCCTCCACACGGCCGCGTCAGAAGAGCATCTCGATGAGGAAGCTCTGGAGCCAGCTCCGCACGCGCGGGCGCGCGGGGCCGAGGTGCGCGTGCATCGCGACGCGCTTGGCCATCCTGTGACGGGTCCCTGACTTGGGGCGGGGACGCAGCTCAGCGGCCAGAGTCCGACCTCCGGCTGAGGCGTCCGCCCCCGATGGGGCATTCCATGCTGTTGTCTCCCTAACCCGGAAGAAAAGACTGGCGCCAAGCCCGACCCCGCGCGATGGCGCGGCCTCGGACCGGGGGTCAGTTCCGACCTTTTCTCCCGCCCCCCGTTCCGCCGCCGGCCTTCAAGCCGATGCCGGTTGCGCCCGGATCGAAACCGCCTGGGGGGCCTTCATGACGGCCCGGGGGTCGGACGAGCCTTGACATCTCCGCGAAACCCCGGCGACGCCGAGGGCGCCCCAGGGGAGCGGGCGCCGGAAACCGGGACCGGGTGCCGAGACCGGGAGCCGGGCTTCGGGACCGGGAGCCGGGTGCCGGGACCGGGCCCGGGCGTCGGGACCGGGAGCCGGGTGCCGGGACCGGGCCCGGGCGTCGGGACCGGGAGCCGGGACCGGGCCCGGGCGTCGGGACCGGGTCCGGGACCGGGTCCGGGCGTCGGGACCGGGAGCCGGGACCGGGAGCCGGGTGCCGGGACCGGGCCCGGGCGTCGGGACCGGGAGCCGGGACCGGGTCCGGGCGTCGGGACCGGGTCCGGGACCGGGCCCGGGCGTCGGGACCGGGTCCGGGTCCGGGACCGGGAGCCGGGTGTCGGGACCGGGAGCCGGGTGTCGGGACCGGGAGCCGGGTGTCGGGACCGGGAGCCGGGACCGGGTCCGGGCGTCGGGACCGGGTGCCGGGACCGGGTCCGGGCGTCGGGACCGGGTCCGGGTCCGGGTCCGGGACCGCAGCCGGTGTTCGCGCCCGGGTTCAGAAGGTTGAACGGCGAGGGAGGCGCCCCACGCGCGCCCCCACACGCCCGCTCAAGAAGAGGCGTAGACATCGGAGCACCGTTCGAGAAAAAAACGCGGGTCTCGGCGGGGGTCCAGGGGCGGAGCCCCTGGCGCGGGGGGTGGAGTCCAGAGGAGGGGCGCGCGCAGCGCCCCTCCTCTGGCACGAAGTGACATGAGCCGAGGCCTCGCCCGCAGGCGAGGCCGAGGTGTGAAACTCATGTCACGGAGTGCACCGCTGAAGGCCCCGGACTACCACTTGTACTTCTTCTCCGCCACGCCCGGCGGCGGCGTCTTTCCCGTCACGTCCTTCACGATCTTCCAGAACGTGGGATTGTCGACGCCGTTGTGCTTCACGTCCCAGTCGCGGTACGTGTCGATGAAGGCCTTCACCGTCGCCTTGCTCTGGGCCTCGGTGTGGCGCTTGATGCGGTTCGCGATCTCGAGGAGCTGCTCCTTCGGGACGTTCGCGACGCCGTTCTTCTCGAGGCGGTCCGCGACGGCGGTCGTGCCCGTGTGCTTGCCGAAGACGAAGCGGCGCTCGCGGCCGAGGGCCTCGGCCTGGATGGGCTCGTAGGTTGCGGCCTTCTTGATGACGCCGTCCGTGTGGATGCCCGACTCGTGCGTGAACGCGTTGTAGCCGACGACGGGCTGCGTGATCCCGACCGGGATCCCCGTCGCCTCCTCGACCGCGCGCGAGACCTCCATGAGCTTCTCGAGCCTGATGCCCGTCTTCACGCCGTAGAGGTCCTCGAGCGCCATCACGACCTGCTCGAAGGCGACGTTGCCCGCGCGCTCGCCGATGCCGTTCAGCGTGCAGTTGATGACCGGGATGCCCTGCTCGATCGCGGCGAGCGCGTTTGCCGCGCCGAGGCCGTAGTCGTTGTGGTTGTGGAAGCCGAACTCGGCCTTGTTCGAGACGCGGCGCTGGATCTCCGCGAACCACCAGCGCGTCGCGGCCGGGGTCATGACGCCGACCGTGTCGCAGAAGAGCGCGCGGTCCGCGCCCGCATCGATCGCGCGGTTGTAGAGCGTCTCGACCGTGTCGAGGTCGGCGCGCACCGTGTCCTCGGTCACGATCGTGACCTTGAGGCCGTGCGCCTTGCCGTACTCGACCGACTTCACGGCCATCTCGATCGCCTCCTCGCGCGTGCGCTTCAGCTTGTATTTGAGGTGCACGTCGCTCACGGCGATGAACGGGCTGATCTCGTCCACGTCGGCCTTGAGGCACGCGTCGATGTCGCTTTGCACCGTGCGGCACGCGCCGAGGACGCTCGCGCGGAGGCCCTCCTTCGCGATGGCCTTCACGGCGTTGAGCTCGCCCTCGCTGATCGCGGGGATGCCGCAGTTCAAAATGTCGACGCCGAGGTCGTCGAGCATCTTCGCGAGCTTGACCTTCTCGTCGAGCGTGTAGTACACGCCGGGCGTCTGCTCGCCGTCGCGCAGGGTCTCGTCCCAGAAGACGACCTTCTCGGGCATCCTCCGCGCGAGGTTCGCCTCGAGGTTCCAGTTGTGGACGAGCACGTCGTCGCGGTCCGGCGCGGGCATGGACGCGCATCCGCCCGGAAGCCTCATCAGGCTTTCGGGTTCCCGGCGACGAGCGCCGCCGCGAAGAGGCGGCTCCGGCCGTCCTCGCGCAGGTCCGGCCACGCGAGATACACGCGGTCGCCCAGGATCGCGGCGCCGATGTAGTCGCCGATGAAGGTGCTTCCCGCCGTCCCGTCGTTCGGGTCGCGGCTCGGCGCGCTTCCGACGACGCGCTCCGTGAAGGCGACGCCGTCCGCGCTCTCCGCCGCGTAGAGGACGTAGCTCGCGTCCTCCGCGTCGTCGCGCCGGTCAAGCCACGCGGCGACGACGCGCCCGTCGGGGGCGGCCGCGATCGTGGGCAGGAACTGCGCGTTCTTCGTCGCGCGCGGAAGCACGGTCGCGTTCCACGTCGCGCCGTCGTCATTCGAGCGGAGCAGGAAGACGTCGCTCGATTGGTCCTTCCCCTTGTCGGCCGTGATCATGAGGAGCGCGCCGTCGGGCGTCGCGACGAGCGTCGGGAGCACGAAGGCGCGGTAGCTCGAATTCGGGAGCTTGAGGTCCATGCGGTCGAGCGCGCGCGCGACGACCGGGTCGCTCCACGTGCGACCGTGGTCGGTGGAGCGCCGGAACTGGTGCGCGTAGGGATCGTAGCTGCGCCACGCGACGTTCACGGCGCCGTCGGGACCGATCGCGATCGACGCGCTGATGCCGAAGTCGTTGCGGGAGATCCATCCCGTCCTCCACGTCTTCGCGCCGTCCTCGCTCACGCCGACGCGCATGCCCTGGTCGTTCGGGGTCCCTCGCTGGCCGACGTCCTGGAAGCTCCAGACGAGGTAGATCCGGCCCGCCCTGTCGAGCGCGAGCGCCGGCTTGTCGTGGAAGATCAATTCCGTCGCGTACGAATCGACGAGCGCGGGCTCGCTGAACGTGGCGCCGCCGTCCCGGCTCGAAGCGATCCACACGGCGTTGCGGTAGACCGGGCCCGCCGCCGTGTACGCGATGCCCGCCATCCACGCCGTGCCGTCATCCGCATAGGCGACGACGAGGTCTCCGACGAACTGGTACCCCGCGAGGCTGCGGGTCGCGTCGGGCAGCATGCCCGGCACGACGCGCTTCGTCCAGGTCGCGCCCCCGTCGTGCGTGAACCACCACGATCCCCACAGGCGGTGGAAGGGTTTCGTCGTCGCGTCGGGCGCGCCGTAGTCGTTCGCGACGATGATGGCGTTCATCGGGTCGGTCGGATTCGCGGCGACGGCGAACTCGTTCACGCCCGGTCCGGAAAGCCCCCGGTTGCAGGCCGAGACCTCCTGGCCGTCGGGGCAGGCGAGGCCGCCCGCAGCGCCCGCCGCGGCGCCGGCGGCGTCGAGCCGGGTCCCGACGCATCCCGCGAGCGTGGCGGCGAGCAGGACGGGCACGAGGATGAGGGCGCGGCGCATGGGACCGGAGCGGGCCTCCGTCGCCATCAATGTTCTCCCGGGAAATCTTGATGCCCCTGAGCGCCATCCCTCCGCGCCGCCTCCGCCCTGCCCCGGGGATCCGTGAACCGCGGGACGCGGAGGGGCGAACCAAGGACGGCGCCCACCGAACGCCCGGGCTCATCGCCGGCGTGTCCGCCGTCTCCTGCGGGGGTCGTCTCCGTCCGCGGTGGGCGCCTCACATC
>Ga0247719_1000736_pt1 | contig 17127 bp, 14 predicted proteins | sample 41E_DmetaG_FD_189046 | JGI IMG/M metagenome (GOLD analysis project Ga0247719, IMG submission 189046) | Soil microbial communities from hillslope of Landscape Evolution Observatory, University of Arizona, Oracle, AZ, United States - 4-1-E_D | ecosystem: Engineered > Artificial ecosystem >...
CGTGATGATCGCCTGTCCCTCGGCGGGAGGAAAGACGCCATAGAGATGAAGCCTGTCTCGCTCCATCGACCACGACCACTCGAGGCGGCGCGCCGCGTCGACCTCGCCCGCCTCGTCGGCGCGCCGGAGGGCGTCGTCGCCGCGGTCCCGGATGGTAACGGGGGATACCTTCCGCGCCCACGGGATGAGGCGCTCCTCGTTCTCGGGCGTGGCGAAGCGGGTGAGCTCTACGACCCTGTCGAGGTCGAGCTCACCTGCTTCGAGCGCCGCCGCGATCTTGGGAAGCCGCTCGAGGGCGTGGGCCGCATCGACGTAGCGAGCGGCTTTGAAGCGGGTAAGCCGGAGATGCCCGGCCAGCCACATCGCCATGTCGGCGCAGCCGTCGTGCTTCCAACTGCCTTCGAGGTCGATCGCCCGCACCGCGCGCAGAAGGTCGCGGCCGGCGGCGCAAATGGCGGCGTGCGACGAATCGAGCTCGGCGGTGTGGGAAGACCCGGTGGGCGGCTGGATGACGGGGAACTGTGACATGGCTACTCCTACACATGCGTTCCGTTATCTGTGACAAACTATATCGAACACATGTTCGATATACAAGCCTTTTCGCCCTTTTTGCAGGCGATTTTGAAAACTTTCTCCGAAAGCCGGGGGCGCGGGATGTCGGCTCGATATATAGGAGACATGGCCACAACGTCGGAGCGCATGACGCATCGGCTGCCCGAGGACGTCGTCGAGACGGCGCAGGAGGCTTTCGGCCTCGACCGCCCCGGCGTGGAGGCGCTCGGAATGTTGATCGGTGCCTGTCCGCTGTTCCGGCGCGAGGGGGAGTCGTTCCCACCCGACATGCTCTCGAGGATGGGGATGATGTTCGCCTATCCCGGAGTGGCTCGAGCGGCGGCCTTCATGGCGGAGCACACGGAACCGATCCTGTACGACCTGGCGCGCCGGGTGGCATCGGGCGCCTATCGCGGACACAGGGCCGGCGCCTTGTTCGCCCTTGCCGTGAGCGAAGAGGAGCGCGGCAACATCGTCGCGGCGGAGGGCATGGTGACCGAGGCACTGGCCGACGATCCGGATTTCCTTCCCGCCGTGCGCGAGGGCGCGTTCTTTGCCTTCGAGCGAGGAAATGCCCGCCGAGCGCTCGAGTTGTTGTTGCGGTCCGGAGAAGATCCCGACGACCCGATCGTTGGATTCTTGCGTTCGTTCGTGCGGCCCCCGACGACCTCCGTTCCCCGGAACGCGCCCTGTCCGTGCGGATCGGGGAGGAAGCACAAGCTGTGTTGCCTTCGGGCGGAGCACCCGCTCGAGCGCCGGGCGCGGTGGCTCTACTTCAAGGTCGCGTCGTGGGCGGTCGACAAAGCCGGACCGACCGTGATGCGGGAGGTCGCCCGCCGCATGTTCGACGCGGAGCCGGATTCAGACGTTGCTCTCGACGTCGCGTTGCGGGATGCCACCGTCTTCGATGTGGCGTTGTTCGACGAGGGCGTGTTCGCGCGGTATGTCGACGAACGGGGAGTGTTGCTTCCCCGGGACGAGCGCGATCTGGCGCGTTCCTGGATGGGCACCGCGCGAGCCGGGTACGAGGTCGTCTCCGTGGCCGCCCGGCGTGGCTGCCGCATACGCGACCTCATAACGGGCGCGGAAATCGAGATCGACGATCCCGACGGCTGGGATTCCTACGAACGCCTCGACGTGCTGTTCGGGCGCGTCGTCCCGACGGGGGGTGGGCACATGTTCTTCGGGGTCCCCGCGGTCGTGCCCCGTCCGCAACGGCACACGCTCGTCGCAATGCTCGAAGCGGGTGGCGAATGGAACGACATCGTCCCGTGGCGGCAGTCGATGACGCGCCTTCCGGCCATGACGACGATGGAGGGTGAAGAGGTTGTGATGTGCTCTGCTCTCTACGAGGTACCCGATGCGGCATCGGCCAAGCTCGCCCTCGGCCGCGTGCTCGACCACGACCAGGATGGCACGTTCGCCTCGAAGGTAGACGTCGACGGCGAGACCTACGTTCGGGGGTGGATCTCGGTGGAGGGTGACACGGCCGAGATCACCGCCAACTCTATCGAGAGGTTCGAGAAGCTGACGTCGATATTGACGGAGTCGGTCACCGGGGCGCGGCTTGTTTCGGAGGACCGCCGGCGCCTCGACGAGATGCCTCCCGACGAGTTCGACGATAGTTCGATGACGGAGCCGCCGCCGCCCGAGATGCTCGCCGCGCTGGAGGCGCGCGTGGCCGCGTACGAGGAGAAGTGGTTGGACATGTCGATTCCCGCGCTGGGCGGCGCCACGCCGCGCGAGGCGGCCGAAAGTCCCGGGCTGAGACCCGAGCTCGACGCATTGCTCGACGACCTCGCATGGAGCGCGCGCCGCACTTCGGGCCCGGGCCGCTCGATGGACGCGGGCCGCATCAGGGCCCGGCTCGGGATCTAAGCCGCCGCCGGCCGCCCGTACGAGAAATGGCGCGCTTGACGCGCGGCCACCGCTCTCGCTATAATCGAACACACGTTCGATAACCGGCCGAGCGGTCCCTCCCCGGGCCCCTGGGCGAAGTTCCCCGGCGACGCCCACGCCGTCATCGGACGTGAGGGAGCGGGGCCCGATGGATCTGCCGATTCCGGCGGATCGATCGGGCCCCCTTGTGTTCCGAGTGAGAGCGCGAAAAACGAAAGCGACGAGGAGAGGTCACCGGCGCGCCGTGACGAAACGGTACGACGAAGACATCGAGGTCACCTCCGAGCCTCGGGCCGGCATCCCGGTCGCGTTTTCGTGGCGGGGGCGGCGCTACGACGTCGACCAGAGCCTTGCGACGTGGAGCGAGGCGTGGGCCGACGAATGCGACCGCTCCTTTTTCCGGGTCCTGGCGCATCCCCGGGGTGCGCTCTGCGACGGCGCGGTAGATCCCGACGGGTTCCTCATGACCAAAGGCGCCGTCTACGACCTCTACCTCGACGAGTTGCGCGGTGCGTGGCGGCTCGCCCGGGTGTGGGACTGATGGTTACTCTCGGAACCGATGAGCGAGCGCACGCGCTTCGACGCGTTGAGGGATGGATCGATGTCGATCCCGGTCAACGACCACCTCGGGTTCCGCATCGAGGACGGCACGACCGACGAAGTTCGGTTTTCGTGGACCGTCCCCGAGGACCTGTGCAACTCCGCGGGCGCACTGCAGGGCGGGATGCTCGCCGCGTTCGCGGATGCGGTTCTCGGTGGTGCGGCCGCGTTATACCTCGATCCCGAGACCTATCCCGCGCTTGCCGAGATGAAGATCTCGATCTTCCGGCCGGTCCCGGCCGGCACGGACCTCACCGGGGTGGGGCGCATCTTGAAGGCGGGACGCCGCGTCCTGTTCGTCGAGGCGGAGATCTTCGACCCCGACCGGCGGCTGGTGGCAAAGGCGTCGGGCACCGAGATACCGTCGCCGATGCCGTAGCCCGCTTTCTTCTCCTGTGCTTTCGCAGGGCGAAAGTCCAGGCACATAAAGCGGCAGGGCCGGGCCTCCGGTGAGCGGGTTCGTCCATCTCCACTGTCATTCGACGTGGTCGCTCCTCGACGGTGCGATCCCCGCCGAGATGTTGCCGCACCTCGCGGCCGCATTGGGCTACGACGCGATCGCGCTCACGGATCACGATTCCCTCACCGGTGCGGTGCGTTTCTCGCAGGCATGCCGGGACGCCGGCGTCAAGCCGATCTTCGGCGCCGAGCTGACGCTTGCTCCTCGCTCCGGGCGTACGGGCAAGGGGCGCGGCCGCGCCGTCGAGCACGTCACCGTGCTGGCGCAGAATGCGCGCGGGTACGCCAACCTGTGCCGGCTGATCACCGGCGCGCACTTGACCAACGCGCGCGGCGCGCCGGAAACCACGTTCGAGGCGGTGGCCGAGCGCGGCGATGGATTGTTCGTGCTGTCCGGGTGCCGGAACGGCGAGGTCGCGCGCCTTGCGGCCCGGGGGCGCATTCCGGACGCGGTCGAGGCGGCGCGCAAGTGGCACGGCGCGTTCGGCGACGCGTACCGGATCGAGATTTTCGACCAGCGCGGCTACGGAGACCGCACCCTGCGCGACCGCCTCTTGCGGATCGCCGGCGACGCAGGGGTCACGCCGGTTGCCACCAACGACGTTCACTACGCACGGCGCGCCGATGCATCGACCCACGAGCTGCTGCATTCCATAAAGGACATCGTTCCGCTGTCGCGCACCCACGCGCTCAGGCCGAACGCCGAGTACCGCCTCAAGGGGCCCGATGCCATGCGGGAGTTGTTCTCCGACGTCCCCGCCGCGTGCGACGAGAGCGTGCGGATCGCGGACGCGTGCAACTTCGACCTGGACCTCGGGAGTTACCACTTTCCCGACGGGGCGGTCGGCGGCGAGCGGGCCCAGGCGCTGCTGGCGCGCCGGTGCTTCGAGGGCGCGGCGCGCCGCTTCGGGACGATCCGAACCGATATCGAAGACCGCCTCCAGCACGAGCTCCGGATGATCCACAAACTGGGGTGGCCGTCGTACTTCCTGCTGGTCGCCGATATCATCGATCACGTCCGGGGCGTCCTCGGGATCCGCTGCACGTGCCGCGGGAGTGCGGCGGGATCGCTCGTCTGTTACGTCCTCGGCATCTCCGATGTAGACCCGGTGCGCTACGAGTTGTTGTTCGAGCGCTTCATGAACACGCGGCGCGAGGAGCTTCCCGACATCGACGTCGACGTCGAGTCGCACCGGCGCGAGGAGGTTCTCGACTACATCCTCCAGACGTACGGCCCCAACCAGACGGCGATCTGCTGCATGGTCGATACATTTCGGGCGCGCATGGCGATCCGCGACGTCGGCAAGGCCCTCGGGCTTCCGGGTGACGAGATCGATATCGTGGCGAAGGCCTTTCCGCGCATTGCCGCGCGTGACATCCCGGCTGCTATCGAGCGCCTTCCCGAGCTCGCGCGGACCAACCTCGGCGCCGGGCAGCTCGAGCGCCTCTTCTCGCTCTGCCGCGCGATCGATGGTTTCCCGCGGCACCTGGCGCTTCACCCCTCCGGCGTGATCCTGTCGTCGCCCGATCTCGGCGACCGGGTCCCGATGCAGGAGTCGTTCGGCGGGTTCACGATGCTGCAGGCCGACAAGGACGACGTCGAGCAGCTCGGGCTCGTCAAGCTCGACGTCCTCGGCGTGCGGATGCTGTCGGCGATCTCGCATGCGGTGGAGGAGATAGAGCGGACGACGGGCGACGCCCTCGACCTCGATACGATCCCCAAGGACGATCCCGCCACCTACGACCTGATCCGGTCGTCGCGGACGCTCGGGTGCTTTCAAATCGAGTCTCCGGGCCAGCGAGAGCTTCTGGCGCGCCTCCAGCCCGAACGTTTCGAAGACCTGATCGTCGATATCTCGCTGTTTCGCCCGGGTCCGGTGCAATCCGACATGGTGGGGCCCTATCTCGAACGCCGGCACGGCTTCGCGGAGGTCGTTTATCCCGATGAGTCGCTGGCTCCGGTGCTGCGCGAGACCAACGGGATCATCGTGTTCCACGAGCAGGTCATCCGGGTTATCGCCCTCGCCACGGGATGCTCGCTCGACGATGCCGATTACGTCCGCCGGCATCTCGACTCGGAGCGTCCCGCCCTTCCGGGGGATCCAACGTCGCGCCCGCGCACGAGCCTCGACGGCCCTCGCAACCAGATCGACGGCGACAACGCGGTAGGCCGGTGGTTCCAGCAGCAGGCATGCGCAAACGGCTACGCCCCGGCGGTCGCCCGCGCGCTGTGGAATGAGGTGTTCGCATTCGCATCGTTCGGGTTCTGCAAGTCGCACGCGGCGGCGTTTGCGCTGCCTACTTACCTATCGTCGTGGCTCAAGGCGCATCACCCCGCGGCGTTCGTCGCCGGGCTCCTGACGCACGACCCCGGGATGTACCCGCGCCGGCTCATGGTCGCCGATTCCCGGACGTTCGGGATAGACATCCGCCCGGTCGACGTCAACGCCTCCGCATCCGTATACCGCGTGGAAGACCGGGGGCGAGCGGTGCGTGTTGCGCTGTCGGCCGTCCACGGGATTACGGCCGCAGAGATGACCGCGATCGTGGCGGCGCGCCGAGAGGCGCGGTTCGGCTCGCTCGAGGACTTCTGGCGCCGGTGCGACGTGTCGCGGCCGACGCTAGAGAACCTCGTCCACGTCGGCGCCTTCGACGAAGTTGCCGGTGGGCGGTCGCGGCGCGAGCTGCTGTGGACGGCGACGTCGATTGCCGCCGAGGCGCGCTCGCGCATAGGCGCCCAGCTGTCGTTCCACTTGGACACGCCGATCGCGGAGCACCTTCCCGGCCTCCCCGACCTCTCCGCTCGTGAGGAGACCGAGGCGGAGCTCGAGGTGACCGGAATAGATGCCCGGCGGCACGTCATGGAGCTGTACGGCTCACTTGTTGCCGAGCTGCGGTGTACGGCCGGCGCCGACCTGGGGCGCGTTCGAACCGACCGCGAGGTGTGGGTTGCAGGTGTCAAAGTGGCAAGTCAGACGCCGGCTATTCGATCGGGACAAAGGATCATCTTCATCACGCTCGACGACCTCACCGGTCCCATCGACCTCACGTTGTTCGAGCGTGCGCAGCCCCGCTGTGCCGCTACGGTTTTTCACTCATGGCTCCTGGTGGTGAAGGGCGTCGTCCGCAAGCGCGGCGGCGCCTCCCTGACGCACGAGACACATCCGACCGCCGTGGGCGTCACGGTCGTCGTCGATGAGGCGTTCGATCTAGCCGAGCTTGCCCGTGACCGGAGCGATGGGCTGCCGCTGCCTCGGGCGCTTGCTCGTCAGCGCCGGCGGGCGGCGCGCGGCGCGGGCGGTTTGGGCGCCTCATCCGAGTCGCCGTCGAAGCTGTGGCACTCGAGCGGTGGTTCCGCCGGCCGCTAATGTGGGCGAGATGGAGCCGATCCTCCACGTCGACATGGATGCGTTCTACGCCTCCGTCGAGACGATCAAGGACCCGTCGCTTAAGGGCCGTCCCGTGGTCGTCGGCGGCCTCGGCGGCCGCGGCGTCGTGACGAGCGCGTCGTACGAAGCGCGCGAGTTCGGCGTGCGTTCGGCGATGCCGATTGTGAGGGCGCGCCGGCTGTGCCCGCATGCGGTGTACCTCCCCAATGACTTTGCCGCGTACGAGGACCTCTCGCACCGCATTCGCGACGTGTTCGCGACCTACACGCCGCTCGTCGAACCGCTGTCGCTCGACGAAGCCTTCCTCGACGTGTCGGGGGCGATCAGGTTGTTCGGCGCGCCGCTTGTGATCGCGCGGCGGATCAAGGCCGACATAGCCGCCCTCGGACTGTCATGCTCCGTGGGAGTTGCCCCGAACAAATTTCTGGCCAAGCTCGCATCGGCGCGAGCCAAGCCGGACGGCCTCCTCGTCGTCCCGACGGCGGACGTCGAAGCCTTTCTCCACCCGCTCCCCGTCACCGCGCTGTGGGGGGTGGGCGAACACACCGGCGCCATCCTTCGCAAGCTCGGTCTCCGCACGGTCGGTGATCTCGCGCGCATCGGACGTCGGACGCTCGAGCGCGCCCTCGGCGATGCCCTCGGCGCCCACCTCCACCGGCTCGCGGCCGGAGACGACGACCGGCCGGTGAAGCCGAACGATCCCGCGAAGTCGGTCGGATCCGAGGAGACCTTTGATTACGACCTCGACGAGCGCGAGGCGATCCTGCGGGAGATCCTGCGGCTCGCCGATCGTACGGCCGGACGCCTCCGGGCCAAAGGCCTGTGCGGGCGAACCATCACCCTCAAGGTGCGCTTTTCCAACTTCAAGACGGTCACGCGGTCCCGCACGCTCGCGGCCGAGCTCGATACGGGGCCCGAGATCTATGCGGTCGCGGCCGCCCTGTACGACGCGCTCGACCCCGACCGGCCGCGCATACGTCTTCTCGGGGTGGCCGTCACCTCGGTCGTTCCGGGGCCGCCGCGGCGCCAGTTGAGCATCCTCGCAGAAGCCGACGCTCCCGCCTGGAACGAGGCAACGAGAGCGATCGACGATATCCGGAAGCGTTTCGGCGCGGATGCGGTTCGGCCCGCCGCGCTGCTCGAGCAGAAGGGGGAGTCTTCTTCCCGCCTCTCCCTATAATCGAATGGTGCCCCTTTCGGAGCGTGAACGGCGCATCCTCGAAGAAATAGAAAAGAATCTCCTCGAAGAGGATCCCTCGTTCGCGGGAGGGCTGAGGCGGCGGAGCGCTTGGTCGCCGGCGTCGCGACGGAGGCTCGGGGCCGGGATGTTCGTCGGTGGCATCGTGCTGTTGCTCGCGTTCTTCATCACGCGCAACATCATCATCGGGGTCGGGGCATTCGGCACGATGGTCGCAGGAATGGTTTTGGTCGCGGGGTCCATCGCGACGAGGGACGACGATTCTTCGACGGCACGCAGCCGTCCGGGAGATGCGGCGCGAAAGGCGTTCGAGCGATGGGACGCTTCCGTGCGCAAGCGGCGCAAGCGTCTCTGAGGCACAAAGTTCCCCGCGCTCCGCACCGATTCGGCAAGCGCCCTTGCCGCGCCGGTGTGACGCGCGCTAGATTGCATCTTCGAGGTCCCTGAAGGGGGACGATGTCGTCCGGGACTCGTTGAGAGTGTTCGACCGTTCTTGTGTTTTGACCTAGGGAAGAAGCGGAGGTTCGCGCGCTCTGATGGAGGGTTTTACTGCCGAGCAGGCCATGCGTTTCACCGGTTGCACCGCACATCAACTTCGTTACTGGGATCGGATCGCTCTCGTTAAGCCGAGTGTGCAGCAGACCGGGGGGCGCCCCGGGGTACGCCGCTTCTATTCGTTTCGCGATCTCGTCGCGCTAAAGGTCGTGCGGTCGTTGCTCGACGGCGGGATGAGCCTGCAGCGCGTGCGGCGGGCCTACGACTATCTCAGAAGAAAGGCGCACCTAGAGGAGCACCTGTCGGAAGTGAAGCTCGTCACCGACGGCGTCAGCATTTTCAAGATGTGCCGCACCGACGGCGAAATCGTCGACGCGCTCAAAGAGGGGCAAATGGCGTTCTTCCTCGCGATCGACGAGATCGCCGCAAACGTCGATGGGCGGGTCTCGGAATACCTCTACGACCGCGAGGAATTCATCCATGCGTTGCGGCGCGTCGGCTCGGAGGTCGAGCGCGAGTTGGACCACGAGACCGTTCGGCGCCTACGCGCGGCGCCCTAGGTCGGCCACAGGTTCCGCGGCGAGAACAGCCGGGCGCCGCGTTCCCACCATGAAGCCTTGTGCCACAGGAGGCTGCGCATGTCGCGGACGAGGGACCGCGCTTCGCCCGAGTCGGCGGTGCTCGGCTCCGACGGCGCAAACTCGGCCCGCTCGTAGATCGACGCCAGCCGAAGTGCCTTCGTCGGCGGAAGTTCCTTGAGGTCCGCGATGCGACGGGCGTAGGCGCGCGCCGACTCCGCCGCGCCCCGCGGCGCCGCCAGCTCACCCGCCTCGATCATGAATTCGAAGAAGGCCGCGGCGGCGACGGCCCGGGGGGTGGTGGCGCCGCGATAGGCACGGCGGATGTGACGAGCCTTGAGGGCCGGAATCGCAGCCAGCGCGGCGGCCATCAAAACGATCAGCGCCAGTGCCAGACGCCGGAACGTCTGCTCCCACACGGCGTTCGTGTCGCCGTCGAAGCCGCCGCCGACGGTATCGGCGCCCTGCCCCGCCGGCTCCTGGAGACCGATTGCCGACGCCGCGCCGTCTCGGCTGGGGTCGTTCAATGCCCGCGCATCCAGCGTTCCCTCCGGCGTCTCCGCGCCGGCCGGCCCCCGCCCGCTCGCGCCCCCGTCGCTTCCGAGCGGCCCGCTCGACACGAATTCCGGCGACGTGTATGCCGGAGCAGTGGTGATGCGGCCGTTATCCGCTCGCGGCGTCGGCTCGAAGCGGACCCAGCCGTAGCCTTCGAAGAAGACCTCCGGCCACGAGTGCGCATCGATGCCCCTCACGGTGTACTCACCCTTCGTACGGGACTCACCGGGGAGGAAGCCGACGACCACCCGCGTGGGATACCGGAGAGATCGTGACAGGGCCGCGAACGCGGTCGCGAACTGCTGGCAATAACCACTCCTGGTCTCGAGCAGGAAACGCTCCAGTTCATCCGTAGAACTCTGTTGGTCGGCGGCGAGGTCCTCGGGACGCGGGAGCCGGTACGAGAAGTCGTCGCTCTGAAGGGCGTCTTGGATGGCAACCAGTTTGCCGTACGGCGTGGTTTCTCCCAGCGTCCAGCGGTTCCGGAGCTTCTCCACCCCCGGTGACAACTGGGGCATCTCACTGAACACCGGATCGGTGATCCCCGGCTCGGCCTCGATCAAGTCCTCGAACGTCGGGCGCGGCGCCACCGACGTCACGCGGTAGCTCAATTCCTCGCCGGCGGCCTCCGTCCGCAGGTCGCCGGTTTGCGGATGGAACCTGACGTCGGCGTCACCCTCTGTTACCTCAACGGTGCGGGGTTGGACCGCGGCCGGCAGATACCCGCCGCGAAGGCCGGCGACGGTTATCTCCTGTTCGATCTGAGCGCGCTCGGCAACCGACGGAATCCAGTCGCCCTCTAGCAGGCCGTCGTCGAGATCGCGTGCGTCACCGGCGGCGGGGCGCCACGTTTCGCCGTCGAAATTGGGCAGCGCCACAAGCCGCCAGTAGGAACTTCGATTCGATTTCACCGTGAAGAGGACCTGGTTGCTCTGGTTCACGAGGCTCGGCGCGATCGAGACGAGCGGATCGATGCGACCTCCTCCCCCGATGCCGCTTCCCGTTCCGAGCCCTTCACCGAGCTGCGTGCGCCAGGAGAGCAAACCATCACCAAGGGCGGGCAGGAACAGCGGAGCCACCAGCGCAATCGCGATACAGCCTGCGCCCATCCGCCGTGCGATTGACCCCGTGACGGATTGCGCATCGATCTCGGCCCGGTTCGGCCGCGCCGCGATCCACCGGCCCCACGAGCGCATGCGGTGTGAAGCTTCGAGCCCCCAGAAGGTGAGCAGCGCAGCGAGGAAAAACACCATCAGTACGGGCGCCCCCGCGCCGGTCCCGAAGATCATCGTGGTCGCGAACAGCGCGACCGACGGCAGCGTCGCGAGCAGCGGGCGCTTCCAGCGGAAGGTGGCGAGTTCGGCAATCGTCGCGGCACCCCACATTCCCGCCACCACCAGCACGACGTATCCCACCCTCACGGGGACCGGTGCGAAATCGACCTGCGAAAATGAATACGCCCGCACGATCGACCGAACGATGTTCGCGACCGCGCTCGGGGTCGGTAGCCCAAACAGTGTCTGCGGGGTCTCGAAGACGAATGAGACGTACCAGAGGAGCCCCGCCGCAGAAAGTCCGAGCGTCGGGAGGCTTCCGACGCCCAGCCGGCGGGCGCCGACCGCGACGCCGGTCGCAAGAAGCATTCCGAGCAGGATCGGACCGGGAAAGTCGCCCGATGCGAACAGCTGGTTGAAGGACACCCACGTCACGAGCAGAATTCCGGCAAGTCCTAGGCGTGTTCGTGATTCCGATCCCATGGCTCACCTCCTTGTGGAGAGCGCACGCTGCCGGTGGCCACTGCTCCCCATGCCGCCGCCAACGACTCACCGGGACCGAGCACGATCGCGGGAACGCCGGACCGCCCCAGCGCCGTTACCGCCCCCCGAACCCGCGACTCGGCTTCCCAGCGCGACTTTCCCGCGCCCGCCCGGAAGCGATGAGGCGGATACAGGAGGACGACCGCCGTTCCAAAACGACGCAGACAACGGGACACGGCACCGGCGGCATCGGGGGAGAGGTCGGTCGACACGACGACCAGCGTTCCCTCGGCAGTCGCTCCGAGTTCGAGTTCCGCGAGGCGCGCGAGCAGTGCATCACCAGCGCGCGGTTCGTCCGTCGGGGTCAGCGTGGCAAGCGCATCCAGGCACCGATGGAAGTGATCGGTGCCGCGCCCGGATGCGACGCCGGGATGATGTGCGCCTACGAACCGGTAGGTGTAGCCGGAGCGGTGATAGAGGTCGCAGAACGACGCCGCCGCCTCGACGGCACGCTCGAACCCGATCGATTCCGTGAATGCCTCGCCGGGCCCGGCGCGGTCGTCGAGGAGAATGCTCGCCCGCGTGTGCCACGGGGTTTCCTCCTGCCGGATCATCGGTTTCCCGCGCTTTGCAGTCGACGGCCAGTGGATCTTGCGGAGGTCGTCACCCTGGCTGTATTCGCGCATGGTGTAGAAGTCCTCTCCGCGGGCCCCCGACAGCTGCCTCAGTGCCGACATGCTGATGCTTCGCTGGGACCCCAGGTCACGCGGCAACGTGAGCCGCTCGATGCGCGGGTGGACCAGAAGCTCGTCGGTCGCGGCGAGCAGCGACGTCGCCCCCGCCAACCCGAATGGGTCGAGATAGGACACGCCGAGCGGTCCGATCGGGAAACGCCCGCGCCGGGGCGGACGGATCTCGTATGCGGCCGTGCGCACTCCTCCGCCCTCGACGCCGGAAAGGGCAAAGCGGGCGTGACCGGCAAGATCGAGCGGCAGGCGATCGTCGATGAGGAGGAGGGGAAGGGTGCGCCGCCCGACGTTACGGAGATGGAGCTCGACCGCAACCGCCTGTCCCGCGCGCGCCCGTGCGGGGACGATCGTACGTTCGACGCGCAGGTCGTCACGCCGCAGGGCTACGACCACCGCGCCGATGGCGACTAGGGCGATGATGCCGAAGCCGATCTGCTCGAGGACTCCGGTCCCAAACGACCGACCGACGACCCAGAGAGCGACTCCCGTTGCGGCGGTGAACCAGCCGCGGGCGGTAGGCATGAGGCCCCCTAGGACCCGCTTGCGGGAACGGGCACGCGGTCCATGAGCCCGCCGAGAATGGCTTCGGCGTGCGCGCCCCGCATCTGCGCCTCCGGTGCAAGAACGATCCGATGCGCCAGCACCGAGATGGACAGGTCCTTGATGTCGTCGGGAATGACGAAGTCGCGGCTCCGGCTGGCCGCAAGGGCGCGGCACGACTTGAGTAGGTAGAGCGATGCCCGTGGGCTGGCACCGAGATAGATGTCGGGATGTTCCCGCGTTGCTTCGGTGATGTCGACGATGTAGCGCTTTAGTGACGGCGCCACGTGGACATCGCGCGCCGCCTTGATGAGCACCGAGACCTCGGTCGCGTCCGATACCGGTTGAAGCTCGTCGAGGACCGAATGGGCGCCGTGCGTGTCGAGGATGTCGAGCTCCGCCGACCTGCCCGGATAGCCCATCGAAAGACGCATCATGAAGCGGTCGAGCTGCGATTCCGGAAGCGGATACGTGCCTTCGTGCTCGAGGGGGTTCTGAGTTGCGATGACCATGAACGGTTCATCGAGCCGGTAGGTCGTCCCGTCGACGGTGACCTGACGCTCCTCCATCGATTCGAGCAATGCAGATTGGGTCTTGGGAGAGGCGCGGTTGATTTCGTCTCCGAGGCAGATGTTGGCGAAGACGGCCCCCGGCTTGAACTCGAACTCGCCGGTCCTCTGATCCCAGAAGTTGACCCCGGTTACGTCGGTCGGAAGGAGGTCGGGGGTGAACTGGATTCGCTGCCACGTGCAATCGATCGAGCGCGCAAGCGATTTCGCGAGCATCGTCTTCCCGACGCCCGGAACGTCTTCGAGGAGCACGTGTCCCTCTGCGAGGAGGGCCACCAGGGCGCGGCGGATGACGTCTCCTTTCCCCTGAATCGCGCGTTCGACGTTTTCCGCAATGCGTTCGAACGATGCTTGAAATTGTGAGAAATCCTTGGGTGGCCCGGCCGTCATGCCTTGCTCCTCCTCGAGATCGGCGGACTCAGGTTAGCAGCGCGTCGAACTTTCACGAAAGATTCCGCCCGGAACACGATCTGTGGGCCGGCCCATAGATGACGTTCGCCGGCGGGGGCGGGTTCCCTGGTGCGACCACGTCGCAGGGGATGGAACTCTGTAGTCTTCGAACCTGGTCGGCAATATGAGGAGGGTTTGATGGCCGGATGGGGTGACGATCCCGAGCTCGAGCGTTTGCGGGGGCTGCTGGAGGACGGATGGAAGGTCGTGGACATTGCGGAGGATCCGGATGCACCGGGCGGCCCGAGCGACACCGTCTCGCTCGAGAAGGACGGCGACCGGACCCAGTGCACGTCCGATCACCTCGCATTTCATCGCTACGTCGAAGGGCTTAAGGCGGAGTCCGACGGCTGAGGACGCTCCTCCTACAAATGTAAGCAGACGAATATGCTCGCCGACGGCGGCGGGTATGCGGCCGAGGGAGCGCACCGGATCTACCGGCGGGGGACCGGCCTCTACTATCTGCGCGCCCGCTACTACGACCCCAAGACCGCGCAGTTCGTGACCCGCGACCCGATTCTCGCAGTCACGCGCCCGGCTTACCTCTACGCCGACGACTCCCCCGTGAATGCCACCGACCCGACCGGCTTGACGACGCCGAAGCCGGGGATGGACGAGCGGCTCGTCGAGGAGGCGCGCAAGAAGTATCCGAAGAAGGCAAACCGCAACGAGAACCACCACATCATCGATTACATGGGTGGCGACGAGGACGGCCCGACCTCCTGCATCGGCGCCGCCTACCACCAAGAGATCACCAACGAATGTTGCAGGCAATGGCCGTATAAATCGGCAAGCCGAGTGTGCAGAGGCGAGCAGAGATTCTTGAAGAGGTCTACGGAAAGTTTCCGATCCCGGACCCGGATCCGGAGAGCGCCGAGGACCAGACCGGGAAGGCCCTCGCGAGTGGCCCGGGGAACGCATTCCTTCTCGAAACGTTCCGGTCCTCGATGCCGGTCCTGTCGTCGGTCGGCCCGGCGACGTTCCGGCCCCCGGCGGCCCCCGGTGTTCTTGAGCTCCTATGGCAAAGTGGCGGGTGCGGTGTTGTAGTTGACGCGGCGAAAAGAGGAGTTCCCGTGAGCCCGACGACGCTTTCCGCCGTTCGTAACGATGCGTGAGACGATTGAGTTCCGAGTCGATGAGGTCTATGCGTCGCAACATCTGCCGTCCGGTGTCGGGACGCGTCTAGGGGACAGCGTTCGCAAGGTGGTCGTTCCGAGCGACGATCCGCTGGCCGAGCGCATCATCGAGCTGAACCGAGAGTTTCGTTCCAGAGGAGACTTCTTCTTCCTCGGCTGGAGGATCCGCCGTACCTACTCGGCCGTCGAATTGCGCAATGCCGAGCTGGTGCACCTGCCGATCAGCCACATCTTCGAGCCGACCGGCGAGGAGTGCGGGACCGTCTACGACGAATCTGCCGGGTGCCCGCTGTGCGGGGCGGGACGAGAACAGGTCTCCAACCTCCGTCTCGACGTCACGAGGATCCCCAAGTCGCCCGACTTCGCGGCCACGATCGCAGGTGACGAGTGGGTCGTCTCGGAGCGGGTCGCCGAGCTCTTCCTGCGCGCCAAGGTGAGCGGCGTGACGCTGCGCCCGGTCGAGCATGCCCGACCGGCCCGCAAGAAGCTCCCGGTGTGGTACCAGCCGGTGCCGGTCGCTCACGCGGTCGAGGTCGCGGTGCCGCCGACGCACTTCGGCAACAACCCGTCGGACGACGGCGTCGACCCCCGCTACCGGTGTCCCCGGGGGCACACCTACGGCCTCAACCTGTTGTCGGAGCTGTGGGTCAAGCGGCAGTCGTGGGACGGAAGCGACTTCGTCGTGACCAAGACGTTCACCGGCTCGAAAGGGGAGGGCCTCCTGCGGCCCTACCGTCACCTTCTCGTGTCGCAGCGCTTGTGGCGCCTGCTGAAGGACATGGGCGCCAAGGGGTTCCGCGAGGAAGTGGCACATACGGTCGACTGAGCGGGGCGAGAGCCAAAATTTCTGAATTTCTCCGCGGAGCACCTCGATTCGAGCCCGTCTGTGTCACACCCCCGCGTCAGAATGACAACCATGGAATTCGACCCGATGGACGAGGCGATCAAGTGGCTCGAGAAGGCCAACGCCGACCTCACCCCCGAGCTCATGACCGCGGACTTCGCCCGCGACCGCCTCGCCAAGTACGCCCGCGCCGAGAAGCTCGCGGCGTTCGGCCGGACCCTGCTGGCCCGCAAGCTCGACGACGCGGCCGAGATCGCCCGGGCGGCGGGCACCTCGCTCGGGAAGGCCAAGGCGACCGTCGAGGCGGCCGCCGCGCTGGGCGACGCCGGCGAGACCCGGGACGCGTTTCGCAAGGGCGACATCTCGCTCGACCAGGCAAGCGAGATCGCCAAGGCGGAGCAGGCCCGTCCCGGTTCCGCCGCCGAGCTGCTCGATCTCGCCGGCAAGGAGTCGTTCCACGTGCTCAAAGACAAGGCCCGCCGCGTCGTCTCCGACGCCGAGCAGTACAAAGACTTAGGTCCCCGCCAGCGGGCCGCCCGGTCGGGGCGCAGCTACACCGGCGAGCTGGGCATGGTCCACATCAACCTCGCCTTAGAGCCCCATGTGGGGGCCCCGATCGTTAACCGGGCCGAAGCGGAGGCGGGGCGGCTTCGTCGCACCGCCACGAAAGAGGGCACGGTCGAGCCGTTCGAGCGGTATCTGGCCGACGCCTACGCCGCGCTCCTGGCCGGCACCGCCGCCGGTCGCCCCGGGCGCGCCGAGATGGTGGTTGTGGTGAGCCACGAAGTGGCGAAGCGCGGGTGGAGCGAGGTCAAACAGGGCGAGACCTGCAAGATCCCCGGCGTCGGGCCGGTGCCTCCGGAGAAGGCCAAGGAAATCGCCGCCGATGCGTTTCTCACCGGGGTGTTCTACGACGGGGTCGATCTCCGCCACCTCAAGCGCTGGACCCGCAACACCCCGGTGGAGGTCCGTCTCGCCCTGAGGCTGGGGGAGCCGCCCGACTTCGACGGGATCAGATGCGCCGATTGCGGCAACCGCTTCGGCACGCAGAACGATCACGTCTTACCCCACGTCGCAAAAGGCCCCGCCTCCACCGGCAACCTCGAGCCCCGGTGCCGGTCGTGTCACGACCTCAAGACGGCCGCCGACCGCAAGGCCGGCAAGCTGCGGCCGCCCGACGGGAAGCCGGCTCCGCCGGGGGGTAAACGGGCTCCGCCGCCACGCGGGTAAGACGGGCTCCGCCGCCCGGGGAGACGGGCTCCGCCGCCCGGGGAGACGGGCTCCGCCACGCGGGGTAAGACGGGCTCCGCCACGCGGGGTAAGACGGGCTCCGCCGCCCGGGGAGACGGGCTCCGCC
>Ga0247719_1000737_pt1 | contig 17125 bp, 15 predicted proteins | sample 41E_DmetaG_FD_189046 | JGI IMG/M metagenome (GOLD analysis project Ga0247719, IMG submission 189046) | Soil microbial communities from hillslope of Landscape Evolution Observatory, University of Arizona, Oracle, AZ, United States - 4-1-E_D | ecosystem: Engineered > Artificial ecosystem >...
CGATCTGGTCGAAGGCGGTGAAGGACACGTTGGGGTTCTGGTCGTGGAGGACCTTGGTGATGGCCGCGGTCAGTGTTGTCTTCCCGTGGTCGATGTGGCCCATCGTGCCCACGTTGAGGTGCGGCTTCGTGCGGTCGAACTTCTGCTTGGCCATGGGGGTCCCCTTACTCGCCTCGTACCCGGGCGACGATCTCACGCGAGATCGACTCGGGCACCTCCTGATAGGAGTGGAACTGCATCGTGTAGGTAGCGCGACCCTGGGTGCGCGACCGGAGGTCGGTAGCGTATCCGAACATGTCGCCGAGAGGCACCTGAGCCCGGATCACCTGGCTCGACCCTCGCTGCTCCATGCCCTCGATCCGGCCTCGCCGGCTGGACAGGTCGCCGATGACGTCGCCCATGTAGTCCTCGGGGGTCACCACCTCGACGGCCATGATCGGCTCGAGGAGGACGGGATGGGCCTGGCGCGTGGCCTTCTTGATGGCCAGCGAGCCGGCGATCTTGAACGCCATCTCCGAGGAGTCCACGTCGTGGTAGGAGCCGTGGACCAGCGTGGCCCTCACGTCGACCATCGGGTAGCCGGCCAGCACGCCGCTCTGCAGCGACTCCTGGATGCCGGCGTCGATGGAGGAGATGTACTCCTTGGGGATGATGCCGCCGACGATCTTGTCCACGAACTCGTAGCCGCCGCCGGGGCCCGTGGGCTCGACGTTGAGGACGACGTGGCCGTACTGGCCACGACCACCGGTCTGGCGCACGTAGCGCTCCTCGACCTTCTCGACGGCCGTGCGGATGGTCTCCCGGTAGGCCACCTGCGGCTTGCCCACGTGGGCGTCCACCCGGAACTCCCGCAGCATGCGGTCGACCAGCACTTCGAGGTGGAGCTCGCCCATGCCGGCGATGATCGTCTGGCCGGTGTCGACGTCGGTGTGCTTCTGGAAGGTCGGGTCCTCCTCCGACAGCCGCTGGAGGGCGTCGGTGAGCTTGTCCTGGTCGACCTTGGTCTTGGGCTCGATGGCGACGTGGATGACCGGCTCGGGGAACTCCAGGGTTTCTAGGACGATGGGCGAGTTCGGGTCGCAAAGCGTGTCGCCGGTCGTGGTCTGCTTGAGGCCGACGGTGGCCACGATGTCGCCGGCGAAGATGACGGTCTTGTCCTCGCGGTGGTTGGCGTGCATCTGCAAGAGGCGCCCGATGCGCTCCTTGCGGTCCTTGGTGGAGTTGAGGACGGCATCGCCCTTCTTGATGCTGCCGGAGTACACGCGGAAGTAGGTGAGCTTGCCCACGTGGGGGTCGCTCATGATCTTGAAGGCCAGGGCCGAGAACGGCGCCCGGTCGTCCGCAGGGCGCTCCAGCTCCTCGATGCCCTTGAGGTCCATGCCCGTGACCGGAGGAAGGTCCACGGGGCTGGGCAGGAAGTCGACGACGGCGTCGAGGAGGGGCTGGACGCCCTTGTTCTTGAACGCCGAGCCGCACAGCACGGGGACTATCTCGTTGGCGATGGTGCCCTTGCGCAGCGCCTTGCGGAGGTCGTCGGCGGTGATCTCCTCGTCGCCGACGTACTTCTCCATGATCACGTCGTCGGAGTTCGACAGGACGTCGACCAGCTTCTGGCGGTACTCCTCGGCCTGGTCGGCGAGGTCGGCGGGGATCTCCTCGACCTGCCACTTCTCGCCCATGCCCTCCTCCCAGACGAGCGCCTTCATGCCGATCAGGTCGATCATGCCCCGGAAGTGGCCCTCGGCGCCGATGGGGATCTGGACGACGCCGACGCTGGCGTCGAGCCGGTCGCAGATCTCCTTGACGGCCTTGAAGAAGTCGGCGCCGATCCGGTCCATCTTGTTGACGAAGCAGATGCGCGGGACCTTGTACTTGTCGGCCTGGCGCCACACGGTCTCCGTCTGCGGCTCCACGCCGGCCACCGCGTCGAACACGGCGACGGCGCCGTCGAGCACCCGCAGCGAACGCTCGACCTCGACGGTGAAGTCGACGTGGCCCGGCGTGTCGATGATGTTGATCCAGTTGTCCTTCCACCGGCAGGTGGTGGCCGCGGACGTGATGGTGATGCCCCGCTCCTGCTCCTGGACCATCCAGTCCATGACCGCGGCGCCCTCGTGGACCTCACCGATCTTGTACGTCTTGCCGGTGTAATAGAGGATGCGCTCGGTGGTGGTGGTCTTGCCTGCGTCGATGTGGGCCATGATCCCGATGTTGCGGGTGCGGGCCAGCGGGAACTCTCGGATGACGGGTGCTTCAGCCATGACTTCTGATCTCTCTCCATGACACCGGCCGGGCGCAGCGCGCCCGGCCGGTGGACAACTCAGACGGGGGGCTTACCAGCGGTAGTGGGCGAACGCCTTGTTCGACTCCGCCATCTTGTGGACGTCGTCCCGCCGCTTCACCGACGACCCGGTGGTGTTCGAGGCGTCGAGGAGCTCGTTGGCCAGGCGCTCGGCCATGGTCTTCTCCCGGCGCTGGCGGGCGTAGCCGACCAGCCAGCGAATGGCGAGGGTGTTGGCCCGGCGGGGCCGGACCTCGATGGGCACCTGGTAGGTGGCGCCACCGACACGCCGGCTCTTGACCTCGAGCTGCGGCTTCACGTTGTCCATGGCCCGCTTGAGGGTGGCCACCGGCTCGGCGCCGGTCTTGTCCTTGATGATGTCCAGCGCGCCGTAGACGATGCGCTCGGCGGTGGAGCGCTTGCCGCGCACCAGCACCTTGTTCACGAACTGGGTGACCAGCACCGACCGGTAGATCGGGTCGGGCATGAGCTCGCGCCTCGGCGGCGGGCCTTTCCGAGGCATCTATCCATTCCTCCTGTTGGCCGCGATTGCGCCCGAAGGGCGCCCATCCTGCCGGCAGCAGAAAGATCGGCGGAGGGCGAGCCGGCTCCGCCGGTCGCCCGGAGCGCCATCAAGCTCGCCGAGCAAGCTCTGCTTGCGAGGCGACATTCCCTAACCCTTCTTGGCGCCGTAGCGGCTACGGGCCTGCTTGCGGTCGCGGACGCCGGAGGCGTCGAGGACCCCGCGGATGATCTTGTAGCGGACCCCGGGAAGGTCCTTCACCCGGCCGCCACGGACGAGGACGATCGAGTGCTCCTGCAGGTTGTGGCCCACGCCGGGGATGTAGGCGGTGACCTCCTGGCCGGTGGTCAGTCGCACCCGGGCCACCTTGCGCAGCGCCGAGTTCGGCTTCTTGGGCGTGTGGGTGTACACGCGCGTGCACACGCCCCGCCGCTGCGGGGCACCTCTCAGAGCCGGCGTCTTGGTCTTGTCGGACTTCGACTCGCGGCCCTTACGGACGAGCTGGGCGATGGTGGGCACGAAGGGACAGTCTAGACGACTCCGGCCCTGTCCCGGTCGGGCCGCGTCTGCGCCCTCAGGCCGCGGCCAGGCGCTCCAGTACCGGAACCGCCTCGGAGACGTCGGGAAGCCCGGCCATCTCCTCGGCCATGACCCGCGCCGCGTTCAAGAACTGGTCCATGGAGAACAGCGGCACGACCACCTGGGGCACGCCGCCGGCAAGCGCCGTCATCGTGGTCCCGAATCCGCCGTGACCGAGATCGGCACGCCCGGGCGAAGGGGATGAGCGGCCCGAAATGGCCCGCTCCCGCCGTCGTCGAGAACAGGATTCGCACGCCGCGAAAATCTAACGAAGGGTTCCGGCTGCAGTTCGCGGCGCGGACGCGGCGAACTGCAGCCAGTTCGAGTGGTTTCGACTAGCCGGCGATGTCGGGCGCCGTCCCGAAGAAGCTCTCCTCGTCCTCGCTGGGCCGCTCAGGAGCGACGGTCAGCGTGGTCCCCTCCATGGCGTCGGGGTCCCGGCCCACGTTGGCCAGCCAGGCCGCCGGGTCCTGGACGTCGGAGGAGTAGTACGGCAGCGGCTGGTACTCCGGCGCCTGGATCTCCAGGCCCCGGTAGCGGAGCATGCCCGTGCCGGCAGGGATGAGCTTGCCGATGATGATGTTCTCCTTGAGGCCCAGGAGCTGGTCGCGCTTGCCCTCGATGGCCGCCTCGGTGAGCACCCGGGTCGTCTCCTGGAACGACGCCGCAGACAGCCAGGACTCCGTGGCCAGCGACGCCTTGGTGATGCCCATGAGCTCGGGCCGGCCCTCCGCCGGCGTCTTGCCCTCCTGGACCAGGGCCCGGTTGACCTCGGCGTACTGCCGGGAGTCGACCCGCTCGCCGGGGAGGAGGTCGGACTCCCCCGGCTCGGCGACGAGCACGCGCTTCAGCATCTGGCGGACGATCAGCTCGATGTGCTTGTCGTGGATGGACACGCCCTGGGGGCGGTACACCTGCTGGACCTGGTCGACCAGGTACTGCTGGGTCTCGCGGATGCCCTTGATCTCCAGCAGCTCCTTGGGGTCCTTGGGCCCCTCGACCAGGGCGTCGCCGGCGACGACCTCCTGGCCCTCGGCGACGAGCAGGCGGGCCAGGTCTCGGTTGGAGATGGGGTAGCTCTCCTCGGACCCGTCGTCACCCACGATCGTGACCGTGCGACCCTTGACCTCGTCGTCGACCATGCGGACGACACCGGAGGTTCGGGCCAGGATGGCCTTGCCCTTGGGCGTGCGGGCCTCGAACAGCTCGACCACGCGCGGCAGGCCGTGGGTGATGTCGGTCTGGGCGATGCCGCCGGTGTGGAACGTGCGCATGGTGAGCTGCGTGCCCGGCTCGCCGATGGACTGGGCGGCGATGACGCCCACGGCCTCGCCGAGCTCGATGGGCCGGCCCGTGGCCAGCGACCGGCCATAACAGGCCGCGCACACGCCGTGGGTGGCCTCGCAGTTGAGGACCGAGCGCACCCGCACCCGGTTGACGTTGGGATCGTCGCGGAGGGCGACGATCTCCACGTCGGTGGCCTCGGTGCCCCGGGGGTACACGGTTCCGTCGGCCAGCGTCACCGGCTCGGCCAGGATCCGCCCGTACAGGCGGGTCTCCAGGCTGTTGCGGCGTCCGGCGGTGTCGGGCTCGATGTGCTCGAGCCAGATGCCGCGCGGCGTGTCGCAGTCGAGCTCGCGGATGATGAGCTCCTGAGCCACGTCGACCAGGCGACGGGTGAGGTAGCCGGAGTCGGCGGTGCGCAGGGCGGTGTCGGCCAGACCCTTCCGGGCGCCGTGGGTGGAGATGAAGTACTCGAGGACCGACAGGCCCTCGCGGAAGTTCGACTTGATCGGGCGGGGGATGATGTCACCACGAGGGTTGGCCACCAGACCGCGCATACCGGCGATCTGCTGGACCTGCATGATGTTCCCTCGGGCCCCGGAGCCGACCATCATGTCGATGGGGTTGAAGACCATGGCACCCAGCGTCTTCTCCATGGCCACCCGCACCTCGCGGGTGGCGTTGGTCCACATCTCCACTTCCTTCTGGCGGCGCTCGTCGTCGGTGATGATCCCCCGGCGGAACTGGGACTCGATCTTGTCCGCTTCCTTCTCGTACTTGTCGAGGATCGCGCCCTTGTCCGGCGGGGTGGTGACGTCGGCCATGGAGATGGTGAGCCCGGACTGGGTGGCGTAGCGGAAGCCGAGATCCTTGATGGCGTCGAGGCTCTTGGCCACCTCGGCCTTGGTGTAGTCGGCAACCAGCCGCTCGACGATGTCGGTGATGTCGCGCTTCTTCACCGGCCGGTCGATGTAGCCGACCTTGGCGCAGAAGTCCGGTGGCAGGGCCCGCTCGAACAACAGCCGGCCGGCGGTGGTGGAGCGGTAGCGCGGGGTGCCGTCGTCGGCACCGTCGCGGATCCGGATCTGGGCGTGGATGGGCAGGTCGCCCTCGTCGACGGCCCGCTCGACGTCCCACAGGTGCGAGAACTTGCGGCCCTCGCCGGCGACGCCGTCGGTCTGCTCGGTGAGGTAGTAGATGCCGATGACCATGTCCTGGCTGGGCACGGTGAGCGGCCGGCCGTGGGCCGGCGACAGCACGTTGTTGGCCGAGAGCATGAGCACCCGCGCCTCGGCCTGGGCCTCGGCGGACAGGGGCAGGTGGACGGCCATCTGGTCGCCGTCGAAGTCGGCGTTGAAGGCGGCACACACGAGCGGGTGGATCTGGATGGCCTTGCCCTCGACCAGCAGGGGCTCGAAGGCCTGGATGCCGAGGCGGTGCAGGGTCGGCGCCCGGTTCAGGAAGACCGGGTGCTCCTTGATGACCTCTTCGAGGATGTCCCAGACCTGCGGGCGCCGGCGCTCCACCATGCGCTTGGCCGACTTGATGTTCTGGGCCAGCTCGGTGTCGACGAGGCGCTTCATGACGAAGGGCTTGAAGAGCTCGAGGGCCATGAGCTTGGGCAGGCCGCACTGGTGCAGCTTGAGCGTGGGGCCGGCGACGATGACCGAGCGGCCGGAGTAGTCCACCCGCTTGCCCAGCAGGTTCTGGCGGAACCGGCCCTGCTTGCCCTTGAGCATGTCGGACAGGGACTTGAGGGGACGGTTGCCGGGACCGGTGACGGGACGGCCACGGCGGCCGTTGTCGAACAGGGCGTCGACGGCCTCCTGGAGCATGCGCTTCTCGTTGTTGACGATGATCTCGGGGGCGCCGAGGTCGAGGAGGCGCTTCAGGCGGTTGTTGCGGTTGATCACCCGGCGGTACAGGTCGTTCAGGTCCGAGGTGGCGAAGCGGCCACCGTCGAGCTGGACCATGGGACGCAGGTCCGGCGGGATCACCGGCACGGCGTCGAGGATCATGGCCTTGGGCTCGTTGACCCGCCGGCCAGTGGTCTCGTCGCGCCGGTTGAAGGCGGTGACGATCTTCAGGCGCTTGATGGCCTTCTGCTTGCGCTGGGCCGACAGGGGCCGGCGGCCGTCGGAGGCGTCGATGCCCTCGCGGAGCTTGACCTCCTCGGAGTCGAAGTCGATCTCGCCGATGAGCTGGGCGATGGCGTCGGCGCCCATGCCGCCCCGGAAATACTCGCCGTAGCGGTCACGCAGCTGACGCCAGACGACCTCGTCCTCGATGATCTTGCGGGCGAAGAGGTCCTTGAACTCGTCGAACGCCCGGCGCGCCAGGTCGATCTCGGCCTGGGCCCGGTCGCGGATGAGGGCGATCTCCTTGTCCGCCTGCTTCTGGCGGGCCTTGATCTCGGAGTCCTTGGCCCCACCGGCCTCCAACTCGACGACCTCGCCCTCGAGGGTCTTGAACCGGCGGTCGATGTCGACGTCGCGCGAGCGCTCGATCTCGGCCAGCTCCTCGAGGAGCTCGGCCTCCAGGTCGGGCTGGTCGGCGTGCCGGCGCTCGTCGTCGACCCACGTGACCAGGTTGGCCGCGAAGTAGATGACCTTCTCGAGCTGCTTGGCCTTCAGCTCCTCACGGGCCTCGGTGCCCATGAGCAGGTAGGCCAGCCAGCTGCGCGTGCCGCGGAGGTACCAGATGTGGACCACGGGGGCGGCCAGCTCGATGTGGCCCATGCGCTCGCGCCGGACCTTGGAACGGGTGACCTCCACCCCGCAGCGCTCGCAGATGATGCCCTTGAACCGGACGCGCTTGTACTTGCCGCAGTAGCACTCCCAGTCCTTGGTGGGACCGAAGATCTTCTCGCAGAAGAGGCCGTCCTTCTCCGGCTTCAGTGTGCGGTAGTTGATGGTCTCCGGCTTCTTGACCTCCCCGTTGGACCACGTGCGGATGGAGTCGGCCGTGGCCAGCGCGATCCGCAGCTGATCGAAATTGTTGACGTCGAGCACTTAGAGCCTGCCTCCTCGCTCGGCTGCACGCCGGGCGTCCTCTTCGTCCGAGCCGCGTTCGGGGCGGGACAGGTCGATGCCCAGCTCCTCGGCGGTACGGAACACGTCTTCGTCGAGCTCGCGCATCTCGATCTCCTCGCCCGTGGTCGAGAGCACCTCGACGTTGAGGCAGAGGGACTGCATCTCCTTGATGAGGACCTTGAAGGACTCGGGGATGCCGGGCTCGGGGATGTTCTCGCCCTTGACGATGGCCTCGTAGACCTTGACCCGGCCGAGGACGTCGTCGGACTTGATGGTGAGCAGCTCCTGCAGGGCGTAGGCCGCGCCGTAGGCCTCGAGGGCCCACACCTCCATCTCCCCGAAGCGCTGGCCGCCGAACTGGGCCTTCCCGCCCAGGGGCTGCTGGGTGATCATCGAGTAGGGGCCGGTCGACCGGGCGTGGATCTTGTCGTCGACCAGGTGGAGGAGCTTCAGGATGTAGACGAAGCCGACGGTGACGGGCCGGTCGTAGGCCTCGCCGGTGCGGCCGTTGTAGAGCGTCTGCTTTCCGTCCACGCCGACCAGGCGGGGACCGTCGGGCACCGCCGAGTCCGAGTGCAGGCGCTTCGTGAGGATCTGCTGGATCGTCGGGTGCTTCCCGGAGCCCTCGTCACCTTCCTCGTCCCAGTGGGCACCGTCGAAGACCGGCGACGACACCCAGACCGCGGGGTCGGTGACCGGGCGGGTCTTGGTGGCGGTGGTGGAGGTGGGGGCGCCGTTGACGGCGCCGTCCCACCCGTAGCGGGCGGCGTAGCCCAGGTGGCACTCCAGCACCTGGCCGACGTTCATACGGCTGGGCACGCCCAGGGGGTTCAGGATGATGTCGACCGGGGTGCCGTCGGCCAGGTGCGGCATGTCCTCGACCGGGAGGATCTTGGAGATGACGCCCTTGTTGCCGTGGCGGCCGGCCAGCTTGTCGCCCTCGCTGATCTTGCGTTTCTGGGCGACGTAGACCCGGACCAGCTGGTTCACGCCCGGAGCGAGCTCGTGCTGCTCCTCGCGGGAGAAGACCTTGACGTCGATGACCTTGCCGGTCTCGCCGTGGGGAACCTTGAGGCTCGTGTCGCGGACCTCTCGGGCCTTCTCGCCGAAGATGGCCCGCAAGAGGCGCTCCTCGGGCGTGAGCTCGGTCTCGCCCTTGGGGGTGACCTTGCCGACCAGGACGTCGCCGGGGCCGACCTCGGCCCCGATGCGGATGATGCCGCGCTCGTCGAGGTCCTTGAGGATGTCGTCGGAGAGGTTCGGGATGTCCCGGGTGATCTCCTCGGCGCCCAGCTTGGTATCGCGGGCGTCGACCTCGTGGGCTTCGATGTGAATCGACGTGAGCACGTCGTCGCGCACCAGGCGCTCGGACAGGATGATGGCGTCCTCGAAGTTGTAGCCCTCCCACGGCATGAAGGCCACGAGCAGGTTCTTGCCCAGGGCCAGGTCGCCCTGGTGGGTGGAGGGGCCGTCGGCCAGCACGTCGCCCAGGGCGACGGTCTGGCCCTCGTCGACGACGGGCTTCTGGTTGATGCAGGTGCCCTGGTTCGACCGACGGAACTTGGCCAGGCGGTAGAACTTGCGGCCCAGCGCGCGGCCGTCGGGGTCGGACCGGCCGTCGGTGTACTGGACGACGATGTGGTCGCCGGTGACCTCGACGACCTCGCCGTCGCCCTCGGCCAGGACGACGTCGCCGGCGTCACGGGCGGCACGCTTCTCGATGCCGGTGCCGATGTAGGGAGCCTCGGCCCGGACCAGGGAGACGGCCTGGCGCTGCATGTTGGCCCCCATGAGGGCCCGGTTGGCGTCGTCGTGCTCGAGGAAGGGGATCATGGCCGTGGCCACCGAGACGATCTGCTTCGGCGAGACGTCCATGAGGTCGACCTCGGTGGGCGGCACGTAGTCGATCTCGCTGGTCGTGCCGTAGGACGTGCCGCCGGCGCCGATGCGCACGCCGGCGCCCTGGGGACCACGGCGGACCAGCACCCGGTCTCCGACGAACTGGCCGTTGTCGTCGAGGGTGGCGTTGGCCTGGGCGATGACGTGCTCTTCCTCCTCGTCCGCGGCGAGGTACATGATCTCGTCGGTGAGGCGGCCGTCGACCACCCTGCGGTACGGGGTCTCGATGAAGCCGAAGTCGTTGACCCGGGCGTAGGTGGCCAGGGAGCCGATCAGGCCGATGTTCGGCCCTTCCGGCGTCTCGATCGGGCACATGCGGCCGTAGTGGCTGGTGTGGACGTCACGGACCTCGAAGCCGGCCCGCTCACGGGAGAGACCGCCGGGGCCCAGGGCCGAGAGACGGCGCTTGTGGGTGAGGCCGTCGAGGGGGTTGGTCTGGCCCATGAACTGCGAGAGCTGGCTGGTACCGAAGAACTCCTTGATGGCTGCGACCACGGGGCGGATGTTGATGAGCGTCTGCGGCGTGATGGCCTCGACGTCCTGGGTCGTCATCCGCTCGCGCACGACCCGCTCCATCCGGGAGAGGCCGATGCGGACCTGGTTCTGGATCAGCTCGCCCACCGACCGGATGCGGCGGTTGGCGAAGTGGTCCTGGTCGTCGAGGCGGTACCCCGGCTCGCCGGCGGCCAGGTGCAGCAGGTAGGTGGTGGCGGCCAGGATCTCCGACGGGCTCAGGACGAACTGGTTCTGCTCCGGCCGCTCCAGGTCGACGCCGAGCTGCTCGGCGATCTTCTCGATCTCCGGGCCGAGCTTGCGGTTCAGCTTGTAGCGGCCGACGCGGGTGAGGTCGTACCGCTTGGGGTTGAAGAAGGCGTTCTCGAAGTAGGCGCGCGCCGCCTCGACCTGGGGGGGCTCGCCGGGGCGGGCCCGCTTGTAGATCTCGACCAGCGCCTCTTCCCGGGTGGGTGCGAGGTCCTTCTCCTTCTCCCACTGGCCCTCGAGGAAGTCGAAGTGGTTGACGAAGCGCTCGAGGAAGCCGGGATGGGCCTCCTGGTCGTAGCCCAGGGCCCGCAGCAGGACGAACAGCGACAGGCGCCGCTTGCGGGCCACCCGGGTGCCGGCGGTGACGTCCTTGCCCGGCTTCTGCTCGATGTCGAACTCGATCCACTCACCACGATAGGGGTGGATGGTGGCGGTGGCGATGGTCTTGGCGTCGCGGCCGGGCTGGAAGATGACGCCCGGGGAGCGCACGAGCTGGGAGACGACCACGCGCTCGGTGCCGTTGATGATGAACGTGCCCTTGTCGGTCATCATCGGGAAGTCCCCCATGAAGACCGTCTGTTCCTTGATCTCGCCGGTGGTGGCGTTCATGAAGCGGGCCCGCACGAAGATGGGCGCGGAGAAGGTCATGTCCTTCTCCTTGCACTCCTCGACGGTGAACTTGGGCGGCGGCCGCAGGTCCGGGTCCTCTGCGTCGAACTCCAGCTCGAGGCGAAGCTGGCCGGTGAAGTCCTCGATGGGGCTGATGTCCCGGAAGGTTTCGGACATCCCCCGGTCGAGGAACCATCTGAAAGAGTCTCGCTGAACGGCGATCAGGTCCGGGAGGGACAGGACCTCATCAAGGTTGGAAAAGGAAAAACGTTCCCGGGGGGCGGGACGAGTGGGCAAAACCTCACTCCTTCGCGAAGAGTGCTGGGCGGGCGGTGCTGGAGATTCGGAGGCGAGCGGGGCAGGGCAGGGCGGTCAACGCCGGGCGCGCGCGGTCAAGCCGGTAGAAAAGGACGGCGACTCGCGGGCTGGCACGGCAGAGAACAGAATAGCTGCAGCTGCGCGAATGGGCAAGCCAGCTCGGATCAAGCTGGGTTGAGGCTATTCGACTCGGTGCCTGCGGTCAAGGCTTGTGGACAACATGCGACCGGCCCACGGCCGGCCCGGGCGTTTGGTCGATCGGCGGCGGTATGGCAACCCCGATCGACCAAACGCCTCGCTACTTGAGCTCGACGGTGGCGCCGGCGCCTTCCAGCTGGGCCTTGGCCTTCTCGGCATCTTCCTTGGAGACCTTCTCGAGCACGGCCTTGGGGGCGCCGTCGACCAGGTCCTTGGCCTCCTTGAGGCCGAGGTTCGTGAGGGCGCGCACCTCCTTGATGACCGGGATCTTCTGGGCGCCGACCTCGGCCAGGATGACGTCGAACTCGTCCTGCTCCTCCTCGACCGGGGCGGCCTCGGCGCCACCACCGCCGCCCCCGCCGGGGGCGGCCACGGCCATGGGCGCAGCCGCGGTCACACCGAACTTCTCCTCGAAGTCCTTGAGGAGCTCGGAGAGCTCCAGCACGGTCATCCCGGCGATGCTGTCGAGGATCTCTTCCTTGGTGGCCATCTACTGGTTCCCTTCTTCTTGCTGACGCTTTTCGACGAGTGCGGACAGGCCGTAGGCCATGTTGCGGGGCAGGGCCTGGAGCAGGCCCGCCATCTTCTGGAGCGGGGCGGCGAGGGCGCCGGCCAGCTGGGCGAGGATGACCTCGCGGGGGGCGACGTCGGCGAGGGCGCCGGCGTCCGCCGCGCTGAGCACCGTGGTGCCGAGCAGGCCACCCTTGATGGTCAGGTTGGGGTTGGTGCGGGCGAAGTCCCTGAGGGACTTGGCCACGGCCACCGCGTCGCCGTCGACGAAGGCGATGGCGGTGGGGCCGACCAGGAGTGCGTCGAGGCCGGCCAGGTCGAGCTCGGCGGCCGCCCGCCGGACCAGGGTGTTCTTGTAGATCCGGTAGTCGCCGCCCGCGTCACCCACCGACCGGCGCAGGGTGGCCAGGTCGGAGACCTTGAGCCCCCGGTACTCGGTGAGCAGGGCACCGCTGGACGACGAGAGGCGCTCGCGCACCTCGGTCACCACGGCGACCTTCTCAGGCCTCGGTTCTCCCACTTCGGTTCCTCCCGGTGTTCGTGACGCGCGAACGTTCCCTCGGGAGTGTTCACGCCTCGTTGGGCGGGCCCTCGTGGAGAGGGCCGCTTACGCGCCTTCCGGCGCACCGAATGTCTACGGCGATCTGTTGTGACTCCAGCGTACTAGGCCGAGGCGGTGAGCTCCTCGTCGAGGGCCCGCAGCGGGTTGGGATCGACGCGGACGCCGGGGCCCATGGTCGAGGAGAGGGCGATGCTCCGCATGTAGCGGCCCTTCGCCGACGCCGGCTTGGCCCGCTGGAGCTCCTCGATGACGGCCTGGAGGTTCTGGAGGAGGGCGCGGCGGTCGAAGCTCACCTTGCCGATGGGCACGTGGATGTTCCCGTAGCGGTCGGTGCGGTACTCCACTCGCCCGCCCTTGAACTCACGCACGGCCCGCCCGACATCAGTGGTCACCGTCCCGGTCTTGGGGTTGGGCATGAGGCCACGGGGGCCCAGGACCCGGCCGAGCTTGCCCACCTGGCCCATGAGGTCGGGGGTGGCGATGGCCACGTCGAAGTCGAGGAAGCCGCCCTGGACCCGGGCCACCAGGTCGTCGGCGCCCACCACGTCGGCGCCCGCCTCGCGGGCCTCGTTGGCGGCGTCGCCGGCGGCGAAAGCCACCACCCGCACCGTCTTCCCCGTGCCGGCGGGCAGGCCCACCGTGCCCCGGACGATCTGGTCGGCCTTGCGAGGGTCGACGCCGAGGCGGACGGCCAGCTCCACCGACTCGTCGAACTTGGCCGCGGCCAGGCTCTTGACCAGGTCGACGGCCTCGCCGGGGGCGTGCTGGCGCTCACGGTCGAAGCGGCGGATGGCGTCGACGTACTTCTTGCTGTTCTTGTTCGTGTGGGTCATCGGATCAGCCCTGCACCTTCAGGCCCATGGAGCGGGCGGTACCGGCGACCTGGCGCTTGGCCGCCTCGAGGTCGTTGGCGTTGAGGTCGGGCATCTTGGTGGTGGCGATCTCGGTGACCTGGGCGTCGGTGACGGTGCCCGCCGACTCCCGGCCCGGCGTCACGGAGCCCTTGTCGATGCCGGCGGCCTGCCGCAAGAGGACCGGCGTGGGGGGTGTCTTGACGACGAAGGTGAACGTGCGGTCCTCGAAGACGGTGATCTCCGCCGGCACGACCGTGCCCCGCTGGGCCTCGGTGGCGGCGTTGTATGCCTTGCAGAACTCCATGATGTTGACGCCGTGCGGGCCGAGGGCCGTACCCACCGGCGGCGCCGGCGTCGCCGCCCCCGCCGGGATCTGGATCTTGACGACAGCGGCGACGCGTCTCTTGGCCATGAAGCTTCTCCTTGTGGTGCAAACGGCGCCGGGCGCCTCCCACCAATTATCGGAACGGTGCAGTGTATCGCCGGCGGCCATAGTCACCGCCGAAGGTGGTCCCGAGTCGGCTGCCGGACAGAAAGAACGGCGAGGGCGACCGGGTCCGCCGGTAGCCCGAGGCGCAGCTGCCTCGCCTCGCAGCCGCTGGTTGGGAGGCGAAACTAGAGCTTTGCCACTTGTGAGAACTCGAGCTCGACAGGGGTCTCCCGGCCGAAGATGTTGACGAGGACCTTGAGCTTCATCTGGTCCTCGTTGATGTCGGCGATGGTGCCGGTGAAGTCGGCGAAGGGCCCTTCCCGAACCCGGACGCTCTCGCCGATCTCGTACATGGCCCGGTGGCGGGCCTTCTTGGGGGCGCCGTCGGCGCCGGTCGGCTGCACCTGGAGGATGCTCTCGACCTCTTTGCGAGAAAGCGGGGTCGGCTTGGCGCCCAAGCCGACGAAGCCGGTGACCCCGGGGGTGTTGCGGACGACCCGCCACGAGTCGTCGTCGAGCTCACACCGCACCAGGAGGTAGCCCGGGAAGACCTTCTTCTGGACGGTGACCCGCTTGCCGCCCTTGAACTCGATGACGTCCTCCATGGGGATGACGCACTCGAAGATGCGGTCCTCCATGTTCATGGAGGCGATCCGGCTCTCCAGGTTGGACTTCACCTTGTTCTCGTAACCGGCGTAGGTGTGCACCACGTACCAGGACCCCGGGCGGTCGTAGGGGCTCTCGACCGGGGGCTCGTCCTCCTCGTCGTCGAAGCCCTCCTCCAGCAGCTGGTCCTCACTGAGGGCCTCTTCGAGCACGGCGGCCGGCTCGTCGGCCAGGGTGCCGGCCGCGGCATCGGGCGCGGCGAGGACGACCGGCTCTACGTCGGCGTCGTCCAGGGAAGCGGTGTCGACCTCGGTGGCGACCGGCTGAGGGTCGTCGGTGGGGTGCGTGGGGTCGGTCACTTGAAGAGGAAGATGACGCCCTTGGCGAAGACGTAATCGAGGCCGAAGATGATGGCGGTGAGGACCAGGAGGGCCATCAGCACCACGATGGAGTAGTTGATGACCTCCCCGCGGGTGGGCCAGGCGACCTTGCGGAGCTCGCCGCGCACCTGGCGGGCGAACTCGGCGGGGCCGACGCGCTCCTTCGTCGCCACCCGGGTGGCCGGCGGGCGCGGCGCTTCCTTCCGGGCCGGGCTGCCATCAGCGTCGACCTGACCCTGGCGCTGCATCAGTCGCTTCATCTCTCGGTTCACGGCAACTCTCCACTCGAGTCGGGGACGAACGAGCAGGGCAGGAGGGACTCGAACCCCCAACCGCCGGTTTTGGAGACCGGTGCTCTGCCAAATTGAGCTACTGCCCTCAGCAGGCCAGCCCCTGACGTACGCGACCGAAGGTTATCGCATCCGTGACGACGGGCTATCGGCAGCGCCGGGATCTAGCTGGCGAGGCGGACCCGCCGGCGGGCGCGGGTGGCCAGGATGGCCCCGGCGGCGCCGGCGGCGGTGGCGGCGGCGATGCCGCCAACGTAGGCGACCCGGCGGCCGTTGAGCAGGTGATGGATCGCCCGCCGCTCGCCCGCGGCCTCGAGGGCGGCGAGGATGTCGGGGACCAGGCCGGGCGTGGGCTCGAGCACCTCGGTGCGCAGCTCGTGGAGCCGGCGCAGGACCTTGCGGTACTGAACCAGCTCGGCTTGGCACCGCAGGCAGGCGGCCACATGACGCTGCATCTCGATGTCGGCGACCTCCAGGCCGTCGACGATGCCGGGCAGGGCATCGGCGACATCGTCGCAGGACACACCGCCATTCCCGAAGAACCGGCTAGACCGCACGTGCTCTCTCCTCTCCCGGCATGGGGAACAGCCGCTCCCGTAGCTTGCGACGGGCCCGATGCAGGCGCACCTTGGCCGCCGACTCGGTGATCCCCAGCTCCGACGCGATGGCGTCGTGCGGGAGGTCGTAGACGTCGCGCAGGACCACGACGGCCCGCAGGATGGGGGGCAGGTCGGCCAGGGCGGCGGTGACCTTGTCACGCAGCACGCCGGCCTCGGCCATGCCCTCGGGATCGGACTCGGGACGGTCGTCGAGCACGGTCTCGTCGTCGGAGAGCTCGTCGTGACGGCCCTTGGAGCGCCGCGACAGGTGGGTCGACGCGCAGTTCGCCGTGATCCGGTACATCCAGGTGGAGAACCGGGCGTCGCCCCGGAACCGCTTGAGCGACCGGAACGCCCGGAGGTAGGCCTCCTGGGCCACGTCGCGGGCGTCGTCCTCGTTGCCGGTGAGGCGGTAGGCCAGGGTGTAGACGTCGGCCTGGGTGGCCTCGACCAGCGCGGTGAAGGCGGCGGCGTCGCCAGCCTTCGCCGCAGCCACCAACCGAGCCTCTTCTGACGGGATCACCACTTCTACGACCGGTGCGTCCACCGGAAGGTTACTACCGGTTAGCGAGTCTCCCGGTGAGTCGTGTGGGTCCGGTCCCAGCGGCAGTACTTCTTGATCTCCATGCGTTCCCGGTCGTTCTGCTTGTTCTTCATGGTGATGTAGTTCCGGCGCTTGCACGTCTCGCACGCGAGCGTCACCTTCACCCGCTTCTCGCCCTTCGATGCCATCCAGGTCTCTCTCTCGGCTCACAGATCTCGATCCAGTTTTACCTCACTGCGAGGGCGGGAGCCCGAGCAGTCCGCCGAGCACCGCTCGGCGGTAAGAGGGAACAGCCGCCCCGCCGGCGGCGGGGCGTCGAAGCAGTTGGGGGGCTGTCGGGGGGCTCTCCCCCCGACAGTTCAATCCAGTATCGCAGCCCACTGCGAGGGCGGGAGCCCGAGCAGTCCACCGAAGCTCCGCTTCGGTGGGAAGGGGGACAGCCGCCCCGCCGGCGGCGGGGCGTCGAAGCAGTTGGGGGGATGTCGGGGGGCAGAGCCCCCCGACTGCGAGGCCATGAGGCCGAGCAGTCCACCGAAGCTCCGCTTCGGTGGGAAGGGGGAGAGCCGCCCCGCCGGCGGCGGGGCGTCGAAGCAGTTGGGGGGCTGTCGGGGGGCAGAGCCCCCCGACTGCTACTTCAAAATCTTCGTCACCCGACCTGCACCGACGGTTCGCCCGCCCTCGCGGATGGCGAACCGCAGGCCCTCGTCCATGGCGATGGGGTTGATGAGCTCGACCTGCAGGGTGATGTTGTCGCCGGGCATGACCATCTCGGTGCCCTCGGGAAGGGTGATCTGGCCGGTGACGTCGGTGGTGCGGAAGTAGAACTGCGGCCGGTAGTTCTGGAAGAACGGGCTGTGGCGCCCGC
>Ga0247719_1000740_pt1 | contig 17029 bp, 7 predicted proteins | sample 41E_DmetaG_FD_189046 | JGI IMG/M metagenome (GOLD analysis project Ga0247719, IMG submission 189046) | Soil microbial communities from hillslope of Landscape Evolution Observatory, University of Arizona, Oracle, AZ, United States - 4-1-E_D | ecosystem: Engineered > Artificial ecosystem > Mesocosm...
AGCAAAGGTCTCGCAGCGCTGGTGCCTCGCCGCCGTGCGACGCACGCACCACGAGCACCGGATGGCTGCCGTCGGTGGCACCGGCGACGAGCTCGCGGCCGCCCTCGACGCCTTCCTCGCCGGCGAGGGCTCTCCCGCCGTGGCCGCCGGGCGGGCGACCCGGGGCCGTGAGCCGAAGCTGGCGTTCCTGTTTGCCGGCATGGGTCCTCAGTGGTGGGCCATGGGTCGCCACCTGCTCGCCGACGAGCCGGTTTTCCGACAGACCCTTGAAGAGTGCGACGCGCTGCTCCGGCCGATCAGCCGCTGGTCGCTGCTCGAGGAGCTCACGGCGGACGAGGCCAACTCGCGCATCAGCGAGACCAGTGTCGTGCAGGTCGTCAATTGTGCGTTCCAGATCGCGCTCGCCACGCTGTGGCGCTGCTGGGGCGTCGTCCCCGACGCCGTGGTCGGCCACAGCGCCGGGGAGATGGCGGCCGCCCACGTCGCAGGCGCCCTCACCCTCGGCGACGCGCTGCGCGTCGCCTACCACCGGGGGCGGCTGCTACAGCGGGCCGCCGGCACCGGGACGATGCTCGCGGCCGGCATCGCAGCCGAAGAGGCGGCGCCGCTCGTGGAGGCGCATGAGGGGCGAGTGTCGCTTGCCGCGATCAACAGCCCGACCTCGATCACGTTGTCCGGGGATACCGGCGCCCTCGAGGACATGGCGGCGGCACTCGAGCAGCGCCAGACCTTCTGCCGCTTCCTGCCGACCGAGGTGCCCTACCACGGCCCGCAGATGGACGCGGTGCGTGACGAACTGCTCGAGGTGCTCGCGGACCTCAGCCCGCAGCCCTCCGCCATCCCGATGCTCTCCGAGGTGACCGGCACCTGGGTAGGCGACACTCTCCTCGACGGTGGCTACTGGTGGCGCAACATCCGTCAGCCGGTGCTCTTCGCGCCCTGCGTCGACGCGTTGATCGACGACGGCTACGACCTGTTCTTGGAGATCAGCCCGCACCCGGCCCTCGCCACGTACGTAACCGAGAGCCTGGCGCGGCGTGACACGCCCGGCACGGTGGTGCCCAGCCTGCGCCGCCACGAGGACGAGCGTGAGGTCATGCGGCGTGCGCTGGCGGCGTTGCACGTCCGCGGTCGCGTCGTCGACTGGTCAAACGTCGCCCCGCAGGGGATGTGCGTCCCACTCCCACCGTACCCGTGGCAGCGCGAGCGCTACTGGCTCGACCCGCCGCGCACGTCCGGGATGCACGGCGGCGTCGACAGCGGACATCCGCTGCTCGGCCGACGGCTGCCCTCGGCGTGCCCTATCTGGGAGGGCGACCTGGCCGACGCGCGGGTGGACTACCTCGATGGCCACGTAGTCGAGGGCACCGTCGTCTTCCCCGGCGCCGGGTACGTGGAGATGGCGCTCGCTGCCGCCCGACGCGAGGCCGCCGGCGACGCGCCGGTGACGCTCGAGAACGTGGAGTTCCGCACGCTGCTCTTCCCGGGCGAGGGCCGGGACCGGGCCATCCAACTGCTGTGGCACCCCCACACCGCGTCGATGGAGGTTCACAGTGCTCCCAGATCGGACGAGCCGGCCTGGACCCTGCACGCCACCGCCACACTCGGTTCCGGGTCGGGCAGGGCAGCCACGCCGACGGACGTCGACCTCGCAGCGCTGCAGGCCCGCTGCCCCGAACCGGTCGCGGTCGACGCCTACTACGCGCTGATCGAGACCTACGGGTTCCGCTACGGCGGTGCCTTCCGGGGCCTCCAGCAGGCCTGGGCGGGTGACGCCGAGGCGCTCGCCCGCATCGCCTTCCCACCCGACGTGGCACTCCCGACCGAGGCCTACGAGGTCCACCCGGCGTTGCTCGATGCGGCCTTCCAAGTCCTGGTGGCGGCGGCCGGGCGACCCGCAGGGACCGGGGGGCCCTCCGGGCCGCTGTTCCCGGTGACCGTCCGGCGCGTCACGTTCCACCACAGCCCCGGTGCGCGCTACTGGGTGCACGTCACCGTCCACCACGCTTGCGAGGCGAAGATCGAGGGCTCGGTCAACCTCATCGACGAGGATGGCGAACTCGCCATGTCCTGCGAGGGACTCCGCCTCGACGTGCTCGACGAGGGGCGCGGCGACGCGACGGGGGAGCGCATCGACGACTGGCTCTACGAACTGGGCTGGGAGAACGCACCGCTCCAGGACCGGGAGGCATCCGGGGATCCGACCGCGGTGATGGGCGACGGCGCCGGTGGGCCGACCGCGCCGGGGGCGCTGGTGCGTCCGGCGACGGTGGTGGCCCGCGAGCTGGAGGCGGGTGGCGGGCCGGAGCGGACCCCCGGCGTCGTCGAGTACCACGACAAGATCAGGCCGGTCCTCGACCGCGTCGCCGCGGGCTATACCCGCCTCGCGCTCGCCGAGCTGGGATGGGACGCCGGCCGCGACGCCCAGTCGTCCGCCGATGACCTGATCGAGCGCCTCGGCGTCGTCCCCGAACGCCGCCGGCTGCTCGCCACCTTGCTCGGACTGGCACGTCCGGCGGCAACCGGCGGTCGGGTGGGCTCCGCCGTGAGCGGCGACGCCGAACCCGGGACCGCGCACCACGCGCTCCGCCGGGAGCTCGACACCCTCGTCGCCCGGGCCCCGGCCTTCGGCGCCGAGGCCGCCCTGCTGCGCACCGGTGGCGAGGCGCTCGCCGGCATCCTGTGTGGCGACGAAGACGCCCGGGAGGTCCTGTTCGGCGGCGAGGCCCTCGAACTCGTCACTCGGATGTATCACGAGAGCCCCGCCTGCCGGACCTACCACATGGCGCTCGCCGACGCGGTCGCCGCCGCGGCCGAGGGTGGACCGGACGGGCGGCGGCGGCGTGTGCTCGAGGTCGGTGCGGGGACGGGCGCGGCCACCGCCACGGTCCTGCCCGCGCTACCACCGTCGACCGAGTACGTCGTCACCGACATCTCTCCGCTGTTCGTGTCCCATGCCGCGCAGCGGTTCGGCTCGCGCCCGCACACCCGCTTCGACGTGCTCGACATCGAGCGCGACCCGCAGTCCCAGGGATTCGCGCCCGGCTCCTTCGACATGGTGGTCGCGGCCGACGTGCTGCACGCCACCGCCGACCTGCGCGTGAGCCTCGGCAACGCCCGTCGCCTCCTCGCCCCCCACGGGCTGCTCGTGCTGCTCGAGCTCGCCTCGCCCGGGGCGTGGCTCGCCCTCGTGTTCGGCCTGCTCGATGGCTGGTGGCGCTACACCGACACCGATCTGCGCCCCGAGGGTCCGCTCCTGCTGCCGCAGCAGTGGTGCAACCTGCTCGACGCCTGCGGGTGGGAGCGGCCGACCCCGCTGTTCGCCGAACAAGGCGGGCCAGAGGCGCTGCAGGCGCTCGTCCTGGCCCACGCGCCCGCCGCGGCCGGCGGCGGTGAGGAAGCGGTGCCGGGGCGCGCGCCGGTTGCCGCGGTCCGGGCCCAGGCGACCCGGGCCATCGGCGCAACCGGTGAGCGCGGGGCCCTGCCCACCCGCAGCTGGGTGCTGCTCACCGACGGGCGGGGTGTGGGGGAGCGCCTCGCCGAGGCGCTGCGGGACCACGGCGACACCTGCACCCTGGTCGTCCCCGGCCACACCCACGGTAGACGGGTCGACGGCACGATCGAGCTGCCGCCCGGCGACGCCGCCGCCATCGAGCGGCTGCTCGGCGACCTCCGCCAGCACGGAAACGCACCGGACGCCCTCGTGCACCTCTGGAGCCTCGACCTGCCCGCGTTGGACAGCGCGGGCGCCGATGAGCTCCTCGACGCGCAGCAGCTCGGATGCGGGTCTGTCCTGGCGCTCGCACAAGCGCTGGAGCGAGGCGGCGGTGAGCCTCCCGAAGTATGGCTGGTGACGGCCGGCTGCCAGGCGGTGGACGCCCACGACGACGTCCCCAACGTCGCTCAAGCGCCGCTGTGGGGGCTCGGGCGGGTCCTGATGAACGAGCAGGCCGACACCGGGTGCCGGCTCGTCGACCTCGGCCCGGAGCCTGCCGCCGAGGAGGTGGCGGCGCTCGCAGCCGAGCTCATCGCGAACGAGCCCGACGAGGAGGTCGCACTACGCGGGTCGCGCCGTTACGCCCGTCGCTTCCGCCGGGCGGCGTTGGGCTCGGGATCCATACGGGACGAGCCCCGACCGCTGTCGCCCGATGAGAAGAGCTTCCGCGTCGAGATCGATGAGCCGGGGATGCTCGAGCGCCTGACGCTGCGCGAGACCCCGGACGCCGCGCCCGGTCCCGGCCAGGTGGCGATCCGTGTGCGGGCCTCCGGGCTCAACTTCCGGGACGTGCTCCAAGCGCTCGGGATGCTGCCCGAGGCGGCTCTCGGCCCCGAGGCCGAGGCCCACGTCCCCGGGATCGAGTGCAGCGGCGTGGTGGTGGAGTGCGGCGAGGAGGTGGGCGAGTTCCGTCCAGGCGACGAGGTGATCGCGCTCGGGTGGGGGTCGCACGGCTCCCGGGTGGTGACACGCGTGAGCCTTACGATCCCCAAGCCGCCGGGGTTGACGTTCGCCCAGGCGGCGTCGATCAGCAACGCCTTCGTCACCGCCGAGTACGCCCTCGGGCACATGGCGCGCCTGGCCTCTGGGGAGCGGGTGCTGCTCCACTCAGCCTCCGGCGCCGTCGGGCTGGCCGCGATCCAGTACTGCCGGCGCCTCGGCGCGGAGGTGTTCGCCACCGCCGGCACATCGGACAAGCGCGCCTACCTGCGTTCGATGGGGGTCGAGCACGTGCTCGATTCGCGATCGCTCGACTTCGTCGAAGAGGTCCGCGAGCGCACCGGCGGAGAGGGTGTCGACGTGGTGGTCAACTCGCTGGCCGGGGAGGCGATGCGGGCGAGCCTCGAGCTGCTGCGCCCCTACGGCCGATTCGTCGAGCTCGGCAAGCGCGACGTCTACGAGGACACCGAGATCGGACTGCTGCCCTTCCGACGCAACCTCACCTACACCGCGATCGACCTGAACCAGTTCGCGCTCGATCGGCCGGACGAGGCCAAACGCCTGCTGCTGGACGCGGCCCGGCAGGTCGCCGACGGCACCTTCACGCCGGTGCCGCACACGGAGTTCGACCTCGGGCAGGCCGAGGAGGCCTTCCGTCTCATGGCGCAGGCGCGCCACATCGGCAAGGTCGTCCTCACGGTCGACGAGCCGCACTATTGGGTGCACCCGGACCGTGACGCCCCGCTGTGCGACGCCGACGCCACCTACCTCGTCACTGGCGGGCTCGGCGGCTTCGGGCTGGCGACGGCGCAGTGGCTCGTGCGCCAGGGCGCACGCAATCTCGTGTTGACGAGCCGATCCGGTATGCCCCAGGACGAGGACGCGCTGGCCGCGCTCGGCGCCTCCCCCGCCCGCGTCGTGGTCGAGCGGAGCGACGTGGCCAGCGAAGCCGACGTGTCCCGCGTGCTGAGGCGCATCCACGATGACCTGCCGCCGCTGCGGGGGATCGTGCACGCCGCCATGGTGCTCGACGACGACCTGCTCGCCCGCCTCGACGAGCAGCGGTTCCGCGCCGTGCTCGCCCCAAAGCTTGCGGGCGCGTGGAACCTTCACCGGCTCACCGCAGAGAAGTCGCTCGACTTCTTCGTGCTGTTCTCGTCCATCGCGTCAGTGATCGGCCACCCGATGCAGGGCAACTACGCGGCGGCGAACGCCTTCCTCGACTCCCTCGCGGCTCACCGCCAAGCGCGTGGGCTGCCCGGACTCGCGGTCGGCTGGGGCGCCATCGCCGAGGTCGGCTACGTGGCCCGCCGCTCCGAGCTCGCGCAATATCTGACCCACAGCGGCCTCGTGGGCATCGCGCCTGAGCAGGCGCTCGAGACGCTGGAGGCGCTGTTGCGACACGACCGCGCCCACGTGGTCGTGTCACGCATCGACTGGCCGAGCTTCATGGAGGCAAGCACAACGCTCAGCGGGTCGCGCCGCTTCCGGTCGTTCGTGCCGGCCAGCAGGGGCGGGGGCGGTGACGGGCCGGCGCAGGGAGACGCCGCCGCGGCGCTCACGCTCCTGGAGCGCGCCACCCCCGAGGAGCGACCGGAGCTGCTCGAGCAGTACGTCGTCGGCAGGGTCGCCCGGGTGCTGGGCAGCGCACCCGACCGGGTCGACCCCGAGCGCCCGCTCACCGAGATGGGGTTCGATTCGCTCATGGCCGTCGAGCTGATCACGGCGATCAAGTCGGACCTGAAGCTGCGGATCCCGGTCGTCAAGGTCCTCGAGGGCAGCAGCCCCCGCGAGCTGGCTGGGATCGTCCTCGACATGCTGCCTCTGGACGGGCAGTCCGCCCAGCGGGACGTGTCCGGCGGATCGGAGGTCAACTCCGGAATGGCGGGAGACGGCGGGCCTGCGAGCGGTCGGGCGGCTGCGGGCGACGAGGCCACGGTAGGGCCTGCGTACCCGCTCTCCTTCGAGCAGCAGAGGCTGTGGTTCCTGCACCGCCTCGACCCGGACAACCCCGCTTACAACATCGTGAGCGCCGCAGGGCTGTCGGGCGTGCTCGACGTGCCGGCGCTGCAGGACAGCATCGACGCCGTCGTCGAGCGGCACGAAGTGCTGCGCGCCGCCTTCCGGGACGCCGACGGCGAGCCCCTCCAGGTGTTCGCACCGCCGAGCCCGGTTGCCTTGCCGGTCGTGGACCTCCTCGACCTCGCAGCGGGTGAGCGCGACGCAGAGCTCCAGCGCCGCGCCACCGCGGAGGCCCGCCGCCCGTTCGACCTCGAGCAGGGGCCGCTCCTGCGCGCGGTGCTGTTCCGACTGGCGCCGCAGGAGCACGTGCTCCTGCTCGTCGTGCACCACATCGCCATCGACGCCTGGTCGATGAACTGGCTGGCCCGTGAAATCGCGGCGCTGTACGGCAGATTCCGGGTCGGCGAGCAACCGTCGCTGCCGCCTCCCGCGTTTCGCTACGTTGACTATGCCAGGCGCGAGCGCGAGCGGCTCGACGGTGAGCTCGTCAACACCCAGCTCGCCTACTGGACGCGCCAGCTCGCCGACGCCCGGACCGAGCTGGGCTTGCCGGGGCGCGCGCTGGGGAGCCAGCAAACCCCGAAACATGGGGCCCATCAGCGGTTCGAGCTGTCGCCCGAGCTGACCGCGGCGCTCGAGCGGCTGAGCCGCGAGCACGGGGTCACGCTCTTCATGACGCTGCTCGCCGGCTTCCAGACGCTGTTGCATCGGCACACCGCACAGGACGACATATGCGTCGCCACCCCTGTCACCACCCGCGAGCCGGACGCCGAGGCGGTGGTCGGCTGCTTCATGAACACGCTCCTGCTGCGTGGCGACCTTTCCGGCGACCCCACGTTCCGAGAGCTGCTGCAGCGAACGCGCCGGATGGCTCTCGAGGCCTTCGAGAACCAGGACGTGCCCTTCGAGCGGGTGGTCGAGGCGGCGCGCCCCGCACGCGCCGCGGGCGACACACCGGTGTTCCAGGCGATGCTCGTGCTCCACAACCTGCGGCTGCCGGAGCTGCGCGTCGCCGGGCTCGAACTCCGCCCGGTCGACATCGAGAGCGGCACGGCGGTGACCGACCTCGCCCTGCTGCTCGACACCGGCGAGCGGCTCACTGGAGTGCTCGAGTACAACGCCGAGCGGTTCGACGCGGCGACCGCACAGCTGCTGGTGGAGCACTTCCGGACCCTGCTCGCCGGTGTCGTCGCCGATCCCGACCGCCGGCTCTCGGCGCTGCCCCTACTGTCGGATACGGAGCGGCACCGGGTGCTGGTGGAGTGGAACGACACGGCGACCGACCTGGGCGCGCCTCTGTGCCTGCACAGACTCGTGGAGGTGCAGGCCGAGGCGACTCCGCACGCCGTGGCGGTGACCTGCGGCGCCGCCACCCTCACCTACGGCGACCTCGATCAGCGGGCGAACCAGCTCGCCCACCGTCTGCGCCGGCTCGGCGTGGGCCCGGAGCTGATCGTCGGCGTCTGCATGGAGCGTTCGGCGGACACGGTGGTCGCGCTCCTAGCGGTGCTCAAGGCCGGTGCCGCCTATCTTCCGCTCGACCCGGCGCACCCGCCGGCCCGGCTCCGCTTCCAGCTCGCGGACGCGCAGGTCTCGGCGGTACTCACCCAGCAGCGGCTCGCCGACGCGCTGCCGGCGCAGCCCGCGCCATTCGTGCCGATCGACGCCGACTGGGAGGAGATCGCTCTCGAGTCGACCCAGAGGCCGACGCCCGTGGTCACCGTCAACAACCTGGCCTACGTCATCTACACCTCCGGTTCGACCGGTCAGCCCAAGGGGGTCATGGTCGAGCACGGCGCGGTCTGCAACCACCTACGTTGGCGACAGCGCGCCGCCCCGCTGGACGAGACCGATGCCGTCCTGCAACGCACCCCGCTCGTGTTCGACCCATCGGTGTGGGAGGTGTTCGGGCCGCTGGCGGCGGGAGCCCGGCTCGTTCTGCCCGAGCCGGGAACGGACCACGACGGTGCCGCGCTCCTGCGGCTGATCGCCGAGCAGGACGTGACCACAGTCCAGGCGGTGCCCGCCGTCCTGAACGCTCTGCTGGAGCAGCCGCAGATCCGGGATTGCGGCGCGCTCCGACGGGTGTTCTGCGGCGGGGAGCCGCTGTCCTCCGAGGTCGCGGAGCGCTTCTTCGCCCGGCTGTCGGCAGAGCTGCACCACGTCTACGGCCCCACCGAGGCCGCCATCGAAACCACGCACTGGCGCTGCCGCCCGGGCGATGGGTCGGCGGTCGTTCCAATCGGGCGCCCCATCGCCAACGCGACCGTGCACATCCTCGACGAGAACCTCCAGCCCGTGCCGGTCGGGGTCCCCGGGGAGCTCTATATCGGCGGCGCCGGCCTGGCGCGTGGCTACCGCAACCGGCCGGGGCTGACCCAGGAGCGTTTCGTCCCCCATCCGTTCAGCGACGTCCCCGGTGCGCGGGCGTACCGCAGCGGGGACCGCGGCCGCTGGCGACCCGACGGCAGCATCGAGTTCCTCGGCCGGGTCGACCAGCAGGTCAAGGTGCGCGGCTTCCGTGTGGAGACCGGCGAGGTCGAGGCCGTGCTCGGCGAGCACCCCGCGGTCCGCGACGTGGCCGTGGTCGCGTGCGAGCACCCACCGGGCGATCGGCGTCTGGTGGCGTTCGTGGTCGCGGCCGAGGGAGCGGCGAGCCCCGCCGAGTTAAAGCGAAGCGCGGCTGACCGCCTGCCCGACTACATGGTTCCGAGCGCACTTCTGCTGCGCGACGCCCTGCCGCGCACGGCGAGCGGCAAGGTGGACCGGACGCTCCTCACCCGGCAAGCGCTGGAGTCCGGCGAGAGCGGCGAGGCAGGCCGGACCGGCGGGCACGTGGGCCCCCGCGATGCCGTGGAGCTGCAGCTCGTCCAGATCTGGAAGTCGCTCCTGCCCGGTCGCCCGATCGGTGTCACCGACGACTTCTTCGACCTCGGCGGCCACTCTTTGCTCGCCATGCGGGCGATGGCGCGCATCCATGACGCCTTTGGCACCGACCTGCCGGTGTCCGGCCTCATACAGGAGCGCACGATCGAGGGTCTCGCGGCCCGGCTGTGCGAGCCGACTCGGCCGCGCTCCCCACTCGTCACCGTGCAACGGGGCGGCGACGAGCGGCTGTTCGTGTGCGTCCACCCCGTCAGCGGAACGGTCTTCTGCTACGTCGAGCTGGCCCGCGCCCTTGGTGAGGCGCGCCCCTTCTACGCGCTCGAGGCGGTCGGGCTCCGCGACGGCGAGGAGCCTCACAGCCGGATCGAGGACATGGCCGGCGCCTATGTCCGAGCGCTCCGCGAGCTGCAGCCCAGAGGGCCCTACCTGCTCGGAGGCTGGTCGATGGGCGGGGTCATCGCCTTCGAGATGGCCCGGCACCTCGAGGCGGAGGGTGAGCGAGTCGCGCTCCTGGCAGTGCTGGACGCGCACCCGACCCCGCCGCCCGCTGGGAACGGAGACGCCGATCAAGTGGCGATGCTCCGCTTCGCACAGGATCTAGGGGTGCCCCAGGAGCGGCTCACAGTCTCCGCCGCGGAGTTCTGGCAGCTGACGGCGGACGAGCAGCTGACCTGTGTGCTCGAACAGGCGCGGGCCGCAAACCTCGTGCCCCCGGGCATGGACGTGCCTGGCCTGCGCCGACAGCTTCGCGTGTTCATGCACAACCTGCGAGCGATGCGCGACTACGTGCCGCGGCCCTACTCCGGGCGGCTGACGCTGATCGAAGCAGGTGACTCCAACGGCGCTGCCAGGGACCACGCCGCGACCTGGGATCAGCTCGCCGCCGGCGGTGTGGCCCGCCACACGGTTGCCGGAGACCATTACACCATGCTCCGCCATCCCAACGTCGGCCTGCTGGCCGAGCAACTGCGCGCCTGCATGGCGGAGCTGGAGCTCGTGACCCCATGACACACGGCACGTCCTCGGTTGGCGCCCTCGCCTCGGAACGTGTGTGGCGCGACCCACTCGCCAGTCGCTGGCGCTACCACCTGCCAGCGGGCCGTCACGACGAACCTGCGCGCCCGTGGTGGCACCGTCCAGGAACGGTTCTTGTCGGGGCACACGACGTGCACGTCTGGCGGGTTGACCTCGACCACCCCGGATGGCCCCTCGAGCAGCTCACCGGCACCCTGTCCCTCGACGAGCGTCGACGGGCGAGCACCCTGGCCTTTTCGCGTGACCGTCGGCGCATGCAGGTGTCCCGTGGCGTCCTGCGCTTGCTGCTCGCCGGCTACGTGGACCGTGCACCGCGCGCGATCGACCTCCGCGACGGTCCCCACGGCAAACCAGAGCTCGCCGTCGCCTCCGGTGACGAGGGGGTTATGTTCAACTGCTCGCACTCGCGGGGGCTGGCCCTGTACGCCTTCGCACCGGGACGGCGAGTCGGCATCGACCTGGAGGTTGTCCGCCACTTGCCTGAGGCCGAAGCCATTGCGGAGCTGTGCTTCTCGCCCCGCGAACGCTCCAAGCTTGCCGCGCTGCCGCGCAGCCGCCTCGATGAGGCTGTCCTGCGGGGCTGGACGATGAAGGAGGCTTATGCCAAAGCGGTCGGTGAGGGGCTCACCAGGCCGCTCGACGGCGTCGAGGTCGCCGTGGCACCCACCGAACCCCCTGCGCTGCACGCGATCGACGGCGATCGCGTCGCGGCTGGCCGCTGGTCGCTGCAAACGTTGTCGCCGGAAGCGGGATACGTGGCCGCGCTCGTCGCCGAGGGCCACGGCTACGAGCTGAGCTGTTGGGCCGCCCAGCCGAGCACGCCCACACGTCTCGCGTGGCTGTGTGGATACCCAAACCTTGCAGACGAGCATCCGTCGGTGGCGTCCGGGCCGTAGCCGGAATCCCCGCCTCCGCTTGTCGCCCGCCAGCGAGAAGGGACCACTGTTTCGCCAGTGGCATGGGACCACTTCCCGGGTCCCACGTTGCCGACCCGGCGAGCATGGACGATGTCGTCGCAGCCGTCAAGGAACGTCCTCGACGACCGGCTCGGGGCCGTGTGCGTCGGCGTGCAGGACGAGGTCGGCGGTGGGGACGTGCTCGCCGCAGCGGGTGCACCGGTGGGTCGTCACCCACCTGCCCGGCAGCAACCCGAGAGGCGTCGGCGGCGACCACATGACGACCGTGTGGAAGCGGGTCAGCATCATGCCGGCCGCCGGCGTCGGCGCGGCCGCGGCGTCGTCGAGCCGACGTCGAGGCCAGGCTTCTGGTGGCGGCGGTAGGACTCGCCCTCGAGGACGAGCTCGTAGGCCGCCGACTGGAGGCGGTCGATCGCCGACTGCGCCAGCAGGGCGTCGGCCATCTGCCCCAGCCACTCGATGGGCTCACGGTTGGAGGTCACCACGGTGGAGGCGACCCGGTGTCGCTCGACGATCAGGTCGTAGCTATGTCGCGCGCGGGATAACTACGACTATGCCGCGCGCGTGACTATGCCGCGCAGCCGTCCGCGGGCCTTCTCCCGGCAAGGTCTTGACGTCGGCTTGTCGGCATAGTCACAGGCTGTCGAGGAAGGCCATCAGCGCGTCCGAAGGCCGGAAGCGACCGACAGCACCGGCGTGGGGAGCGGTGCGGTCGAGGGCCCGCTGCTTGATGGCCATGTCAGCGTGGAGATACATCTGGGTCGACTGAAGCGACTCGTGGCCGAGCCAAAGCGCGATGACCGAGCTGTCCACCCCCGAGGCGAGAAGCTCCATGGCCGTGGAGTGCCGCAGGACGTGCGGCGTGACCCGCTTGTCGCCGAGTGAAGGGCATCGCTGCGCGGCGACGTTGACGTACTTGTCGACGAGTCGCTCCACGGCATCGGTGCTGAGCGTCGTCCCCCGCCGGGACGGGAACAGCGGCCCATCGGACTCGTCACCTCGCTCCTTCAACCACGACCGCAGCACCGAAACGGTCTGGGCGGTGAGCGGTGTGCAACGCTCCTTTCGCCCCTTGCCGCGGCAGAACACGTGGGCGCCGTTGGCGAGCACGACGTCGCGGCAGCGCAGGCCCGTGAGCTCCGAGACCCGCAAGCCGGTCTGGACCATCACGAGGAGCAGGGCATGGTCGCGCCGGCTGATCCAGGTGGTCCGGTCCGGGCTGGCCAGGATCGCCACGATCTCCTCGCGATCGAGGAACGAGACGATGGCTCGCTCGAATCGCTTCTGGGGGATGGCGAGGACCCGCTGGATGACCGAGGCCTGCGCCGGCTCTCGCAGCGCAGCGAAGCGGAACAACGAGTGCACGGCCACCAACCGGTTGTTGCGGGTCCGCACGCTGTTGTGACGGTCCTTCTCCAAGTGGTCCAGGAAGGCGCCGATGAGCGGGGCGTCGAGGTCGGCCAGCTCCAGCCGGCTCGGTGCCTTCCCGGTGCGCGCCGCGGCGAAGCGGAGCAGGAGGCGGAAGGTGTCCCGATAGGAGGCGATGGTGTGCGGGCTGACACGGCGCTGACTGATGAGGCGCTCCGTGAAGAAGGATTGAAGCAGCGGGGCGAGGGAGCTCACCTCGGGGTCTCCATCCGGCGCTCCAAGCGCTGAGCCGCCGAGGCCAGCAGCTCCGGCTTGGCGGACAGATACCAATAGGTCGAGGCCGGGTCGACATGGCCGAGGTAGGTCGACAACAACGGCAGCCGGGGCTGCACGTCGAGGCCAGCCCGATACCAGTCTTCGAGCGTGGCAATGGCGAAGCCGTGGCGGAAGTCGTGCAGGCGGGGGCGGCATCTTGGCGGCGTCGGCGGGATCCCGGCCACGGCTACCAGGCGCCTGAAGTGCCCTCGCATGGCGGTATCGCTCAACCGTCCGCCGCTCCAGGAGACGAAGAACGACTGCGACCGCGGACTGGGGAAGTGTTCGTCGCGCACTCTCGTGTACTCGTGCAGCGCGTCGATGCTGCTCGCGTGCAGCGGCACCTCTCGCGACCGCCCGAACTTGCTCTGCCGGACGACGAGCACGCCGCGTTCCCAGGCCACGTCCTCGTTGTCGAGCCCGAGCGCTTCGCTGACGCGCATGCCGGTCACGGCCAGCAACCCGATGACGGTTCGACAGGTCGCGGCCGTGAGGGCAAAGCGCGCCGAGGAGGCGGCGTCCATCAGGGCGACGATCTCAGCCGGCGAATACAGATAGGGCACCGCTCGCTTGGTCGAGCCCGGCACGCGCGGGAGCGCATCGAGCGGCGGCACTTCGGTCGAGGCGTCGATGGCGCTGAGGTGCCGTGCGAAGCAGCGCACGACGGACAGCCGGCTGCTCCACCAGCCGGGGCTGGCCTGCGCCGGCTGGGTCGCCCAGCGCAGCGCCAAGTCAGTGGTGACGCGGGTGGCGCCGTCGGCCTCCGCGAAGGTCACGAAACCGAGGAGGAGCCCTTCGGTCCGGGCCAGCTTGAAGCCCACGGCTCGGCGGATGGAGAGGTACTCCTCGGCGGCACGACGCAGCCCGCTCATGGCCGCGACCCCGGCCAGGGTCGGGCGAGCCCGCGAAGAGCGGCGGTATCGACCGAGGCATAGATGGCGGTGCTGGCCATGCTGCGATGCCGCAGGAGCTGGCCGATCTCGGACAGCCCGGCGCCGGCCCGCAGGAGGTCGCTGGCGACGGTGTGGCGCAACCGGTGCGCCGCGACGGGCACGACGCCGGCGCGACGGCAGGCCGACTGCACGATCATGATCAGGGCGCCCGTCGTCAACCCGCGATGCGGGGCGAGCACCCGCAAGAAGAGTGCCCGGTGCTCACTGGGGGGTCGTGCTCGTCGGACGTAGTCGGCGAGCGCCTCGCCCACATCGACGGGGAGGGGCAGGCGCTCGAGCCGGTTCCCCTTGCCCCGGACCACCAGCTGCCCGAGGCGCCAGTCGACGTCATCCAGCTCCAGGGCCGCGACCTCCCCGATGCGCAGCCCTAGGCGACTCAGCACCACCAGCACGGCGTAGTCACGACGCCCCTGGTTGCTCCCCCGGTCGCAGCTGGCGAGGAGGCGCTCGACCGACGACGCCTCGACGCCGCGCGGCAACCAGGTGCCGGTCCAGCCGGACACCGTCGGAACGGCCCCGACGAGCAGCGCCTCCGTGATGCCGACCACATGGAGGAAGCGCAGGAGCGAACGCAACCCGGTCACCAGCGACTTGGTCGAGGCGACGCTGCGGCGGCCGGACTCGGCGAGGATGAACGCCTGAACCTCCGGTGGCCCGAGCCGGGCGAGGTCATCGTGCTCGACGCACCCCACGCTTTGCAGGAAGAGCCGGGCGGTGTGCAGGTAGTTCATGATCGTGCCGGCACCGAGACCCCGCTCGCCCGCGAGATAGACGCGGAACTGTTCGACGAGCTGGGCGGCGGCGGTGAGGACTGCCACCGGCGCCTCCGGCACCACGCCCTCGCGTCGCAGGAGGCTGATGAGCGGTTCCGTTCCTCGCAAGGACTTCGGGAAGCGCTGTCGTGGCGTGCTGTTGGCGGCGAGGAACTGCTCGATGCGCACCGCGGTCAAAACGCCCGGGTCGAGGCCGGTCACCTCGAGCCAGCCGCTCAGCCGGTTCATGAACAACAAGTGGGTCTGGGCCGAACGCGGCGTGTAGCCCAACCCAAGGAGCTCATCTCGGAACCCACCGGCATAGGGCCCGAGCGGGCCCGTGACCCGGACTTGTGACGCTCTGTCCATGCTCGATCTCCTCTCCCGTGAAGGGAGGGGAGCGTCGATCAACCCCGCTGACTATGCCGACCGGAACCGGCCCGGCACCCTCGCTGGCCTGCATGTGCGCAAGCTGCGCGGCATAGTCACGCGCGCGGCATAGTCGTAGAGGTCGGACGTGTCGAGGGCGTCCATGCCCTGCAGCGCGAAGTCATCGAGGATGAGCAGGTCCACGCGCAGGAGCCTGCGCATCTCGGCGTCGTGGCTGTTGTCCAGGCGGCTGGCCCGCAGGCGCTTGAGCAGCACGTCGGTGCGGTGGAAGGCCACGGTGTAGCGCCGGCGCACAGCGGCGTGGCCCAGGGCGGTGGCCACGAAGGTCTTGCCTACGCCGACGGGGCCCATGATCAGAGCTTGTGGCCGGCGTCGACGAAGCGCAGCGAGCACAGCTCGTCGAGGGTCGCCCGGTCGTAGGTGACCTTGGTGGCGTCGTCCCAGTTCTCGAAGCACATGTCGGCGTCGAGGCCGGCCGCCCGGGCCCGCAGCGCCGCCGAGGTGGTCTCCCGGCGGGTGACCTCGTCGGCCAGCACGAGCTCCAGCAGCTCGGCGTGGGAGAGGTCGCGGGCCTTGGCCAGGGCCAGGCGCTCGGGCAGGGTGTCGGCGCAGCGGCCGAGCTTGAGCGCCCTCAGCAGCTTGCGCAGCTCCGGAGAGAGCGCCGGTGAGGGGGCGCTCACGCGGCGCCCCCTTCGGAGCCGAGGAGCTGTCCCTGGCCGCCCCGCCCGGTCCTGGTGGTGGCGAAGTGCTCGGGGTCCCGTTCGAAGCGGGCGGGCTTGTCCGGCGGCTCGGGCGCCGTGGCCCCTGCGGTGCCCGCCTCCGTCGCCCGCTCGATCATGCGCCCGATCAGCGGGACGCTGACGGCCTCGGCCTCCAGCGCCCGGGCGCACGCCGCCTCCACCCGCTCCGGGCCCCAGCGCTTCGCCAGGCCCAGCAGGGCGTAGGCCTGGCGCATCTTGGTCCACGGCAGCGGGTGGTCGAGCACCGCCGCCGCGTAGGCCCCCACGGCAGGGCCGTGGGCGGCGGCCATGGCCTTGAGGTGCTCGATGTCCCGCAAGGCGTAGGTCGTCCTCTCGGCCGGCAGGTCGGCGGGGTCGGTGCTGCGCCCGCCCGGCGCCTGGCGGGGATGGACCTTGACCAGCTGGCCCCGGTGGGACACCCGCACCAGCTGGCGGTCGGCCCGCACGTCGACCCGTTGGCCGATCAGGTTGCCGGGGATCGAGTACAGGGCCTTGGCCACCTCGATGTGGTGGTCCCGGTGCACCTTTGCGGTGGCATAGACGGGCAGGTCGTAGGGCGTGGTCGGCGCCGGCCGCAGCCGGGGCCGCTCCTCCAGTGCGAACAGCTCGGCGGGGCGGCACTGGGTCGTCCCGTGGGTTCGAAGGCCGGCCCGTTCCCGGCACCACTGCTCGGCGTGGCGCTGGGCGTGGGCGAGGTCCACGAAGGTCTCGCCCGCGAACATGGACCCTCGGGTGAAGGCGACGACCCGTTCGACCCTCGGCTTGTCCGTCGGCGTCCGCACCCGGGCCGGGTCTATGAGGAACCCCCGGGACTGGGCGTACTCGACGAAGGCCTGGTTGAAGCGGGGGTCGAGGGGGTCCGCCTGGTCGACGACGGCGGCCATGTTGTCCGGCACCAGGACCCCGAAGACCCCACCGAAGAAGGCCCACGCCGCCTCGCAGCCGGCGATCACCGCCTCGGTCGTCTGGCGGAAGGTGAGCCACACGAAGCAGTGCCGGCTGAAGCAGGCGGTGAAGATCAGCGCCCACGCCACCCGGCGGCGCCCGGTGGCAGGGTCGGGGACGAGGCCCATCTTGCCGAAGTCGACCTGCAGCTCGGACCCGGGCTCGCCGTCGGCCACCCGCACGGTGGTGGAGCGGGCCGACCGCCCCACGCCGAGGACCTCCAGCGCGTAGCGGTGCAGGGTGCGCTGGGGGACGATGGTCCCCTGGCGGG
>Ga0247719_1000742_pt1 | contig 17004 bp, 13 predicted proteins | sample 41E_DmetaG_FD_189046 | JGI IMG/M metagenome (GOLD analysis project Ga0247719, IMG submission 189046) | Soil microbial communities from hillslope of Landscape Evolution Observatory, University of Arizona, Oracle, AZ, United States - 4-1-E_D | ecosystem: Engineered > Artificial ecosystem >...
TCGTTCTCGGCGTTAGCTTCATCGCATCGACATACGTCTTGACCGACACACTGAACCGGGCGTTCGACGAATTGTTCGGCGACATCACCTCAGGAGTCGACGTGTACGTCCGGGCGGGCGGTGACTTTCGTGCAGACGTCGACGAGAAGGAGACCATCCCGGAAAGCCTCCTCGAACGGGTTCGGAGAGTCGACGCGGTGGCGCGTGCCGATGGAGGTGTCGAGGGCTTCGCTCAGATGGTCGACAAAGACGGAGAGGCCATCACACCGTTAGGACCGCCGACCATCGGACTGTCGTGGAGCGACAACCCCAACGGGATCCTGTCGATACGTGAGGGCGGCCCACCACAGGGCCCGGACGAGGTCGTGATCGATTCGGGCACGGCCGAGACGTACGGCTTTCGGCCGGGGGACACGATAAAGATCGTCCTGCTCGGACCGGCCCGCGAATTCACCATCAGCGGGACCGCCGGGTTCGGCGAAGGCGGAGATTTCGGCGGCGCCACACTCGCCGCGTTCGACCTGCCCACCGCGCAAAAGGTGCTGGGAAAGAAGGGCCGACTCGACGCAATCCAAGTCGTCGCAGACGAAGGAACACCGGCGAGAGTTCTGCGCGATCAAATCACCCCCCTCCTGCCGCAGGGAATAGAGGCCGTCACCGGTACGAGCGTGGCCGAGGAGCAGACGGAGGAGATTCGAGAAGGGCTCGGATTTCTAAATACTGCGCTGCTCGTGTTCGCCGGCGTCGCGTTGTTCGTCGGGACCTTCATGATCTTCAACACGTTCTCGATCGTCGTCGCCCAACGCACACATGAGTTCGCGCTGCTACGCACGCTCGGAGCGAGCCGCCGGCAGGTCCTCTCAGTAGTCCTCGCGGAGGCAGCCGTCGTGGGGAGCACGGCATCCATAATCGGGCTCGGGCTCGGAATCGCGGTCGCAGTCCTGATTCAGAAACTGCTGAATGCGTTCGGAGTCGACCTTCCAACCACGACAACACAGGTGCTCCCTCGTACCGGCGTCGTCTCGATCGTCGTGGGCACGCTTGTGACGGTGGTGGCGTCGTTGTTGCCGGCGCGCCGTGCCGCAAGGGTCGCCCCACTTCAAGCGGTCCGCGAAGCAGCACCTTCGGCAATTAACCGGCCTCGGGCACGCATCACCGCCGGCGGCACATTGGGCGTCACCGGAATAGCCGCTTTGCTGATCGGGCTATCCCGGGGCGGCGAGCACGCCCCGATCATCGTAGGAGGCGGAGCGTTCCTGCTGCTGCTGGGAGTCGCGGTGTCGAGCCCGGTGTTTACGGCGCGCCTCGCGTTGCTGATCGGAGAACCGATCCAACGCGTCCTCGGCGTATCGGGCAAACTTGCTCAACAGAACGGTGCCCGCAGTCCCACCCGGACGGCGGCAACCGCTTCCGCCCTGATGATCGGCGTCACGTTAGTGAGCTTCACGCTGATCTTCGGAGCATCCGTCAAGACATCTGCCGGCAAACTCATCGCCGACTCATTCAGGGCCGACTTCTTGATCACGTCGTCGTCGTTCGGTTCCACGACCCTGAGTCCCAAGATCGCGGATCGGATTGCCAAGCTTTCGGAGGTCACCGCCGTCGGACGGATCCGGTTCGGAACGTGGCAACTGAACGGGGCCCCCGAGGAACTTACTGCCGTCGACCCGCGCGTCTTCGGGGAGGTCGTAGCGATCGGAGAAGGCGAGGGGGCGCTGAGGGCACTGGCGCGAGACGAGGTACTGGTGCAACGGGACGCCGCCGCCGAGGCCGGGATACGCGTCGGCGACAAATTGCCGATGGAGTTCCCCCTCACGGGCGTCCAGGATGTTCGAGTTGCGGGCCTTTATGGCAAGACGAAGGATGCGCTGACCGGCGACTTCATCGTCTCGCACGAGACCTACGACGAACACTTCTCGGGAAAGCTCGACGATATGGTCGCGGTGAAGGCGGCGCCGGGGGTAGATCTCGCTCGAGTGCGCAACGCCCTCGAAGCCGCGACTCGCCCGTTCCCGAACGCGCAGGTCCAGGACCAGACAGAGTTCCGTGAGAACCAGGTCGCGCAGCTCAACCGGCTCCTCGGTCTCGTCACCGCTCTGCTTCTCGTCGCCGTATTCATAGCTTTCGCGGGCATAACGAGCACGCTTGCGCTCTCCGTCTTCGAGAGGACGCGCGAGATCGGGCTGCTCCGGGCCGTCGGCATGAGCCGCCGGCAGACGCGCAGCATGGTGCGGTGGGAGGCCGTGATCATCGCGTTCATCGGCGCGCTGGTGGGAGTGGTCGTCGGCGTTTTTTACGGATGGGCGTTCGTGCGCGCCCTTGCCGACGAAGGGATCACGGAGCTCGTGATTCCGGCCGGCCAACTCTTCGTGTTACTCGTAACCGCAGGACTCGCAGGGATCGTCGCCGCCGTGCCTCCGGCGCGCCGGGCGGCGCGCCTGAATGTGCTGGAGGCGATCGCGACCGAGTAATCCGGTCCTTGCCAACCAAGCCGGGCGCGACCCAGCGGGGGCGGGTCGCTTTCTGTGCCGTGGGTTTCTCGTGGCGAAACTACAGGCACATAAAGCGTGGGCCGGCCGGAAAGAGCAGCTGGGCGCGGGTACCGACCCTCGTTGCGAGGAGGTAGTCCATCTCCGCCAGAACAAACGGCGACAGTAGAAACGGTCCGGGGTCCCCCTCAAGAACGCGCCGTACATCCGCATGTCGCCGTTGCGCCGCGTCGATTCCCGCAAGCAGCCCACTGGTGTCGAGAACGATCACTCGCCGAAGCCGCTCAGCACTTCGTCGACACGTTCCGCCAACATCGGATCGTTGCCGTTGAAGAGAGGCACCGTGGGGCGCGGCCCCGGTGCGTCATCCAGGTGGCGCTCGATTGCGTCACGGACGAGCTCGGCCTCACTCCTTCCGAGCCGTTTCGCGAGCGCCGTAAGGCGCCGCTTGAGTGGCGCCGGTAGGTATACCGTCGTCTTCACCATTTACGTATGGTACGACGTATGGTGGCATCGCTTTATGTGCCGTGGGTTTCTCGTGGCGAAACTACAGGCACATAAAGGGGTGAGGGCGGCGGCGCGGCGCGGCGGTTAGAGGTCGGCGCGCAGGGACGATGCTTTGTCGGGGTCGATCTCGTAGCGCCCTACTGCTTCGGTGACCGCCTCGGGCTTGAGCTCCCCGAACTCCGCGAGCGCCGCGAGTGTGGCGACGACGATGTGCTCTGCGTCCACCTCGAAATGGCGCCTGAGCGCGGCGCGGTGATCGGAGCGCCCGAACCCGTCGGTGCCGAGCGGCACGAACGGCGCCGGGACCCAGCGGGCGATCTGATCCGGCACCGCCTTCATCGAGTCGCTCGCCGCGACCACCGGTCCGTCGCGGTTCTCGAGCTGTTCCGTGACGTACGGCTGCCGGCGCGCCCGGTCGGGGTGCAGACGGTTCCACCGTTCGACCTCGAGCCCGTCCGAACGCAGTTGCTGATACGACGTTGCGCTCCACACATCGGCGGCGACGTCGTGATTGGTTGCAAGCAGTTCCTGGGCGCGCAGGACCTCCCTCAAGATCGTTCCGGAGCCGAGCAGCTGTGCCCGGTGTTTGCGCTCCTCGGGCGCGGGCCGGTAGAGATAGAGCCCCTTGAGAATCCCGTCCTCGACTCCGTCCGGCATCTCCGGTTGCGGGTACGGCTCGTTATAGAGCGTGAGGTAGTAGAAGACGTCTTCGTTCTCCTCGAACATCCGGCGGAGACCTTCTCGCACGAGGGTCGCAACCTCGTACGCCCACGCGGGGTCGTACGACAGGCACACCGGATTCGTCGAGGCAAGAAGCAGAGAGTGCCCGTCCTGGTGCTGAAGCCCCTCGCCGAGCAGAGTGGTGCGCCCGTAGGTCGCGCCGAGGAGAAAACCGCGCCCGCGCTGGTCGGCGAACGACCAGATCATGTCGCCGATGCGCTGGAAGCCGAACATCGAATAGAAGATGAAGAACGGGATCATCTGCTCGCCGTGGGTCGCGTACGACGTGCCGGCGGCGGTGAACGAGCCCATCGATCCCGCCTCGGTGATGCCTTCCTCGAGGATCTGCCCCTGCTGCGATTCGCGATACGCAAGCAGGTGCGCGGCATCGACCGGGTCGTAGAGTTGGCCGCGCGCGGCGTAGATCTTGAAGTCCGGGAACAGCGACTCCATGCCGAACGTGCGCGCCTCGTCGGGGATGATCGGGACCACGCGCGATCCGATCTTCTTGTCGCGCATCAGCTTGCGCAGCAGCCTCACGAACGCCATCGTCGTTGCGACCGGCTGGTTCTTGCTGCCCTGCGCGAACTCGGAGTAGAGATCGTCCTGGGGAAGCTCGACCGGTGTGACGCGCACCCGGCGCTCGGGAACGGCTCCGCCCAACTCCTTGCGCCGCGCGCACATGTACTCGACGACGTCCGAGTTCTCCCCCGGGTGATAGTAGGTGGGGGCGTCCTTGAGCTCCTTGTCGCTGATCGGAAGCTCGAGGCGGTCGCGAAACGCGAGCAGTTCCTCCATCGAAAGCTTCTTCGCCTGATGCGTGACGTTGCGGCCCTCGACCGCTCCTCCGAGCGTCCACCCCTTGACCGTCTTGGCGAGGATCACGACCGGCGCGCCCTTTAGCTCCACCGCCGATGCGTACGCGGAGTAGACCTTGCGGTAGTCGTGGCCGCCGCGGCGAAGGTGGCGCAGGTCGTCGTCGGAGAGATGCTCCACGAGCTTTCCGAGCCTCGGGTCGGGCCCGAAGAAGTTGTCGCGAATGTAGGCGCCGGATTCGACCACGTACTTCTGGAACTCGCCGTCGACCGTCGTGTTCATCTTGTTGACGAGCACGCCGTCGGTATCCCGCGCGAGAAGGTCGTCCCACTCGCGTGCCCACACGACCTTGATGACGTGCCACCCGGCGCCGCGATAGATCGACTCGAGCTCCTGGATGATCTTTCCGTTGCCGCGGACCGGCCCGTCGAGGCGCTGCAGGTTGCAGTTGACGACGAAGATGAGGTTGTCGAGACCTTCGCGCGCCGCGATCGACAACGCCGCCATCGATTCGGGCTCGTCCATCTCGCCGTCGCCGACGAAGCACCACACGCGCTGCTGCGAGGTGTCCTTTATGCCGCGGTGATGGAGATAGCGGTTGAACCGAGCCTGATAGATGGCGTTGAGCGGGCTGAGCCCCATCGAGACGGTGGGGAACTCCCAGAACTCCGGCATGAGCCGCGGGTGCGGGTACGACGACAATCCCCCGCCGCCGGTCTCCTGCCGGAAGTTGTCGAGGTGGGCCTCGCCGAGGCGACCCTCGAGAAACGCCCGCGCGTACACGCCCGGCGCGCCGTGACCCTGGAAGAAGATCTGGTCTCCGCCGCCGGGCGCGTCCTTGCCCTGGAAGAAGTGGTTGAAGCCGACCTCGATGAGGCTCGCGGCCGATGCGTAGGTCGACAGGTGCCCGCCGATCCCGTCGTGCTTCTTGTTCGCCCTCATGACCATGGCGGCCGCGTTCCACCGGATGATGCGACGGATCTTGAGCTCCATGTCCTCGTCGCCCGGGAAGTAGGGCTCTTGCTCCGGCGGGATCGTGTTGATGTAGTTGGTCGACACGAGCGCCGGGAGGCCGACCTGGCGGCTGCGGGCGTGCGCAATGATCCGGCCCATCAGAAAGCGGGCGCGCGCGGGAGATCCGTCGATGACTTGATCCAGCGCCTCTATCCACTCCCCGGTCTCGTCGGGGTCGATGTCGGGAAGCTGGTCTCGGAAATGATCGTGCATTCGGCTCACCACCCTATGTGTGAGCGTTCGGGTCGGTAGATCGGCCGCGCCAGGTTACCTTCCCCGGAGTTTGGCCCCGCGCGCCGCACCGTAACCACACGGAAACGCGCCCGGAACGCTCCCGACACACGGATCTGCTGAAATCGACGCATGCTGTTCGACCTCAGGATCACGATCCCCGACCGCCCGGGAGCGCTCGGTGCGGTCGCGACCGCGCTCAGCCACGGAAAGGCGAACATCGTGACGCTCGACGTCGTCGAGCACGGAGACGGAGTGGCGGTAGACCACCTGTGCGTGGACGCGCCGGGGGGCCTGACCGACGCCCTGAAGCGCGTGGCGCTGGAGGTCCCCGAGGCGACGATCGAGGCGGTCCGGCCGGTCGAGGCGTTTCGGGACACGCTCGCACCGATCGAGCTGGCAGCCGCCCTCGCGTCGGCGGAAGGAGATGCACTGAGGGTGTTCGTGCGCGAGGCGCCGGGCGCGCTGTGGACGACGTGGTGCCTCGCCTACCGCGACGCCGGCGACGGCGTCGAGATCATCGCCTCGAGCGCCTGCTCTCCGCAGATTCCCGTGCTGTCGGCGCCCTGGCTTCCGCTCAGGCGGGCGACGCGCCTCGATTCGGGCGACTGGATGCCGCCGGCGTGGCGCATGGGCAGGTTCACCTACGAAGTGGCCGGGGCGCCGCTCCCGGGAACCAACCTCGGGGTCCTCGTGGCGCGGCGTCACGGGCCCCGGTTCCGGCCGAGCGAGACCCGCGCCCTCGGCCTCCTCGCGGATGTCGCCGCGGCCGGGATTCAGGCGCCGAGGACGAACCGGTAGCCGACCCGGATAACCGTCTCGATCGAACCGGGCGGAAGGCTGCGGCGCAGCCGGGCGACGTGGATGTCGATCGTGCGGCCGGGGGCATGGCCGTCCCACGCGCTCTCGGCGATGAGGTCGCGCCGCAAGACGCGCCCCGGATTCGACGCCAGCAACACGAGGAGGCGAAATTCCCGATTGGTCAGCGACAGGCGACGGCCGTCGACCATCGCGACGAAGTCGGCGGGGTGGATCCTGAGCGATCCCGCTTCGATGACGGCATCGTCGGGCTGCATCACCTGCATGCGATGACGGTAGAGGGGGCGTGTTTCACCGCGGTTCCCGGTTTGTAACGAACCGCGAACATTCGTGTAACGAATCGGCGTCGACAACCCGCGCCTTGTGTCGCATCGGGTGGCGGCCGGACGACGGCATGCCTATGCTCTGACTCACTCTCTGAGCAGGAGGTGTTGCTGAGGTGCTTACCCGGCGTGAATTTCTCGGCCGTTCCGCGCGCCTCGCCCCGGTCGCGGCGTCGTTTCCGTGGCTGCTCGCGGCGTGCGGGGGCGATGAACGAACGGCGCAGGACGAGACATCGGGCAAGGCCCAGATCCTCGTCGGCTTCGGTACCGGCAACGCCCCCGAGCAGATTCCGATTCAGGAACGGCTGGCCGACGCGTTCGCGCGCGCCGGCGCGGGAGGCTCGGTCGACTTCCTCCGCATCCCCGACACCGACGAGGCGCAGCGCAAGCTCGGGGTTCTGATAGCCGCGGGCGATCCGCCGAACATGGTCTTGCCCACCGGCCTCTACGGCATCGCCCTGTATGTCGACCAGGACGTGTGGTTCGACCTGTCCGGCTACATGCGGGACGACGACATCGACCCCGGCCTGTTCGAAGAAGCTACGCTGCGCGCCGCCCGCGTACCCAACTACTACGGCGCCGACAGCGACGCGATGGTGGGCATCCCGGCGGGGATGTTCACCCACGTCGTCGCCTATAACAAGGAGCTGTTCGAAAAAGCAGGCGTGCCGGAGCCCCCGCATGAGTGGGGCACCGATGAGTGGACCTACGACCGACAGCTAGAGGTCGCGACGTCGCTGACGCTTGATTCCAAGGGCCGCACGCCCAACGATGCCGGCTTCGATGCCGCCGACATCGTCCAGTTCGGCCTCGGCCACTGGGACACCGGGATGATGATCCGCGGCTTCGGCGGGTCGCCCTACGATCCGGAATCGCGCACCCTTGCCTTCGACACTCCGGAATATCAAGCCGGGCTGCAGTTCGGCGCCGACCTCATCAACCGGCACCACGTCCTCGCCAACGACGAGCTCGCCGCCGGAGTCGCGGCCGGCGCCGACGACCCCCAACTCGCCGCGTGGACGTCGGGAAAGCTCGCGATGATCGACATGTGTGCGTGCGATTTGTTGTCCTACGGGTCGGGGGCAAAGTTCGCGTGGGACGTTGCCGCGTGGCCGGGCGGGCCGGAGCGGACGGTCGCTCACCTCAACCTGGATGTGGGCTCGATCGTTGCGGCGAGCGACAACCACGACCTGTCGTGGGAGGTTCTGAAGTTCATGCTGACCGAGCCCGACAACGCGCGCACGTTGTCGGTCCAGGGATACGGAGCGATGTCGCCCCTCAAGAGCGAATCGGGCAAGTTCGTCGACGAGCTGCAGGACCGCTTCCCCGGGGTCGACCTGCAGGTGTTCGTCGATGCGCTCCCCTTCTCGACGCCGGAGCAAGAGGAGTGGTATCCGGCGTTTCTCGAGGTGAACGACATGTCGGGGCAGTTCTTGGACGCCGTGTATCAGGGGCAAGCCCCCGCCGCCGAGCGCCTTCCCGACTACCAGGAGGCGGCGCAGCAGGCCGTGGACAAGTGGTTCGAAACGCACGAGCTGCCGCAGGATTGAGCGGTCGGTAGCTTTCCCGGCTCGGTGCCCATTCTTCGGTCGAGCCGCGCTCGTGAGGCCGTGTCCGCGTACGCGTTCCTCAGCCCGTGGGCGATCGGCTTCGTCGGGCTCACCCTGGGGCCGATGCTGGCTTCTTTGGCGTTGTCGTTTACCGATTACAACCTCGTCCAGGGGGCGGACACGACGTGGGTCGGCGTCGACAACTACCGGAGCGCGCTCACCGAAGATCCGTTGGTGTGGCACTCGCTGCGAGTAACCACCTACTACGCAGTGTTGTCGGTGCTCCTCGAACTCGTAGTCGGCCTGCTGCTCGCGCTTCTGCTCAACGCGGGGTTCCGCGGCATCGGTGCGTTGCGCACGGTTTACTACCTTCCGGCGGTCGTCTCCGGTGTCGCCGCGTCCCTTTTGTGGTTGTTGATCTTTCAGCCCCGCGACGGGCTTGCCAATGCGGCGCTCGGCTTCTTCGGGATCGATGGGGTCGAGTGGGTCTACTCGACGGAGTGGGTGATTCCCGCGTTCGTGTTGATGAGCCTGTGGGGGGTCGGCCGGGCCGCGTTCATCTATCTCGCCATCCTGCAGGGGATTCCGACGAACCTGTACGAAGCGGCGGCCGTCGACGGAGCCGGCCCGCTGTCGCGCTTCACCGCGATCACGTTGCCTCTCGTGACGCCGGGAATTCTCATCAATCTCATCCTGGCCACGATCGGACGTTTCCAGATCTTCACCGAGGCCTTCGTCGTATCCCAAGGTGGTCCCGCCAACGCAAGCCTCTTCTACGTGCTCTACCTCTACCGCAACGCGTTCAGGTATTTCCGAATGGGATACGCGTCCGCGCTCGGTTGGATCCTGTTCGCCATCCTTCTTGCCCTCACGTTGCTCGTGTTCCGTTCCAGCCCGCTGTGGGTCCACTACGAAGGCGCGCGGGAGCGCGAATGAGCCGGCCTCAGGTGGTTCTCGGCCCCCGCCCCACCGGCCGCCGCGCCCGCAAGGCCTCCGCCCTCCTCGCGCTCGCGGGCGCGGCGATCGTGCTGGTCCCTCTGATGTGGATGCTGTCGACGTCGTTCAAAGCCGAGTCCGATGTGTTCCGAACCCCGATCGAATGGATCCCGAGCGAGCCGCGGCCCGAGAACTACGCGGAGGCAACGCAGCTGATTCCCTTCTGGCGTTACTTCCTGAACTCGCTCATAGTCGTAGTACCGGTAACGATCGGGGCGGTCGTCTCGACCACCGCGGCGGCGTATGCCTTTGCACGCCTGCGCGCACCCGGGCTCAAGTGGCTGTTCGTCGTGGTTCTCGCCACGATCATGCTCCCGGGGGAGATAACGCTCGTGCCGTCGTTTCTGCTGTTCAACCAACTCGGCTGGATCGGCACCTACTTCCCACTCATCGTGCCGGCGCAACTGGCCGCCGGCGGCTTCGATGCCGCGGTCAGCATCTTCTTGCTGCGACAGTTCTTCCTGACAATTCCGCGCGAACACGACGACGCGGCACGCGTGGACGGGCACGGCTTTTTGTCGATTCTCGTGCACGTAGTGATCCCGCAGTCGTGGCCCGCCGTCGGATTGGTCGCCGCGTTCGCGTTCGTACACTCGTGGAACGACTTCCTCCAGCCGCTCTTGTATCTCACCGACCAGAGCCGCTACACGCTGCCGTTGGGATTGAATTTCTTCAAAGACATCTACAACACCCAGTGGGCGCATCTGATGGCGGCGTCGGTGCTCGCCCTCATCCCGCCCGTGCTCGTGTTCTTCTTCGCCCAACGCGCCTTCTCCCGTGGCGTCGTCTTTACCGGAAGACGCTAAGACTCCGGCAGCGCCACTCCCGAAACGGCATCGAACAACAGGATGCTGTCGTCGTCGATCATTAGATCGAGCTCGCCCCCGGGGCGAGCCCCGGTGCGCGCGTCTACGGCGGCAACGATCCGGGCCGGCGGCGAGCCGACGGTGAACGGGCCGTCTTGGGCGCGGTCGTTCAGGTGGATGGATTTGCCCTCGATTTCAAAGTGCACCAGCGCCATGCCCGGCAGCGGCTCGACCATCACCACCGAGACGCGCCCGGCGCGCCCCGCGGCGTCCGAAGGTGCGGCGTAGTCCCGGTCCTCGAACGCCTCGGGACGGATCCCGACGATGACGTCACTGCGGTCTTCGACCGCGCGCGGCGGGAGGGGGATGTTCCACGGCCCCACCGAGGCCCATGGGGCTCCGTCGCGACGCTCGACCTTTGCCGGCACGAGATTGATCCCGGGGCTTCCGATGAATGCCGCGACGAACACGTTGCTCGGCCTTCGGTAGAGCCTCCGGGGGTCGTCCACCTGCTGGATCTCGCCCGCCCGCAACACCGCGACGCGGTCCCCCACCGTGGTCGCCTCGATCTGATCGTGAGTCACGTACAAAAACGTGGTGCCGAGCTCGTCGTGCAGCCGGCGGATCTCCGCCCGCATTTCGACCCGAAGCTTGGCATCGAGGTTAGAAAGGGGCTCGTCGAGCAGGAAGGCGGTGGGATCTCGCACCAGCGCGCGCCCGAGCGCGACCCGCTGGCGCTCGCCGCCCGACAGCGCGCGCGGGCGCCGGCCGAGCAACGACTCGATTCCCAACACGCGGGCCGAACTGCGGACCCTGCGGTCCACCTCGGGGCGGGGCAGACGAAGCGGCTTCAATGCGAAGGCGATGTTCTTGTACGCGGTCATGTGCGGGTAGAGGGCGTAGTCCTGAAAGACCATCGCGACATCACGGGCTCCGGGTGTCAGTTCGTCGACCGGCCGCCCACCGATCTTGATCGTTCCCGCGCTCGGCGTGTCGAGTCCCGCCACCATTCGCAAGATCGTCGATTTGCCGCACCCCGACGGGCCGACCAGCACGAGCAACTCGCCGTCGCGCGCCTCGAGACTGAGGTCACGGACCGCAACCGTTCCGTCCCGGAAGCTCTTCGTCACGCGGTCGAGGACGATCTCAGCCACGACACGCTCCGCCTCGAGCTCGGTCCACCTCAGTCATCGATCTTGCCGGCCCGCTCCGTGAAGTGATGATCGATCTCTGCGTGATCCGACTCCCATTCGCCGGGGAAGGGATGCACGTGAATCTGAGCGGCCACGAGCCGGCGGACGCGGTGCAACAGCCGGTGGTGCGCCACCACGGCGATCGCGTGGCCGTCGGCAACGCTCAGGTGCCGATCCACACCGATCTGAACTTCGGCACGCAGTTCGTGGCCGATCCAGCGGACACGAACTCCTTCGACCGAGCGGACGCCGTCGACCTCCGCAAGCACCTCCCTCACGCGCTCCACCAACTGGGGATCGACCGCGTCAACCAACCGGTGGTAGATGTCGACGGCGACGTTCTTGAGGATGAGCAGAATCGCTCCCGCGATCGCAAGACCGACGATGGGGTCGGCGAGTTCGAAACCGGCTGCGGCGCCGAGCGCACCGGCGAACACGGCCAGTGACGTGAGGCCGTCGGTCCGCGCGTGCAGCCCGTCGGCGACCAACGCAGCCGACCCGATCCGGCGGCCGGTACGAATTCGATAGGTGGCGACGAACTCGTTGCCGGCGAAACCGACGATCGACGCTACGAACACGAGGCCCAGGTTGTTCAGCTCGCGCGGATGGATCAGCCTGTCGACAGACTCGTAAGCGGCGACGGCCGCGGAGACGCCGATCACGACGACCACGAACACCCCGGCCAGATCCTCCAGCCTCCCGTAGCCGTACGTGTAGCGATCGTTCGGTCGCCGCCGGGCGATCCTGAACGCGAGCCACAGCGGAACCGCGGTCAATGCATCGCCGACGTTGTGCAAGGTGTCGCTCAGCAACGCCACGGACCCGCTGGCGGCCACCACGACCGACTGAATCAGCGCGGTGACGAGGAGAATGACGAGCGAAACCTTGACGGTGCGGATGCCGTCGGCGCTCGCCTCCAGCTGCCGGTCGACGTGCTCGAACGCGTCGTGGCTGTGAGGATGCAGAAGGGACCCGAGCGTGTGCTTCCACCCCGCCGGATGGTCGTGGTCGTGATGATGCGGGTGCTCGTGACCGTTCACGCGGTGTCCTCGTTTCGTGATCTCCCCAGGGAGCTGCTCGGGCCAGTATCGAGTGCGGGACGAGTACCCGTCGACCGACGGCGATTGCAACTCCGGCTCCCCTACCGACAGGAACCGGGCGCGCCGGCGGCGAACTCACCGGGCATGCGCCGCCTGCTCGCCGCCCTTGCCGTAGTCGGCGTCGCCGCCACTCACGGTCCCGTCTCCGGCCAGACGCCGGAAGGCGCGGGGCCGTGCGCGCGCGTAACCGAGCGGCTCCCGGTCCCGGTGAACGTCGAGCTCGCGACCGTGACCGACACCCAGGCGGTGCTCACGTGGTTGACGTGCGCCGACGGCAGGCCGCACCCGACCGGGTCCGAGGTCACCTACTCGTCGTCGGCGGGAAACGGCTCGGTCGGGAACACGAGGAAGACCCCGTTCCACTGGGTCTTGCTCGACAAGTTGAAGCCGGGGGTCACCTACAACTACACGGTGTCGTCCGACGGGACGGTGGCGCCGCCCGAGCGGCTGAACCCCGGGGTGTTCACCACGCTCACACCGCCGCCGGGAAAGGAATTGGTGCGGGTCGCGGTGCTTGCCGACATCCACCTCGGGGAGACGCGCTCGGGGCTCGCAACATCGCAGCCGGTCGAGTTTCCGCCCGCGTATTCGAGCGAGCGCCCCTATCCCGAGCAGATGCTCGGGGGCGCGGTTGCCGACATCGTCCGCAGGCGGGCCGCGCTCACGCTCCTTCCGGCGGACAACAGCTCGCACGGCGAGCGGCACGATCTCGACACCGCGCGGCGCCTGCTGACACCCGTCCGCCCCTACCTGATCGCGCGCGGCGCGCACGACCGGCCGGGACAGTACATGAAGGCGGCGGCCGAATGTGCGCCCGATGCCGATTGTTTTCGGGCGGTCTTCCGTCCCGGCGCGAGGGCAACGGACGAACCCCGGCACCTCCCCGCGCTGCGGCGCGCCGGCGGGTGGACGTTCATCGCGCTCGACAGCGTGAACCTGTCGTCGGGAAGCGGAACGCTGGCTGCAGATCAACTCGAGTGGCTGCAGAAAAAGCTCGAGGCCGCGGCGCGCCGCGACAGCCCGGCGGTCATCTTCTTCCATCACCCGGTGGCGGAGTACTCGACGACGCTTGCGGTGCCGCCTTTAGTGTTCGGCGTCGCACAACAGGACGCGAACGCGTTCTTGCGCCTCATCGACTCGTACGACGTTCGCCTCGTGATCAACGCGCACACCCATCGCAACTGGATCTCGTACTCACCGTTCACCGGGCGAATGCCGATCGTCGAGGTCGGTCCGGCGAAGGAGTATCCCGCCGGGTATTCGATCTTCCGCATCTACAAGGGAGGCATCGTGCGCGAGTGGTGGCCGACGTCGTGCGACTTCTGCAACCTGTGGCGGGAGACGACGCGCGGCGAGTACTTCTCGCTCTATCCCCTTTACACGCAGGGATCGCTTCGGGAGCGGTCGTGGGTTCACCACTTCGATCGTCCCGACCTCCCGTTCGTCCCGTCGCTCCCCGGCGGACTGTGGCCGCCGGCGGTGCCCGGCGAGGCGTGACAAATCCCCCCGCTCGGACGGCACCTGCGGGATGCTGACGGCTGCAGGCTCGAGCGAACAGGGAGGGACGATGGCCGACGGAACGCGCTACGGCAAGCTGAGAACCATCGCCGGGATCTTCAAGGTGCTGGCGTGGATCACGATCATCTTCGGGGGCTTGGGAATCCTCACGGCAACCGTCAACGCCGCCGATCAAGCCGGATCGGGCGCCGCCCTCGGCCTCCTCGTCATGGGAGGTCTGTTAGTGGCGCTGTACGCACTGATGTTCTTCGCGGCCGGCGAGTTCATCCATCTCATGATCGACGTCGAGGGCAATACCCGCCGAACCGCCGACGCGCTTGCGGGTCACGGCGCGCCGCCGCCGCCGGCGGCCGGAGCGGTCTAACCGGGATCGCCGAGGGGCGGCAACACGTCTTCCTCGGCGTCGCCGACCAACGGGTGTTGCTCGCCGGGGGCGAGGTCTTCGATGCGGGCGAGGTCGAGGAGGTCGACGATCCCGACCAGCTGATCGTCCTTCACGACCGGAAGCCGGCGGATGTGGCTCTCCGCCATCCGGCGCTGCACGTCGACGACGTCGGCGTCGGCATCGACGTACACGGGAGTGCCGCGCCTCAGCGCGCCGTCGGTTGCATCCATGAGATCGACCCCCTCATCGCGCAGCAACTCGGCGAGCCACGCGAGCGTCGACGACGATGAATCGACGCGCCCGGCGGCGCCGACGACGTCGCTGATGGCGACGTGGTTGCCTTTGCCTCCGCCGTTGGGGTGCGACGACCTCTGAGTCACGGACCCAGCGTAACGCCGCTGCACCCGCTCGGGGGCGGCCCGGCGCCCCTCGAATGAGCGGCCGGCTGACACGCCGGGCACCAGTAGGTCACGCGGGCGTCGGGGCCCCCCTCGTCCTTCTCGATCGGGGTTCCGCACCGGAGGCACGGCCGGCTGCGGCGGCCGTACACCCAGTGCCGGCGACCCGGCCGCATATCTCCCGTGGTCACGTGGCGGGCGTGATCGCGATTCGCCCACAGCGTTCGGCGGGCGAGGCCGACGAGGGCATCGAGATCGCCCACCCGCGCAATCGGCGTCGACGGATGAATCCCAATAAGGAAGCACAGCTCCGACTTGTAGACGTTGCCGATCCCGGCGAGATTGCGCTGGTCCAAAAGCGCATCCGCCACCGCAACATCGGGGCGTCGCCGCAACCGGCGCGCCGCCTCGGCCGGATCCCAGTCGTCGCCGAGGAGGTCGGGGCCCAGGTGCCCCACGAACTCGTCCTCGCGCGCAGTCGCCACGACGTCGAGCGTCCCGAGCCGGAACCCGACTGCGGTCCACGCACGGGTTTCGAGCACGAGCCGCACCTCGTGGCCGGGCCCCCGCCACCGTTCACCGGAACGGTAGAGATGAAACGAGCCCTCCATCTTGAAATGGGTGTGGATCGTGGTGCCCCGCGAGAGCCGTACGAAGAGATGCTTTCCGCGGGCGACGACCGCATCCACGGTCCGGCCCGAAAAGTCGGCGGTCGCGTAACGGGGCACACGAAAGTCGCTCCGAGCTACGACCTCGCCGGCGAGCGCAGCGTGCAGGCGGCGGGCGGTGAGGTGAACGGTGTCGCCTTCAGGCAAGCCTGAGCCCCCGTGCGCTGCGACGAAGGCCGGCTTCGGCCAACGCGGTCGCGAGCGGGCCGTCGACGAGCGGGCGCCCATCGATGCGCTGAACATGGAGGCCGCCCGGGAGCGCGCCCCGGCGCGCCGCGGCAACCAGCGCCGCGGCCGCCCGCCCGAGCGCGCCGGGGTCGTCGGTGTAGGTCACCACCGAACGACCGCCCTTCTCGACGTAGAGGACGAGCTCGCCGCGGCACAGAACGACGACGGCGCCGGCCTTGCGTCCCGCCCGATGCACCCCCGCATCCCGCTCCGGCCACGAAAGGGCCGCCCCGTATGGGTTGGCCGGATCGGCGGCCGCCAGCACGTGAGCATCCTCATCGCCCGCGTCGGCGAGCGACCGCATTCGGTCGACCGCGCCCGGGACCGCGAACTGCGCGCCGCCCAGGCCCTCGACGAAATATCCGCGCCGGCATCTCCCCGACTCCTCCATCGCCTTCAGCACCGGATAGACGCGGGCGAAACCGCCCGAGATGCGCTCCGCCGCCACCGCCCCGCGGGTGACGATTCCGTGACGGCGGAGAAGCGCCGTCGCGATCGCATGGGAGCGGCGGGTCGCGTCGGCAGCGGCGGCGGCGGCAACGCTCCACCGCCCGGCGGCGGCGGGCGGCCCGAGCCTGGCCGGGAACGCGGGGCCGCGCCGGTGGGCGCGGCGCGCCGGGCGTGCCGCGCCGCCGGTGAGCGCGCGCAACGGCGCCATCGTGTCGTTGGTGACGAGGCCCGCCCACACGAGCTCCCACAGTGCCGGCACCAGCTCACGATCGTCGACCGCGCCCGGAGCGTGCGCCGCAAGATCCCGAAAGAAAGAGGCGCCGCTCGAGGTGAGGCCGTCGAGGAGCACCTGCGCCAGCGGCGAAAGCTCGACCTCGGCGGCGTCGGGGCGGAGCAGCGGAGCGGACGCCGCCGACAGCAGCACCGTCCAGCCGTCGTCGGAGCCGACCGCGCCGGCCCCCATCCACGTCACCTCGCCGGCCGCGCACAGCTGATCGAGAAGCGCCGGGGAGTAATCGGGGACACGCAGCGGAAGGATGTGGCGCTCCAGCTGGCTTGCGGGAACGGGCGCTCCCTCTAGTTGCTCGATCGCGCCGAGGAGCGCGTCGAGCGGGCCGGAGCGGGGGCCGTGGCCCGTCATTCCGCTCCACGCGGGGAGGAACCGCCCGAGCGCATCGGGCGCGACCGGCTCGACCTCCCGCCGGAGCGCGGCGAGCGACCGCCGCCGCAGCCGCCTGAGCACCTCGACGTCGACCCACTCCGTGTGCCCCCCGCGCCCACCGGGGCGGAACTC
>Ga0247719_1000743_pt1 | contig 16994 bp, 16 predicted proteins | sample 41E_DmetaG_FD_189046 | JGI IMG/M metagenome (GOLD analysis project Ga0247719, IMG submission 189046) | Soil microbial communities from hillslope of Landscape Evolution Observatory, University of Arizona, Oracle, AZ, United States - 4-1-E_D | ecosystem: Engineered > Artificial ecosystem >...
GTGGGGGAGTGGGAGCCGACGTCGCTGGCGGGTTCTGCGCGGGTGTCGGCTGAGGCGTGGGAGTCGGCGTGGGCCGAGGCGTTGGCGTAGGGGTCGGCCGTGGCGTGGGTGTCGGGCCTGGCGTGGGAGTCGGCGACGGCGAGGGTGTCGGCGTCGGAAAGGGCTGGCTGGGCAGCGGCACAGTGGGCGCCGGCGTCAGGATGGGTTTGAGGTAGCAGAACTCGACGGCGCTGATCGGCGTGCGGTCCAGCCCGAAGAGGCCGCTGTCCATGGTCACGGGCGGCGAGTACGTGTACCGATGCGCGCCCCCCGAGTCGGTCACGCGCGCCCGGCTGACCGGCGGATTGGCGAGGTCGAAGGCCATCAGGGAGCCGGCCTCAGTGAAGGTCAACCGGACCCGGAACTCGGGCGTGACCCAGAGCCCGTCGTTCGGCGGAACGCTCGCGTGGGCGCTGTCAGCCGGGCAGACCAGCGGCGCCTGAGCCGGCATCGCCACGGCCGGCCGTGAGCCGCCGCTCGGGGCGGCCACCGCGAGGCCGGCCGGCAGGCACACGGCAAGGCAGAGCACGGCGAGCGCAAGCAGGCTCGCTCGGCGTCCCGGCCGCCCCCCACGGCCAGCCCTTCTGGCCAAGACCCTCTCCCTCAGCGACATGGGCGTGCGCCCGTGCCGACTGTAGCGCCTTCCCCCACCGAACCGCACTCAAGCCGACCCAGCTGCGGTCCCCGCAGCCAACGCCACGGCGCCGGACGGCCATGGATGCCGGTCAGGTATAGTGACCGCGCCAAGGGCCGCGCCCCAGCGCAGTCCGCAGCCAGACAGGGGAGGAGCCTGTTGCCCGAGGAGGCGGCGTCGGTCCCGTGAGGCCGGCTCGCACCAGAGCAGCGTTCCCGCAGACGGGCGGGAAGGGCAAAGGCACCGGTCTATCCCGAGCACGGCCCCTGATCGAGGCGCAGTCAGCCTGATGCCGGCCACGATCGTCGTTGGCCTGCAGTGGGGCGACGAGGGCAAGGGCAAGACGACCGACCTGCTGTGCGGCTCCGTGTCACACGTCGTGCGCTACCAGGGCGGTGACAATGCCGGCCACACGGTCGTCATCGGCGACGAGGTCTTCAAGCTGCACCTCGTCCCGAGCGGCGTGCTGCATCCGCACATCACGCCGGTCATCGGGCCCGGGGTCGTGGTCAATCCGAGGACGCTGCTCGACGAGATGGCGATGCTCACCGAGCGTGGCATCAGCACGGCGGCGCTGCGCGTGAGCGAGGCGGCGCACGTGATCATGCCCTACCACGTCGCGCTCGACGGCGCGCGCGAGGTCGCGGCGGAGCACGAGGCGATCGGCACCACGCGCCGCGGCATCGGCCCGGCCTACGGCGATCGCGCGCTGCGCACCGGCATCCGGATGGGCGACCTGCTCGAGCCCGATTGGCTGCGCCTCCGCCTCGCCGCGGTGCTGCCAGAGAAGAACGCGCTGCTCGAGCGCGCCTACGGCCGGGATTCGTTCGACTTCGACGTGCTGTACCAGCAGGCGCTCGAATGGGGCGAGCAGCTGCGCGAGCACATCACTGACACGACCGCGCTCCTCCAGCAGGCGCTGCGCGACGACCGGGTGGTGCTGCTCGAGGGCGCCCAGGGGACGCTACTCGACCTGGATCACGGCACCTACCCCTACGTCACGAGCAGCCACCCGGTCGCCGGTGGCGCGTGCGCCGGGGCAGGTCTCGGCCCGCTGCAGGTCGACCAGGTGATCGGCGTGCTGAAGGCGTACTCGACGCGCGTCGGCGCCGGGCCCTTCCCGACCGAGCTGCACGACGAGGTTGGCGAGGGCCTCCGCCAGCGCGGCCGGGAGTTCGGCACGACCACCGGCCGGCCGCGCCGCTGCGGCTGGCTGGACCTCGTGCCGCTGCGCCGGGCGGTGGCGATCAACAGCGTCAGCGCGATGATGCTCAACAAGATCGACATCCTGTCCGGCCTGGGTGAGATCAGGGTCTGCGTCGCCTACCGCATCGACGGCCAGCTGGTCGAGGAGTGGCCCCAGTCGCTCGCCCGGCTGGAGCGCGCCGAGCCGGTCTACGAGTCGTTCCCCGGCTGGCAGGCGGACATTGGCGGCGCGCGTCACATCGACGACCTTCCGCCCGAGGCGCGGCGCTTCGTGGCGGCGATCGAGGAGCGCGCCGGCGCGCCGATCGCGCTGGTGAGCGTTGGCCCCGAGCGCAGACAGACGCTGGTCAACGCGGCCAGCGAGCGTCAGCCGCTGGCCGGCGTGGCGCAGCTGATGCAATCAGCGCCCGCGGCAGGAAGGTGATGGCGAGCCAGCCGGAGGCGGCGGCCGTGGCACCGCGAGTCGTGCTGGTGCTTGGCTCGGGCGCGCGCGAGCATGCGCTGGCCTGGCGTCTGCGCGGCGAGGGCATCCCGCGCGTGCTGGTCGCGCCCGGCAACCCGCTGATGGCCGACGTGGCCGAGGTCACCGGCGGGAGCATGGCCGGCGAGGCCGTCGTCGAGCTTTGCCGGCGCCAGTCGATCGAGCTGGTCGTCGTGGGTCCGGAGGGACCGCTCGTCGCCGGTGTCGCCGACGCCCTGGCCGGGGCGGGCATCTCCTGCCTGGGTCCGTCCGCGGCCGCTGCCCGACTGGAGGGCTCCAAGGCCTTCTGCCGCGAGGTCGCCGAGGCGTGCGGCGTGCCGATGGCCGAGGGGGCAGCGTTCGGCGACCTATCTGCCGCGCTCGACTACGCAGAGTCGCAGGCCGGCGCGCCGCTGGTCGTGAAGGCCGATGGCCTGGCGGCGGGGAAGGGCGTCGCTGTCTGCGAGACCATCGGCGACGCACGCGCGGCCATCCGCGAGCTGATGGTCGGCGACCGCTTCGGGGCCGCCGGGCGGAGTGTCGTCGTCGAGCGCCGGCTCGAAGGCCGTGAGGCCAGCCTCATCGCGCTGTGCGACGGCCGCGAGGCGCTGCTGCTGCCGGTCGCGCGCGACCACAAGCGGCTGCTCGACGGCGACCTGGGGCCGAACACCGGCGGCATGGGCGCCTGCTCGCCGGTGGACGATGTCCGCGACGACGACGCAAGGGCATGGCTCGACGCGTTCCACCGCCCGGTCCTGGCCGAGATGGCGCGCCGCGGCGCGCCCTTCACGGGGTTCCTCTACGCCGGGTTGATGCTCACGCCGGATGGGCCTCGGCTGCTCGAGCTCAACGTGCGCCTGGGGGACCCGGAGGCGCAGGCCATCCTGCCCCGCATCGATGCGCCACTTGGAGCGTTGATGGCGGCCGCGGCTCGCGGGAAGCTGTGCGCCGCAGCCGCGGAGCTGGGCCTCGCCGACGCTCTCCCCGCGCTCGATGAGACGGCCGTGGCGCTGACCCTGGCGGCGGCGGGCTACCCCGACGCGCCGCGCAGCGGCGATCCCATCGGCGGCCTCGACTCTGCCCGCTCAAAGGGGGCGCTCGTCTTTGGCGCCGCCGTCGCCCGCGCCGCTGACGGCAGGCTTGTCAGCTCCGGCGGCCGCGTGCTGAGCATCGTTGGACGCGGGGCATCGCTCGATGCCGCGTGCGAGCAGGCATACCTGGCCGCGGCGCAGGTGGAGCTGGCCGGTGCGCAGCTGCGCCGCGACATCGGCCGGCCGGTGCGCGAGGTGGCCGTCGCGTGATCGCTCGCTACAGCCTGCCTGCCATGGCCGACGTGTGGACCGACCAAGCGCGCTTCGAGCACATGCTCCGCGTGGAGATCGCCACCAGCCGTGCGCTGGCACGGCGCGGAATCGTGCCCGCCGCGGCAGTGGTTGAGCTGGAGGCCCGGGCACGCATCGACGTCGCCCGGATCAGCGAGATCGAGCGGACGACCGATCACGACGTCATCGCCTTCGTCAGCCAGGTCGCCGAGACGGTCGGTGAGCACGGCCGCTACCTGCACTTCGGGCTGACCAGCAGCGATGTCGTCGACACGGCCCTGGCGCTGCAGTGCCGCGCCGCGGCGGAGCTGTTGCTGGCCGCGCTGGACGAGCTGATTGCCGCGGTGGCCGTGCTCGCCCGGGCTCACGCAGGCACGGTGATGATGGGCCGCACCCACTCCGTCCACGCCGAGCCGATCACGCTCGGGCTGAAGCTGTCTGGTTGGGCCTTCGAGCTGGACCGCGACCGTGCCCGCCTGCGCAGCGCCGCACGGGGCATGACTACTGGCAAGCTGTCAGGTCCGGTCGGCACGTACAGCCAGCTCGCGCCGGATGTCGAGGCCGAGGTGATGGCCGAGCTCGGCCTCGCCGCCGACCAAGCGAGCACGCAGATCGTGCAGCGCGACCGTCACGCGGCCTTCCTTGCCGCCATCGCCGTCACCGGCGGCTCCATCGAGCGCTTCTCGATCGAGGTGCGTAACCTCCAGCACACCGAGATCGGCGAGCTGCAGGAGCCGTTCCGCGCCGGCCAGAAGGGGTCGAGCGCGATGCCCCACAAGCGCAACCCGATCCTCTCCGAGCGGCTGTCCGGCCTGGCCCGCCTGCTGCGCGCCTACGCCCTGGCCGGGCTGGAGGACCAGGCGTTGTGGCACGAGCGCGACATCAGCCACTCGTCAGTCGAGCGCGTCGTGCTGCCCGGCGCGACGACGCTGCTGCACTACATGCTCGTGCGCTTCCGTGAGCTGGTCGAGGGCCTGGTCGTCCGGCCGGAGCGGATGCGCGAGAACATCGAGCGCGGCCTCGGTCTGCACGCCAGCAGCCGGCTGCTGAGCGCGCTCGTCGAGCAGGGCGGGATGGGTCGCGAGGAGGCCTACGCGATCGTCCAGCGCGCCGCGCTGCGTGCCGCCGACGAGCGTCGGCCGCTGCGCGAGCTGGTCGAGGCTGACGAGGCCGTCACGGCCGCGCTCGACCGGGCGGCCATCGACGAGTGCTTCGACGAGGCGCGGCTGCTGCGCCACATCGACGAGGTAATCGGTCGCCTCGATCAACTGACCGCGCCAGGAGAGGAGACACTGCATGCCGCTCGCTGAGCTGGTGCCCGGCTACGTTCGCTCGGGCAAGGTGCGCGACATCTACGCGCTCGACGAGCAGCGGCTGCTGCTCGTCGCCTCTGACCGGATCAGCGCCTTCGACGTGGTGCTGCCGACACCCATCCCGGACAAGGGCCGCGTGTTGACCGGCCTGGCTCGCTACTGGTTCGCCCAGACCGCGGCCGCCGGCCTGATGGACAACCACCTGCTGGCGACCGCCGTCGCGGCGCTGCCCGCGGGCTACGCCGATGAGGCGGCGGCAGACGAGCTGCGCGGCCGGATGATGGTCTGCCGCCGGGCGGAGGTGCTGCCCGTCGAGCTGATCGTGCGCGGCTACCTCGCCGGCAGCGGCTGGAAGGACTACCGGCGCAGCGGCGCGGTCTGCGGCATCCCGCTGCCTGACGGCCTGCGCGAGAGCGATCGCCTGCCCGAGCCGCTGTTCACGCCCTCGACCAAGGCAGAGACCGGCCACGACGAGAACATCTCGTTCGACCAGATGGTCGCGCTGGTTGGCGCCGAGCTGGCCGAGCGCTGCCGCGACCTGGCGCTGGCGCTCTACCGCTTCGCCGCTGAGCGAGCCGAGCCGGCGGGCATCATCCTCGCGGACACCAAGTTCGAGTTCGGGCTGCTGCCTGACGGCCGGCTGATCCTGATCGACGAGGTCCTGACGCCCGACTCGAGCCGCTTCTGGGACGGCAGCGACTACGAGCCCGGACGCGCACAGGCGTCGTACGACAAGCAGTTCGTGCGCGACTGGCTGGAGGCCCAGCCGTGGGACAAGACGCCACCCGGGCCGGAGCTGCCGCCGGACGTGGTGGCGGGCACGCGGGCACGCTACGTGGAGGCCTTCGAGCGCATCACCGGCGGCTCGTTCGACGACTACCTTGCCCACGACCGAGTGGCCGGCGAGTGAGCGCCTGGCGCTTCGCCGTCTCGGTCATGCCCCGGCCGGGCATCCTCGACCCGCAGGGTCGAGCGGTGGAGAGTGCTCTGCCGCAGCTCGATGCGGCGAGCGTTCATGGCGTGCGCGTCGGGCGGCGCATCGAGCTGACGGTCGAGGCGGGATCGGAAGGGGAGGCACGCGCCGTGGTCGAGCGCCTGGCGACTGACCTGCTGGCCAATCCGCTGGTCGAGGACTGGCAGGTGGCGCTGCTGTGAAAGTCGGCGTGGTCGTCTTCCCGGGCTCCAACTGCGATCGTGACGCGCTCCACGCCGCCCGCCTGGCCGGCGCCGAAGCAGAGCTCCTGTGGCACGACGATCCGGACCTCCGCGGCGCCGACGCCGTCATCCTGCCTGGCGGCTTCGCCCACGGCGACTACCTGCGCTCCGGTGCGATCGCCCGCTTCAGCCCGATCATGGGCGCGGTCCGCGAGCACGCCGCGCGCGGCGGACTGGTGCTCGGCATCTGCAACGGCTTCCAGGTGCTGACCGAGGCCGGGCTGCTGCCGGGTGCGTTGCTGCGCAACGCGTCGCTGCGCTTCGAGCACGGCTGGGTCGACGTGCTGGCCGAGCGGACCGACACGCCGTTCACCGCCCACGTCCCCGCCGGGGGCGTGCTGCGCATGCCGATCGCCCACGGCGAGGGCTGCTACTTCCTGCCGGATGACGAGCTCGACGCGCTGGAGTCTCGCGGCCAGGTGCTGTTCCGCTACGCGGCGAGCAGCAACCGCAACGGCTCGCTGCGCGACGTCGCCGGCGTGATCAGCGAGCGCGGCAACGTGGCCGGCCTGATGCCTCACCCCGAACGCGCGGCCGAACGTCTTCTCGGCTCGGACGACGGCATGCTGCTCATGCGCTCGCTCGTCGAGAGCGTGGCCCGGACCGGCGTCGCCGCGTGAGCAGCGTCGTGGCCGAATCACCGGCTGACCAGCTGCTCCATCGCCGGCTGGGCCTGACTGACGCCGAGCTGGCCGCCATCGAGGCCCGCCTGGGTCGCTCGCCCAACGACCTCGAGCTCGCGATGTTCAGCGTGATGTGGAGCGAGCACTGCTCATACAAGTCGTCGCGGCCGCTGCTGGCGACGCTGCCGACGGCGGGCGAAGACGTTCTTGCGGGCGTTGGCGAGCAGGCCGGTGTGGTCAGCATCGGCGACGGCTTGGCCGTGGCTTTCAAGATCGAGTCGCACAACCATCCCAGCGCGGTCGAGCCATACCAGGGCGCCGCGACGGGCATCGGCGGCATCCTGCGCGACATCGTGGCCATGGGCGCCCGGCCGGTGGCCTTCCTGGATGCGCTCAAGTTCGGCGATCCGGCCGAGCCTGGCGTGCGCCGGCTGGTCCGCGGCGTGGTCCGCGGCATCGGCGGCTACGGCAACTGCGTCGGCGTGCCCACCGTGGGCGGCGAGCTGTGGTTCGACGCCTCGTACGAGCGCAACCCGCTGGTCAACGCGATGTGCGTCGGCATCGTCGAGCACGACCGGCTGGCGCGGGCGGCGGCGACCGGCGTTGGCAACCTGGCCGTGCTGATCGGCTCGCCGACCGGCCGTGACGGCATCGGCGGCGCGTCGGTCCTGGCCAGCGCGACCTTCGACGACTCGTCGGCGGCCATGCGCCCGAGCGTCCAGATCGGCGACCCCTTCGCCGGCAAGCTGCTCATCGAGGCATCGCTCGAGCTCGTGAGCCGAGTCCTGGTCGTGGGCCTGCAGGACCTTGGCGCGGCAGGGCTGACGTGCGCCAGCTCGGAGATGGCTGAGCGTGGCGGCACGGGCATGCGCGTTGACCTGGCGGCGGTGCCACGGCGCGAGGAGGGCATGGCGCCGTTCGAGGTGATGATCAGCGAATCGCAGGAGCGCATGCTGGCCGTCGTCGAGCCCCCTCGGCTGTCCGCGGTCGAGGAGGTCTGCCGGCGCTGGGGCCTGCCCGCCGCCGTCGTTGGCACGGTCACCGATGACGGCCACGTCGTGGTCGTCGACGGCGGGCAGGAGATCGCCCGCGTCCCGGCGGTCGCGCTGGCCGGCGAGGCGATCGTCATCCAACGCCACGCCCAGCCACCGGCCCGAAAGCGAGCCGCGCCCGCGCCGGGCGTGCCCGACCTAGCCCATGACGGGCTGCCCGAGCGGGGCATGGACCCGGGGGCGGTGCTGGAGGCGCTGCTCGGCAGCCCCAACCTGGGCAGCCGCGGCTGGGTGACCGAGCAGTACGACTCGACCGTTGGCTCGGACACCTTGGCTGACGGGCAGCACGGCGCGGCCGTGCTGCGCATCAAGGGCACGAGCAAGGCGATCGTCATGGCCACCGATTCGCAGCCCGGCGTCGCGCTGGCAGATCCCGCGCTGGCCGCGGCGATGGCCGTGGCGGAGTGCGCGCGCAACGTCTCGATCACCGGGGCGCGGCCGCTGGGCGTGACGAACTGCCTCAACTTCGGCGATCCGGGCGACCCGGAGGCGTACTGGCAGCTGGCCGAGTCCGTCCGCGGGATGGGCGACGCCTGCCGCGCGCTGGGGCTGCCGGTCACCGGCGGCAACGTGAGCCTGTACAACGAGTCGCAGTCGGGGCGCATCGCGCCAACGGCGCAGGTCGGCATCGTCGGCCTGCTCGAGGATGTTGCGCTGCTCGTCCGGCCGGCCTTCGCAGCCGAGGGTGACGTGGTGGCGCTGCTCGGCGAGACGTCGCCCGGCCTGGTGGGCTCGGAGTACGAGCGGCTCGCCGGTGGGGCGCCCGACGACCGGCCGCCAAGCCTCGACCTGGCAGCAGAGGCGCGGCTCCAGCAGACCGTCCGCCGGGCGGCCGCGGCGCGGCTGCTGCGCTCCGCCCAAGACGTCAGCGGCGGCGGTCTCGCCGTTGCCCTCGCCGAGGCGTGCATCTGGGGCAGTCACGGTGCCGAGCTGACCCTGCCCGTGGCGCTTCCGCCGGCGGTGGCGCTCTTCGGCGAGAGCCCCAGCCGGGTGGTCGTCAGCGTCGAGCCTGAGCGCTGGCGCGATCTGGCCGCGGTCTGCGCCGAGCACGGCGTGCCCTGCCTGCGCCTCGGGACGGTGGGCGGCGGCCGGCTGCGCGTCCGGCTTTCGGGCGATGGCGCGACGGGCGCCGCCGAGGAGCGCGGGGTGACCGTCGCTGACGACATCGACCGCTCGGTCGAGGACCTGCGCCGCGCCTGGCAGCAGGCACTGCCGCGCGCGCTGGGCGAGGTGGCCTGAGCATGTGCGGCGTGGCCGGCATCCACGCCCCCGGCCGCGACGCGGCGGCGCTTGCCGCGCTGGCCATCTTCTCGCTCCAGCACCGCGGCCAGGAATCGGCCGGCCTGGCCGTCAGCGACGGCACCGGCGTGATGGTCTACAAGGACCTCGGGCTGGTCAACCAGGTGCTCGACGAGCGCCGGCTGGCCTCGCTCAGCGGCGAGCGCGCAATTGCCCACTGCCGCTACTCGACGACCGGCTCAACGGTGTGGGAGAACAGCCAGCCCGCCTTCCGGCTGGGACCGGCGCGCTCGGTGGCGGTGGGCCACAACGGCAACCTGGTCAACACCCGGGCGCTGCTCGAGCTGCTGCCCGGCGGGCGTGACCGGATGATCGGCACGACCGATACCGAGCTGCTCACGGCATTGCTGGCGACCGAGCCTGGCGACGACCTGGTGGCGGCGCTGCTGCAGGTGCTGCCGCGCGTGAGCGGCGCCTACTCGCTGGTGGTGATGGACGAGCAACGCGTCGTCGGCGTACGCGACCCGCACGGTTTCCGGCCGCTGGTGCTCGGTCGCCTGCCCGACGAAGGTTGGGTGCTGGCTTCGGAGACCTGCGCGCTCGATGCCCTTGGCGCCGAGCTCGTGCGCGATGTCGCGCCGGGCGAGATGGTCGTGCTCGGCGAGCGGCTGCCTTCGGGCGAGCCGGCCGCGCCGCGGTCCGTCCGCTTCGCCGAGGGCCGCGAGCAGCTGTGCGTGTTCGAGCTGATCTACTTCGCCCGGCCCGATTCGTACATGCTCGGGCGCAACCTGTACGAGGTCCGGCGGCGGATGGGCGAGGCGCTGGCCCGCGAGGCGCCGGCTGAGGCGGACCTGGTCATGCCCGTGCCTGACACCGGTGCGCCTGCGGCGGCCGGATTCGCCGAGGCCAGCGGCATTCCCTACCGCGAGGGCATGGTCCGCAACCGCTACTCGGGCCGGACGTTCATCCAGCCCTCGACCAACCTGCGCCAGCGGGGCGTGACGGTCAAGCTCAGCCCGCTGCGTGAACAGGTCCGCGACCGGCGCCTCGTGGTGGTCGACGATTCGATCGTCCGCGGCACGACCACGCGCCAGATCGTCGAGCTGCTGCGCCGGGCCGGCGCGCGCGAGGTGCACCTGCGCATCAGCGCGCCGCCGATCTTCCACCCCTGCTTCTACGGCATCGACACCCAGATCGAGACCGAGCTGATCGCCGGCCAAAAGTCAGTCGACGAGATCCGCGACTACTTGGGCGCTGATTCGCTCTCGTACCTCTCTATCGGCGGCGTGCTCGACGCGATCGAGCTGCCGCGCGAGCGCTTCTGCTTCGCCTGCTTCGACGGCCGCTACCCGGTGCCCGTGCCCTACGACCCGGGCAACCACAAGTTCGTGCTCGAGCGCGACGACGCGGCGGTGGTCGGTTGACCGAGCGCACGGCCTACGCCGCCGCGGGCGTGGACGTGGCAGCAGGCGATGAGTTCGTTGCCCAGATCCGGGACACGCTGGCGGCCCGAGCCGGAGACCTGCTCGGCTGGTCCGGCTTTGGCGGGGCGATCGAGCTGCCGGCCGGCTATCGCGCGCCGGTGCTCGTCAGCTCGACCGACGGCGTTGGCACCAAGACCGAGATCGCGCGCCGGCTCGGCCGCTACGACACGATCGGCAGGGACCTGGTCGCGATGTGCGCCGACGACGTGGTCTGTCACGGCGCCCGGCCGCTGTTCTTCCTCGACTACGTCGCCGTTGGCCGGCTCGAGCCGACGATGGCAACCCAGCTCGTCGGAGGGGTCGCCGAGGCGTGCGCCGAGATCGATTGCCGGCTACTTGGTGGCGAGACGGCCGAGCACCCCGGCCTGATGGAGCCCGGGCAGTTCGACCTGGCCGGGTTCTGCGTGGGCATCGTCGAGCGCGATCAGCTGATCGACGGGCGCGCCGCGCGGGCCGGCGACGTGATCCTCGGCCTGGCCTCTTCCGGCCTGCACGCCAACGGCTACTCGCTGGTGCGCTCCCTGATAGCAGATGAGCGCCTCGAGCTCAGCAACGCGCTGCTCGAGCCGACGCGCCTCTACGCGGCGCACATCATGGCCCTGCTCGATGCGGCGCGCGAGCACGGCTGGCGCATCGGCGGGCTTGCGCATGTCACCGGCGGCGGGCTGCCCGCCAACCTGCCGCGAGCTGTGTCCGAGACGCTCGGCATCGAGGTGGACCCGACCAGCTGGCCCGTCGAAACGACGGTGGCCGCGGTAGCCCAGCGGGCCGGCATGTCGGACCGCGAGATGCGGGCGACGCTCAATGCCGGCATCGGCATGGCTGTCGTCATCGAGCCCGGCGCCGCGTCAGAGGCCCTGGCGCTGCTGTCGCAGCGCGGCGTCCACGCCTGGCGGATCGGCAAGGTGGTGCCCGCCGATGAGATCGGCGGCCGCTACCGGGAGCTCGCTTGAAGTCGGTCGCCGTCGGCGTCTCCGGCGAGGGGACGAACCTGCGGGCACTGCGTCGGGCCGAGAAGCGCGGCCTGCTCAACGGCTCGATCGGGCTGGTCTTCGCCGACCGGCCCTGTCCGGCGCTGGGCTTCGCCGCCGACGAGGGCCTGCCAACGGCGCTCGTGGCGCGCGACGCGCACTCCGATCGCGATGCCTGGGACGCCGCCCTTGCCGACACGATCGGCCGCGCGCGGGCCGACTGGCTGGTCCTGGCGGGCTTCATGCGCCTGCTCGGGCCGCGCACCCTGGGCGCCTTCGACGGCCGCATCCTGAACGTCCATCCGAGCCTGCTGCCGGCTTACCCCGGTGCGCGCCCGGTCGCCGACACGCTCGCCGGCGGTGCGCGCGTGACCGGCGTCACGGTCCACCTCGTTGACGCCAGCCTGGATGGCGGCCCGATAGTCGCCCAGCAGCCGGTGCCCGTGCTGCCGGGTGACGACGAGGGCAGGCTGCTCGCCCGACTGCACGCCGTCGAGCATCGGCTGCTGCCGGCCTGCGTGGCGCTTGCCCTCGCCGGCGGGCTGCGCCTGCACGACGGCCGCGTGGAGGCCGACGAGGTGATCGCCGCCGAGCTGCCGCGCCCGCGTCGCGCGCTTCTCTCGGTCTCTGACAAGCGTGGCCTGGCCGATCTCGCGCGCGGCTTGGCCCACCTCGGATTCGAGCTCGTATCGACCGGTGGCACGGCCCGTGCGCTGCGCCAGGCCGATCTGGACGTGACCGAGGTGGCTGACGTGACCGGCTTCCCGGAGATGCTCGATGGGCGTGTCAAGACGCTCCACCCGCGGATCGAGGCGGGCGTGCTGGCCGACCTTCGTCGGACGGAGCACCGGGCTCAGCTGGCGGCAGCGGCGATCGAGCCCTTCGAGCTGGTCGTCGTCAACCTGTATCCCTTCGCCGAGGCGGCGGCCCGAGAGGCGACGAGCGACGACGAGCTGATCGAGGAGATCGACATCGGTGGCCCGACGCTCGTCCGGGCGGCGGCCAAGAATCACGCCAGCGTGGCCATCGTCACCGACCCGGCGCAGTACGATGCGGTGCTCTCCGAGCTCAAGCGCGGCCGGCTGTCCGATGGGTTGCGCCGCGAGCTGGCGCTGTCCGCATTCCGGCTGACCGCCGGCTACGACCGACTGATCAGCGAGGCGCTCTCCGTGCGCTGGTGGAGCGGTCCGCCGGTCGGTGTCGTGCCGGCCACGTTGGGCGTCGAGCTGTCGCTCAGCCAGGAGCTGCGCTACGGCGAGAACCCGCACCAGGCCGCCGGGCTCTACTCGGCCGGTGGCATATCGCTCGCGCCGGGCCCCTTCAGCGATGGCGCGGCGCCGCTGCAGGGCAAGCCGCTGTCGTACAACAACATCCTCGACGCCGCCGCCGCGGCCGGGCTGGCGCGCGACCTTCGCGGCGCGGGCTGCGTGATCGTCAAGCACGCCAACCCGTGCGGCGCTGCCGAAGGGCATGACCTGGCCTCGGCCTGGCAGCAGGCACTTGCGGCCGACCCTGTCAGCGCCTTTGGCGGCGTGGTCGCGCTGACCGCGCCGGCGGATGGAGCGCTGGCCGAGCAGCTGGCGTCGATCTTCCTCGAGGTCGTGCTGGCACCGGCGTTCGAGCCCGCGGCGCTGGAGGTGCTGGCGTCGAAGCCGAACCTGCGCTTGCTCGTGGACGAGGGGCTCCGCCGGCCGGCTGAACCGGGTCTCGAGCTGCGCAGCGCCGGCGGCGCGATCCTGCTGACCGAGGCGGACACCGCGCCGGACGACGCGGCCGGCTGGCAGGTCGTTACCCGGCGTGCGCCATCGGACGACGAGCGACGCTCGCTCGAGCTCGCCTGGCGGGTCGCACGGCACGTCAAGTCGAACGCGATCGTGCTCGTCCGAGAGCGGGCGGTGGTGGGCGTGGGGGCGGGCCAGATGAGCCGCGTCGATTCGGCCCGGCTGGCGGTCGCCAAGGCCGGCCCCGCGCGGGCCGCCGGGGCCGTCTGCGCCTCGGACGCGTTCTACCCGTTCCCCGACGCGCTCCAGGCCTGCACCGCCGCCCGCGTGACGGCCTTCGTCCAGCCCGGCGGCTCGCAGCGTGACGCAGAGGTGATCGCCGCCGCCGACGCTGCGGGCGCAGCGATGCTGTTTACCGGTGTGCGCCACTTCCGGCACTAGAATTGGCTGATGGACGAGCACACACAGCCGCGTCATCCGCTTGGCGCCGAGATCGACGACAGCCCCAATCCAACCACCAGCGCGCCGGCAGACGGCGACGCGGAGCGCGGTGACGCGAGCGCGCACCACGACCACGCAGATGAGAGCGCAGGCAGCAGCCGCCAGCGCGAGATGCTGCGCCAGGTACAGGAGATGATTGACAGCCTCGCGCGTGAGGCAAAGCCAGTGATGCGCGAGCTGGCCGCCAAGTCAGCCGAGCTGGCGGCGATCGCCGCCGAGCGGGCCGGACCGCTCGCCGCCCGCGCGGCCGAGAAGACGCAGGCCTACGGCGAGCGCTTTGCGGCCCGCTCCAAGGAGATGGCCGCTGACCTGCGGCGCCACGAGGAGCCCGGCACTCCCGGCGTGGCAGGGGAGGAGAGCCCGGAGGGCAGCGAGAGCGGAGAAGCGCAGCCCGGCGGCTGACGCAGACAGTGGCCGAGCCCATCCTCGTCGTCGAGGCACTCGCCCGCTGCCCGCTGTTCGCGCGCTCCGACGAGACGACATTGCAGGCGGTCGCTTCGGCGATGCGCCGCCGGCGCTTCCGGCGCAACGAGGTCGTCTTCCACCAGGGCGACCCGGGTGATTCGCTGCACGTCGTAGGGTCAGGCGCGGTCAAGATCAGCCTGCCCTCGGCCGATGGTGATGAGGCGATCATCGCCACCCTCTGGCCGAGCGACTACTTCGGCGAGCTGGCGCTGCTTGACGATGCCCCCCGTTCCGCGACAGCGACAGCGGTCGAGCCTACGGAGACATTCGTCCTGGCGCGGTCAGTCTTTCGCGAGCTGCTCGAGCGTGACGCGGCGCTGCGCGACGGTTTGCTGACCGGGCTCGCACGCGAGCTGCGCCGCCTCACCACGCACGTCGAGGAGCTGCATTTCCTCGACCTTGCCGGCCGGTTGGCCGCCCGCCTGGCTCGGCTGGCGCGTGAAGTGGCACCGGCCGACGGGAGGGCGGGCGCGGAGGTGAGCCTGGACTGGCCATTCACCCAGGCTGATCTGGCAGCGATGATCGGCGGCACGCGTCAGAGCGTCAACCGGCTGCTCAGCGACCTGCTGGATAACGGCCTGGTGCGGATCGAGCGCGACCGGCTGGTCATCTCGGACCTTGCCGCGCTCGAACGTCGGGCAGAGCGATAGGGGCGCTTCAGGCCAGCAGCAGCCCCAGCGCTGTCAAGAGGGATGTCGCCAGTGCCCTCAGCTGGCGGCGCCGGACGATCTGCTCGTCGCTGCCGGTACGCCGCGTGGCCAGCCGGCCGAGCTGGACCTGGCGGGCCTGGCGCAGCATCTCGACCTGGCTGGCCTGAGCCAGCATGGCGGCGGTTGTCGGGTGGTACAGCACGGGGGTGGACTCCTTCTGCTGACGTGGATCGATGAGTCCATGGTCGGTTCGCGCGAGGCTGACGGCGATCAGCCGTCTGACATCGGCGCGGTAATCCTGACGACAGCAGATATGTCGGCTGGCCGACACCCACGGACTTTCGCGCGCCGCTGATACGATCGCCGCCCATGCCTGCCGAGCCCTTCTACCTGACCACGGCGATCTTCTATCCGGCTCCCAAGCCGGCGCTGCACTCGCTCTTCGAGGCTATTGGCGCGGACGCCATCGTGCGCCATCGTCGCCTGCAGGGCCGGCCCGCGCGCTTCCTGAGCGGCCTCGACGAGCACTCGGCCAACGTCGAGCGTGCGGCGCGCGAGCAGGGTCTCGCCCCGCGCGAGCTGATCGACCCGTGGGCCGCGACATGGCGCGCGGCGTTCGAGAAGTTCGGCATCTCGTGCGACCGCTTCATCCGCACGACGGACGAGGACCATGCCCGGGCATCGGCCGAGATGGTCCGCCGAGCGATGGCCGCCGGCGACGTTTACAGGGGCACGTATTCAGGCTGGTACTGCATCGGCTGCAACGAGTTCAAGACGGACGCCCAGCTCGTTGACGGCCGCTGCCCGGACCACCCGACGCTCGAGCCGCAGTGGCTCGAGGAGCAGAACTACTTCTTCCGCCTCAGCGCCTACCAGGAGCGGCTCGAGCGGCTGTATGCCGAGAACCCGTCCTTCTGCGAGCCCGAGCACTTCCGCAACGAGGTCCTGGGCTGGCTGCGCGAGGGCCTGCGCGACTTCTCCATCAGCCGTGCCGGCGGCAGCTGGGGCATCCCCTTCCCGGATGATCCTGGCCATCGCATCTACGTCTGGTTCGACGCCCTGACCAACTACATCACCGGCGCCGGCTTCCCCGACGACATGGCCGCCTTCGAGCGCTGGTGGCCGGCGGACGTGCACGTCATCGGCAAGAACATCACGCGCTTCCACTGCCTCTACTGGCCGGCCATGCTGATGAGCGCTGGGCTACCCCTGCCGCGGCAGGTCTTCGCCCACGGCTTCATGCTCGACCGCGGCGAGCGGATGAGCAAGACGCGAGGGAACGTGCTGGACCCGGACGAGATGGCGGCGACGTTCGGCGTCGATGGCGTGCGCTACGTCGTGCTGCGCGAGGTGCCCTTCGACCGTGACGGCGACGTTTCGTACGAATCCCTCGTGCGGCGCTACAACGCCGACCTGGCGAACGACTTCGGGAACCTCCTCAACCGGACGCTGAACATGACTGCGCGCTACCTCGACGGCGCCCGTCCTGCACCCCCACCGGCCGAGGAGTCAGCGCTCGGGCGGCTGTGGCCGGACATCTGGCACCGCTACGGCAAGCGCATGGAGTCGCTGCTGCTGCACGAGGCGCTGGCCGCAATCTGGGAGTTCGTTGGCGCGGCCAACCGGCATGTCGACGCCGAGCAGCCGTGGGCGCTCAACAAGCAGGCCGCGGCCGGGGACGAGGCTGCGGCCGCAAGGCTCGAGCGCGTGCTGGCCGAGCTGCTCGAGGCGTGCCGCCTGGCCGGCCTGGCAGCGGCAGCGTTCCTGCCCGGCGCCGCGCCGCGCATCTTTGGGCAGCTCGGCATCGAGTACCCCTACGCCGCCGACGGCAGCGGCGGCCCGCCGGTCGACATCCTGGCGCGCTGGGGCGGCGCCGGTGGAGGCGGCCAGATCGGCCGGGCGGAGATCCTGTTCCCGCGCATCGAGGCGCCAGCGGACAGCCAGCCGAAGGAGGACTGACATGGCCCACGGACAGATAACCCACATCGAGCTCCCCGCCGACGACCTCGGCCGGGCGCGCCGCTTCTACAGCCAGCTGGCCAGGGCTGGTACGCGGTGATCACAGATACCGAGGGCAACGAGCTCGGGCTCTTCGAGTC
>Ga0247719_1000744_pt1 | contig 16988 bp, 10 predicted proteins | sample 41E_DmetaG_FD_189046 | JGI IMG/M metagenome (GOLD analysis project Ga0247719, IMG submission 189046) | Soil microbial communities from hillslope of Landscape Evolution Observatory, University of Arizona, Oracle, AZ, United States - 4-1-E_D | ecosystem: Engineered > Artificial ecosystem >...
GGGTGACGGTCACGGTGGTGGCGCCGCCGTTGCCGCCGCTGCCGACGACGAAGGTGACGTTGACCGCGTCGCCGGTGTCGCCGGTGGTGGCGTTGGCCACCCCGTTGGCGCCGGTGTTGGCGATGGAGTGGGAGTTGCCGCCGGCCGCCGCCGCCCCCGAGTCACCCGAGCGGCCGGAGTTCCCCGAGGAAGCGCCTCCACCGGTCGCCACGGCCGTCCCCAGGATGCCGGAGTTGGCGGCCGTCGGGTTGGAGGTGGAGGCACCGGTCCCGCCGGTGGCACCCGTGCCGCCCGAGCCGGCCAGCGGGTTGGAGGCCGAGGTCGACCACGCGTCGCCGGTGGTGCCCGAGTTGGACGCCGAAGCTGAGGCGTCGGCGTCGCCGGAGCTCCCCGAGCGTGCGGTGGGCGCGACCGTGACGGTGTTGGCCCCGCCGTCGCCCCCGCTGGAGTCGCCGGTGGCCACCGAGGAACCACCACGCGCAGTGACGGTGAAGGGGCGGTCGAGCTGGCCGCCGAAGACGGTGTTGTCGACGGTGCCGCCGGCGCCGGAGACGGCCGCCGAGGTGCCGCCCGTCCCGCCGGCACCGCCGGTGGAGCCGACGACGGTCAGGTTCACGGCGTCACCGGTGTCGCCGGAGCGGGCAACGGAGACGGCGTTGCCGCCGGTGTTGGCGATGGAGTTGGCGTTGCCCTCGGCCGCCGCGTGGCCCGAGCGGCCCGAGAAGCCGGAGTCGCCGGTGACGGCCGGGCCGCCGATGGCGATGGCGGCACCCAGGATGGCCGAGCTGTCGGCCATGGGGTTGGAGCTCGCCGACCCGGTACCGCCGCTGGCACCGGACGACCCGCTGTTGGCGACCGGGTTCGACGCGGACGACGAGGTGGCCGAGCCGGTGTTGCCGGAATTGGTGGCGCTCGACTGCGCCGACGCCGAACCGGTGTCGCCGCTGGTGGCCGTCGGCGTCACGGTGACCCTGCTGGCCCCACCGTTGCCGCCGCCGGCGTTGCCGGTGGCGATGCTGCTCCCGGCCGTGGCGGTGACCGACTGCGGGGTGCGGGGCCCGGAGATGACCAGGTTGGTCACCGACCCGCCGGCAGCGGAGACGGTGGTGGCCGAGCCGGCCTGGCCACCGGCGCCGCCCCTGGAGCTGACGACAGTGAGGTTGGCGGCGGTGCCGCTGTCGGCGGTGACGGCGGTGGCGTTGGAGTTGGCGCCGGTGTTGGCGATGGACCCGGCGTTGCCGGTGGCCAGGCCGGCTCCGGTGGCGCCCGTGCCGCCGGAGCCGCCGGAGCTCGCCCCTCCGCCGGTCGAGCTGGCCGAGCCGAGGATGCCCTGGTTCGTCGAAGTCGGGTTCGACGACGCCGAGCCGGTCGGGCCGGAAGCCCCCGACCCGCCCGAGGTGGCCGACGGGTCGGAGACCGAGCTCGAGGTGGCTCCACCGGTGTTCCCGGAGTTGTTGGCGCTGGACTGGGCCGAGGCGCCGGCCGGGCTGGCGCTGCCGCCGGTGGCAGTCGGGGTCACGTGCACGATGGAGGCGCCGCCGTTGCCTCCGCTGGCGTCAGCCGTGGCGATGCTGCTGCCACCGGTGGCGACCGCGTCGATCGCCCCGCCGCCCACACCGATGACGGTCTGGTTGGCCGAACCGCCCGGGCCGGCGATGGCGAGCGCCCGCCCGCCGTTGCCGCCGGCGCCGCCCTCGGAGTTGACCAGCGTGGCGTTGCCGCCGCCACCGTGGCCCGACGTCGTGGGGTTCACGGTGACGTTGGAAGCCCCGCCGTCGCCGCCGCTGGCGTCGGCCGTGGCGATGCTGCTGCCGCCGATCGTGCGGGCGGTGACCGAACCGCCGCCGATGCCGATGACGGTGTTGGTGGCGTCGCCGCCCCGGCCGGACACGGCCACCGCGTTCCCGCCGGCTCCGCCGCTGCCGCCCACCGAGGTGATGTTCGTGTTGTTGACCGCCGCGCCACCCGAGCCGGTCCGGGCCGTGGCGGTGGAGTTCGCGCCGGTGTTGGCGACGCTGTTGGCGGTTCCGTCGGCGATCGCGTTCCCCGTGTTCCCGGTCGAGCCGGACGGGCCGCTGGTCGCGCCGCCACTGGTCTGGCTGGCTGAGCCGAGAACCAGTGCCGTGTTGGAAGCCTGAGGAGTCGAGGAGGAGGTTCCCGTGCCGCCGGCGTTGCCGGAGGGCCCGGAGAGCGCCTGGGGACCGGTGCCAGCGGTGGAGGCCGCGGAGCCGGTGGTGCCCGAGTTGTCGGACGTGGAGCCGGCGGCGGTTGCGCCCCCGGTGGTACCCGTGCCTGCTGTGGGTGCTGCGGTGACGCCGGAGCTGCCACCGTCGCCGCCGCCGGCCAGGGCCGTGCTGCGACTGGTTCCTCCGAGGGCAGTACCACTCACCGGCCCACCGCCGATGGCGAGGGCGAAGTTCGTGGCACTGCCTGCAGTGCCACCTTGAGTGTCACCACCCACGGCGATCCCATTTGCATATCGGCCTTTGCCGATTGCAATGGCCAGTGTTTCCGCGTTACCGCCACCGAATCCGCCGAGAGACGTGCAATCGGCATTTCCACGAATGGCGATACACGAAGCCTTTGCATTTCGGCCCTGCCCACCGGTGGTGATCGAGTTGGCACTGGAACCAATCGAGATCACCATGTGGGAGGCGTCGCCACCGAGCGGGTTGCGGTGCGTGTTCTGCGACTCGCACCCCGGGCCGATGAGCACCTCGAGGAGGTGGCCGTGGCCGTCGTGGTCGCGGACCGCCCGGCACTTCTTCCCGTTGATGTCCTTGGTGAAGGTGACACCCGACACGCTGCCGCTGCTGCTGCCGCTGGTCTCGCCGACGCCGACGCCGGCTCCGTCGCCCTCGCCACCGGTCACCCGGGGAGAGGAGCTGGCGGCGAAGGTGCTCCCGCCGCGGAGGAGGTCGGCGGACGACAGTGACCTGCCCGTCGACGTTCCGGCGGGGGTGCCCGTTCCGGCGGTCGTGGTCGCGGCCGGCGCGGCGGTGATGCCGGTCGGCTGCGGTGATGCTGCGGTCTCCTGCGGTGCTGCTGCAGTCTGCGGTGCCGGTGTCGTCGTCTCGTTCACCTTGGGCGCCTGCGGCACCGAGGTGGTGCCCGCAGCGACGGTGGGGGTGCTCGTCGTGTCCGACTTCACGACGGCCGACGGGACCGTGGTCGGCGGGGTCGTCGTGACCGACTGGAGGACCGCCAGCGGAGGCTTCGAGCCGCCGCCCCCACTCACGGGGACGTTGGCCGTCGGCGTCGACTCGGCGGTGGTGGCGGCGGGCGCAGCGGTGGTCGGCGAGGCCGTTGGAGCCACCGGGACACTGCTGGCCGCTGTTCCTTGTGTGGCAGTCCCCTGGGACTGGGTACCCGCGGCCGGTGAGGCCAGGGCAGTCTCGGCCGAGGCGGGCCGGGCGTTCAGCACCAGGAACAGACCAGCGAAGAGCGCGAAGGCGGCGACCCACCTCAGGGGCCGCACCTCCTCGATCTTCAGGCTGCTGCTCATCGGGCTGATCCGACCGCCTTGGGGAGGCTGCGAGCGCGGCGGCCGTAGGGCCGCTGCAGGGACGGGAGAAGTAAACCATGGCCGGAAGGGGCCGACAAGGACGGTTTCGCCCCCTGACCTGGGGTTATGTGGGTGTTGGAGGGTGTTGGACGGCACCAACAATCCGCGTTGGAACGGGTCGCGCTACCTAGGGCCCCCGGCGCCCGCCCCCGTCGTCGAGATCTCAGGGCCAAAGAATTTCCGCGGTGACCGGAGCGACGGGGCCGTCGCCGCCCTCCTGATGGAGCAGTCGGGCCTCGGATCCGGCATCCAAACTGGCCCTGATGGAGAGGAGAGCCGCTCCTTCCACGGTGGCGAGGGTCCTGCTGGAGGCGGATCCTCCGGCGACGGGGACGGCGGTGAGCACCAGCCGGGCCCGGCCGCCAGCGGCTCGCCCGTCGAGCACGAATGGGCCCGCCCGGCCCGGGGTCATCGAGAAGGTGGCCTCACACCCGGCTCCCGGGCACGTTCCGGCGGGCCGGGCCGGCGTCACGATCGTCGTCGACCGGTCGGCTGGAACATACGTGACCGCCACCTCCTCGACGGCCGCCCGCGGCCCCGACGCCCGCAGTTCGACGCCTCCGATAGAGGCGACGTCGACGGTCGCGCCGGCGCCGAGCTCGGCACAGCTCTCCCGGTCCACAGGGGCGGTGGGACCGGCCACCGGGCACACCGTCACCGCGCCGCCGCCACCTCGCCGGCGGACCTGCAGGCGGGGCGTGCTCGACCGCACGAGGAGGCGCAGGCCGGTCCCGCCTGTCGCCGTCTCGGGGAGGGTCAGGCCGCTCACCCGGAACGTCACCGCGCCGGCGGGGACCGTCGTCGACGATGTCGTCGGGGCCGCGGCCGATGTCGTCGTCGGGGCCACCGTCGTGACCGTCGAAGACGTCGTGCTCGCCGGCCGGAAGTCGCTGCCGTCGCCCGTCGCGCACGCGCCGAGGACCGCCATGGCGGCGACGACGGCACGGGCTCGCACCGGTCCACCCTACGGCGGCGGGCAGTGGTGGGCCCGGCTGGGATCGAACCAGCGACCGACGGATTATGAGTCCGCTGCTCTGACCGACTGAGCTACGGGCCCGCAGCTCCGGGGGTGGGACTCGAACCCACAACAAACGGCTTAACAGGCCGGTGCTCTGCCGATTGAGCTACCCCGGAATCGCCGACGATCGTAGCAGCGCCGGCGTCGCCCGAGGGCCTCCGGGGTAGAGATGCCACATGAGATTCCGTTTCGGCTTTGTGACAGGAATGGCGACCGGGTACTACCTCGGCGCGAAGGCCGGCCGCCAGCGTTATGACCAGATCAACAGGGCCATTGCCAAAGTGAAGCGCTCCGAGGCCTACGAGGAGGCGACCGAGATCGCCAAGGCGAAAGTCGAGGAAGCGGCGGAAAAGGCCAAAGAGGTGTTGGAAGAAGGCGTGGAAAAGGCCCGTTCCGCTGTCGAGTCGCGCACCGAAGCCTCCGCGGGGAACACCAACGGGAGTGGGTCCGAGGTCACCGACCTCGGCGGTTACTCCTCGTCGAGGTAGTCGCGCAGTTTCTGGCTGCGGATGGGGTGCCGGAGCTTGGCCAGGGTCTTGGCCTCGATCTGGCGGATGCGCTCGCGGGTCACGCCGAACTCCTTGCCCACTTCTTCGAGGGTCCGGATCTGGCCGTCTTCGAGCCCGAAGCGCAGGCGCACGACCTGGCGCTCGCGTTCGGTCAGCTCCTCCAGGGCCTCCCCCACGGCCTCTGACAGCAGGGCCCTGGTGGCGGCGTCCGCCGGCGCCACGGCCTGCTGGTCCTCGATGAAGTCGCCGAGATGGCTGTCGTCCTCGGAGCCCACGGGGGTCTCGAGCGACACTGGCTCCTGGGCGATGCGCTGGATCTCGCGCACCCTCGCCGGCGGCAGCCCGACCTTGGCCGCCACCTCCTCCACCGTCGGCTCGCGGCCGATCTCCTGGAGGAGCAGGCGCTGCATCCGCAGCACCGTGTTGATCGTCTCGACCATGTGGACGGGGATGCGGATGGTCCGGGCCTGATCGGCGATCGCCCGGGTGATGGCCTGGCGGATCCACCACGTGGCGTAGGTCGAGAACTTGAAGCCCTTGGTGTAGTCGAACTTCTCGACGGCGCGGATGAGGCCGAGGTTGCCCTCCTGGATGAGGTCGAGGAAGAGCAGCCCCCGGCCCATGTAGCGCTTGGCGATGGACACCACCAGGCGGAGGTTGGCCTCGATCAGCTGCTTCTTGGCCTCGAAGCCGTCGGCCACCAGCCGCTCGAGGGGCTGGCACTCCGTCTCGGGGATGGTCGCCCCGGGGCCGTAGCGGTCCTCCAGCTCGGCGATCTGGGCGACCGCCTTGAGCCCGGCCTCGATGCGCTTGGCCAGGGCCACCTCCTGGGCGCCGGTGAGGAGGTTGACCTTGCCGATCTCCTTCAGGTACGTACGGACCGGGTCGGCCGATCCACCCCGGCCGCTGTCGGTCCGCCCACCACCGTCGTCGACCTCGGGCGGGCGGCGGGCCGGGCGGGCCGGAGGTGCCGCAGGCGCCGGCAGGTAGGCGCCGCCAGCGGCGCGACCTGGCGCGGCGGCCGGCGTCGGCGCGGCGAAGCGCGCCCGGGGCGGCTCCTCCGGCGGCACCAGGTCGGCTCCGTTGAGCTCGACCTCGCCCTCGTCGAGGTGAATGCCCGCGGCAGAGAGACGGTGCCGCACGCCGTCGATCAGATCTTCGCTGAGCTCGACGTTCTCGAGCGCGGCCATGACGTCGTCGACACTCAGTGCCCCCCTCGCCCGGCCCTGGGCCAGCAGCCGGGAGAACTCGTCCGCTGACACTCCCGCCGGTGGCGTGAGCGCATCACCGCTGTGGCTCATGCTTCCACCTCGAAACGGTCGACGATCCAGGTTACCAACCTGCCCGTCGCGTCGACGGCTGTGGCCGGCTCGCGCAGCTCGCCCATGGTCACCTTCAGCCAGGCGACCTCCTCGGTGAGGGTGCCCGACCGCCGGGCCTCGGCCTCCAGCTCGGCGACCGCCCGCTTGGCCGCCTCCTCCGCCAGCCGGGCCAGCACGTCGTCGGCCGAGGCATCGGTGTCCTCCACCGCGATGCGCCGGAGCATCGCCGCGGCCTCCGGCTCGGCGGTGTCGATGGCCTGGGCCAGCGTGGTGGACGCGCACAGCGCCCGGTACCCGGCCCGTATGACGGGGTCGACGAACAACGCCTCGTGCAGGGTCTCGGCCACCTCCTCGGGACGGTGGACGGCCAGACGCAGAGCCTCGACCTCCGGGCCCTCCCGGCGGGCGGGCCGGGGGGCGGCGCGAGGGGGCTGGCGGCCATCCAGCAGCCTGCGCAGCCGGTCGGGCTCGATGCCGGTCCGGCCGGCGACGTCCATGACGTACTGGTCACGCACCAGATCGCTCGGATGCTCACGCACAGTGGTCATCGCCGCCTCCGCCACCCGGGCCCGGCCGGTCGGCGTCCGCAGGTCCGAACGCAGGAAGAGCCGCTCGAGGCGGAAGGAGAGGAAGGGCTTGGCCCCCTTCACCGCGGCGGCCAAGGCGGCCGGATCACGGGTGGCCAGCTCCCCCGGGTCCATCCCCGGCGGCAGGTCGGCCACGGCCAGGTCGAGCTCGTAGCGGCGCTCCCACTCGTAGAACCGCTCGGCCGCGCTCTGGCCGGCGGCATCGGCGTCGTAGGCCAGGACCACCCGGCGGGCGAAGTTCTTGACCACCCGCACGTGCTCGTCGGAGAGCGCCGTGCCGCACGTCGCCACGCCCCAGGTGATGCCGGCCTTGGCCAGGCCGATGACGTCGGTGTAGCCCTCGCAGACCACCACCTCGTTGGCGTCGACGACCGCGGCCTTGGCCCAGTTGAGCCCGTAGAGGACGCGGCTCTTGGAGTACAGCGGTGTCTCCGGCGAGTTCTGGTACTTCGGGCCCTGGCCCTCGGCGAGCCGTCGGCCTCCGAAGGCCACAGGGTCACCGCGCACGTCGAAGATGGGGAACAGCACCCGACCCCGGAAGAAGTCCTGCACCCGGCCCGCCTTGTTGAGGAACCCCAGGCCGGCGTCCTTGGCCACGTCGGCGGGCAGCTCGAGGGCCCGGCACAGGTCGTCCCAGCCCTCCGGCGCCCAGCCGATCCGGTAGGCCCGCACCGTGTCCCCGTCGTAGCCGCGGGACCGCAGGTAGGCCCGGGCCCCCTTGGCGTCGGGACCCGAGAGGAGCCGCTCGTGGTACCACTCGACCGCCTTCTCCATGGCCGCGACCAGGCGGGCCCGCCGCTGGCGCTCCTCGGAGACCGCCGCGGTGTCGTAGCGGATCTGTATGCCCGAGCGGGCCGCCAGGCGCTCCACGGCTTCGGCGAACTCCAGGTGCTCGATCTCGCGCACGAAGGTGATGACGTCGCCGCCCGCCCCGCACCCGAAGCAGTAGTAGAGGCCCTCCTCGGCGTTGATGGAGAACGACGGCGACTTTTCGGCGTGGAACGGGCACAGTCCCTGCCACCGCCGGCCGACCGGCTTGAGGGCGATGTGTTCGCCGGCGACGGCGACGAAATCCGTTGCCGCCCGGACCCGCTCGATGTCCTCGGCGAGGATGCCCATGCTCGGGGACCGTAGTGGGAAGGAGGACCTCGATGAGTGACGCAATCGTGGTCGGCGCCGGCCACAACGGGCTCGTGGCCGCCAACGTCCTGGCCGACGCCGGCTGGGACGTCCTGGTCCTCGAGGCCCAGCCCGAACCGGGCGGCGCCGTCCGCAGCGGCGAGCTGACCGTCCCGGGGTTCACTCACGACCTCTTCAGCGCCTTCTACCCTCTGGCCGTCGCCTCCCCGGTGCTCGCCGACTTCGACCTCGGCGCGTACGGGTTGCGCTGGCGGCGGGCCCCGTACGTGCTGGCCAACCCCACCCCCGACGGCCGCTGCGCGGTGCTCTCGACGGACCTGGAGGTGACCGCCCGCTCGCTCGACACCTACGCGGCGGGCGACGGCGACGCCTGGCGGGACCTCTACGGCCTCTGGGAACGGATCGGCACCAGCTTCCTCGAGGCCCTGCTCAGGCCGTTCCCACCGGTCCGAGGCGCGGTCGGGGTGGCGGCGAGGCTGGGCCGCCCCGCCGCCATCCTGCGATTCGCCCGCCATGTCGTCCTCCCGGTGCGGCGCATGGCGGAGGAGACCTTTGCCGGCGCCGGCGGCGGGTTGCTCCTGGCGGGCAACGCCCTCCACACCGACCTGCCGCCCGAGTCGCCGATGAGCGGGATGTTCGGCTGGCTGCTGTGCTCGCTCGGCCAGGAGCACGGGTTCCCGGTGCCCGAGGGGGGCGCCGGCCAGCTGACGGCCGCCCTCGTGCGGCGGCTGGAGGCCCGGGGCGGGCGGGTGCAGTGCAACACCCGGGTGGCCCGCGTCGCGGTGCGGGGTGGCCGGGCGGTCGGCGTGGTCACCGCCGATGGCGCCGCCATCGCTGCCCGCCGAGCCGTGCTGGCCGACGTCGTCGCCCCATCGCTGTTCCTCGACCTCGTCGGCGCCGAGCATCTTCCCCGCCAGTTCGTCGACGACGTCAGCCGGTTCCAGTTCGACTACGGCACGGTGAAGGTCGACTGGGCCCTGCGCGGCCCCGTGCCCTGGCGCTCGGAGGACGCCGCCGGCGCAGGCACGGTCCACCTGGCCGACAGCATGGACCACCTCACCATGTACGCCGCGGAGCTGGCCACCGGCCGGATGCCCACGCATCCCTTCCTCATCCTCGGCCAGATGGCGGTGGCCGATCCGACCCGGTCGCAGACGGCGTGGGCCTACACCCACGTGCCGGCCGCGACATGGGACGAGAGCGAGACCGACCGCTTCGCGGACCTCATGGAGGCCCGGGTGGAGCGCTACGCCCCCGGCTTTCGCGACTGCGTCGTGGCCCGCCACGTCTTCACGCCCCGGACGATGGAGCAGGCCAACGAGAGCCTGGTGGGCGGCGCGGTCAACGGGGGCACCGCCCAGCTCCACCAGCAGCTGGTGTTCCGCCCGTCCCCCGGCCTGGCCCGTGCGGGGACGCCGATCGCCGACCTCTACCTGGCCTCGTCCTCGGCCCATCCCGGCGGTGGCGTCCACGGGGCGCCGGGCGCCAACGCGGCGAGGGCCGCCCTGCTCAGGGCGAAGTGGCCAGGGCGGCGCGCCGCTCGGCCAACTCCTTGAGCCGGCGCAGCATCTCGCGGTTGCGCAGCCACATCAACCCCTCGAAGACGGGGTTCCACAGCAGGGCGACCGGCCCCTCGATGGGGTGCTCCTCCACCTCCACCTCGGTGCCATCGTCGACCGGTCGCAGGGTGAACGCCACCCGGTTCACCGCCAGCGGCCGCATCTGGGCCCGCAGCACCAGGCGCCGGCCGTACTCGACCTCCTCGACTCGGCTCAGGTCCCACACGACTGGGACGGGGCCGACGCTCAGGGTGTGGTGGAACTCCGTGCCCGGCTCGGGGAACCGCGGGTCGAAACGGCGGATGCGCTGGGTGCCGACGACGAACGAGGCGTAGCTCGCGGCGTCGGCGAGCACGGAGAAGACCGTCTCCGGCGGGGCGTCGACGGCGGCGGTAGTGACGGCCATCAGCGGCCCAGCACCCGTCGCTGGATCCGGTCCTGCACGCCGTCGGGCAGCAACCGGTCGAGGAGGGGGACCACCCAGGCGTCGGCGCCGACCCGGTAACGGATGGCCGGACGGCCGGCGGTGAGGGCCCGGCCGATGGCCTTGGCCGCCACCGCCGGGTCGGTCATGCGGCCGTGCGTCGCCTGCAGGACCCGTTCGGCCCGCCCGTACTCGGTGGGGGCCAACGGCCGCCGGCGCTCGATGTCGTCGGCCGCCTTGTCCCAGAACCTGGTGTTCAGCCCCCCGGGCTCGATGACCACGACGTAGATGCCGTCGCCGGCCATCTCCCGGCGGAGGGCGTGGGTGACCGCGTCGAGGGCGTGCTTGCTCGCCTGGTACCACCCGGTCATCACCGACGTGGCGTGGGCGATGGTCGAGGAGACGTTGACGATCCGTCCCTCCCCCCGCCGGCGCATCCCCGGGAGGGCCAGGGCGGTGAGGCGCATGGGCGCCACCACAAGGGTGTCGAGCTGACGGAGCGCCTCCTCCCTGGTGACGTCGACCACCCGCCCGACGTTCATGAAGCCGGCGTTGTTGACCACCGCCCAAGGGTCGTACCGCTCGACCACGGCCGCGCACGCCGGCTCGTCGGTGACGTCGAGGACGGCGCCGTCGACCTCCACACCGGCGTCGCGGGCCGCCTTCTCGAGCGACTCCAGCTTCTCCTCCGACCGGGCGGTGCCCACGACCCGGAACCCCAGGCCGGCGAGGTGGATCACCGTCACCTTGCCCACTCCCGAATTGGCCCCGGTGACGAGGACGGTCCGCTCCATGCCGCCGCCCTACCCAGCCGCCGGGGCGCGCTACCCCTTGGCGCCGCCGGTGAAGTTCCATGACGCCAGCCGCACCGTCGGCACGTGGTAGGTGCCGTCGAACAGACGGGCGTCGTCGGCTACGGCGACCACGTTGCCCGGCGCCAGCGCGTCGACGTAGGACTGGGTGAAGCGCAGGTTGGGCACGCCGCCCACGATCTGGCCGCCCTCGATCAGGAACGTCCCGTTGCGGGTGAGACCGGTGACGACCTGGGTCTTGGGGTCGAGGATGCGGGTGTACCAGAACTCGGTGACGAGCAGCCCCCGCTCGACGCCGGCGACGAGCTGCTCGACCGACTGGGTGCCCGGCGCCATGAACAGGTTGGTGGCGATCCCCCCGGCGTCGCCGCCGAAGGCGTGACCGGTGCTCTCGACGCCGGCCTTGGCCGCCGTCTTGCGGTCGTGGCACAGCGCCAGGGACACGCCCTCGTGCACCAGGCCGACCCGCCGCTTGGGTGTGCCCTCGGCGTCGAAGCCCCGGCTGATGGCCCGGGGGTCGGTGGCGTCGTCCCACAGGGTGAGGGCCCGGTCGAGCTGGCGCGCGCCCAGCTTCACGAACGACCGGTCCTCCTCGAAGGTGCGGGCGTTGAAGCCGTCGCGCAGGAACTCGAGCATGTTGGCCACGCAGAACGGCTCCAGGACCACTTCGTAGCGCCCGGGCTCGATGTCGACGAGGTCGTCGCCCCGCCGCGCCTTCTCGGCGGCGGTGCGGCCGGCGGCCGCTCCGTCGATGTCGGCCAGCCGGCTCGAGCTCTGCCAGCCCCGCCCGTCCGACGTCGACGTGCGGTGGATGGCCTCGATGGTCGACGAGCTCGACCGGCCCCGCAGCCGCTGGCCGGCGGAGTTGGCGAACGCCGACTGCGAGCCGTTGGAGTCGACGTAGCCCGCGGCTCGGAGGTCGGCGCCGGCGTCGACGAACTCGCGCACCACCGCGGCCCGCAGGGCGGGGTCGGCCAGGTGGGTGGCCGCGTCGTAGGACCGGGTCTCCGGCGCCGGCGCCGGCGGGGCCAGGCCAGGCCACTCCGGATCGACGGCCCGCATCTCGGCCGCGGCGAGGGTGCGCTCCACCAGCCGCTCCAGGCCGCCGTCGGTCGGGCGGTCGGTGCCGGCCGACGCCAGCCGCCCGCCCACCGACACGCGCAGGCGGGCCCACACGAAGTCGTCGGCCACGTTCTGGTGGATCGACGAGTTGGCGAACCGGGTCAGCGCCGACCGCCCCGTGCTGCACGCCGCCTCGGCCTCGGCCCGGTCGCCGACCAGCTCCACCAACCGCTCGGCCGTCTCCAGCGGATCGATCACCGCCTCACCCGCCGCCCGGTGTGCATTCGGCCCGCCTGTACCGGGCGAAATGCACACTCATCGGGACCGGACCCCCACTCGCACGCCCCGGAACCGCCCCGGCACCGCCGGGTGGCCGGTGTGGCCGTACTGCTGGGGCTGGCCCTTGCCGCAGTTGGGCGTGCCCCAGAACACCCACTCGTCGGCACCGCCGAGCATGTCGAGCGACGCCCAGAACTGGGGCGTGATCCCGGTATAGGTCGGGTTGCGCAGCAGCCGGCCGCGCTTGCCGTTCTTCACCTCGTAGCCCATCTCGCAGCCGAACTGGAAGTTCAGCCGCTTGTCGTCGATCGACCACGACCGGTTCGTCTCCATGTAGACGCCGTCGTCGGTGGCGGCGATGATCTCCTCGAGCGACGAGTCGCCCGGCACCAGGCCGACGTTGGTCATCCGCACCATGGGCAGGCGGTTCCACCCGTCGCCCCTGACCATCCCGCCGGGCGGCAGGCCGGCGACGTGGGCGGAGTCCCGCCCCGAGAGCACGCCGACCCAGATGCCGTCCTTCACGATGTCGACGCGCTGCGCCGGCGTGCCCTCGTCGTCGTAGCCGAAGGAGCCCAGCGCGCCGGGCAGGGTGGCATCCGCGGTGATGTTCATCAGCTCGGAGCCGTACTTGAACCGGCCCAGCTCGCGCAGGTCGAGGAACGACGTGCCCGCGAAGGCCGCCTCCCAGCCGAGGATGCGGTCGAGCTCGATGGCGTGGCCCACCGACTCGTGTATCTGCAGGGCCAGCTGCTCACGGCCGAGGACGAGGTCCGTCACCCCCGACGGGCACTCGTCGGCGGAGAGGAGGGCGACGGCCTCCTCCCCCACCCGCTGGGCGTTGCCGGCCAGGTCGGACTCGCGCACCATCTCGTAGCCCCGCGTGCCCCAGATGCCGCCGATGCCGCCGTAGCTGCGGCGCTGGGTCTCCGACTCGCCCACCGCCGTCGCCTCCATCGACGTCCCGCACTCGACCAGGTGCTGTGAGATGCGGTGCCCCTGCGACGACACGAACCACTTCTGGGTGTCCCAGGCGTGCATGTGGGCCGACGCCACGCCCACGCCGGCGACGCTCTTCATGGTGGCGGTCACGTCGACGAGCAGGTCGCCCCGCTCCGACAGCGCCACCTCGAAGGGGTGCTCCTGCCAGCCGGAGTCCCAGTGGGCCTGGGCCACGCCGACATCGGCCAGCTCGACGGGCGGCCCGGCCACGACGGCGGAGGCCTTGGCGATGGCCGCCGCCTCCTCGCCGGCCCGGCGGGCGCCGTCGGGGTCCGGCGTCGCGAAGAACCCCCACGACGAGCCGATCAGGGCACGCACGCCCACGCCGGCGGACTCGTTCTGGGCCAGCCGCTCCAACACCCCGTTGCGGGCGCCCAGCCCCTCGGTGGCCTGGACCATGGCCCGGGCGTCGGCGTAGGTGGCTCCGGCGGCCAAGGCCCCTTCCACCGCGGCCTCGGCGACGTCGAACACCTAGCCGGCGTTCAGGATGGCTTGGGCGGCCGACAACCGGGCGATCGGCACCCGGAACGGCGAGCACGACACGTAGTCGAGCCCCGCCTCGGTGAAGAGGGTGATCGACTCCGGGTCGCCGCCGTGCTCGCCACAGACGCCGAGCTTGAGCCCCGGCTTGGCCTCGCGACCCCTCTGAGCAGCCAATTTGACCAGCTCACCCACGCCGGCGGCGTCGATCGTCTCGAACGGGTTGCGCTTGAGCAGCCCCTGCTCCAGGTACGCCGGCATCAAGCGGGCCTCGACGTCGTCCCTGCTGAAACCGAACGTCATCTGGGTGAGGTCGTTGGTGCCGAAGGAGAAGAAGTCGGCCTCCTCGGCGATCTCGTCGGCCCGCAGGGCGGCGCGAGGCGTCTCGATCATGGTGCCGATGGTGACGTCGACGCCCGACGACACACCCCGGACGGCCTCCTCGGCCCAGCCCCGGGCCAGGGCCAGCTCCTCGCGCCCCACCGTGAGCGGGATCATGATCTCGACGACGGGCTTGCCGCCGGCGGCCACCCGGTCGGCGGCGGCCTCCATCAGCGCCCGCACCTGCATGGCGTACAGCCCGGGCTTGATCACGCCCAGGCGCACGCCCCGCACGCCGAGCATGGGGTTGAACTCGTGCCACGACTCGGCCGCCCTGAGCAGCTTGCGCTCCTCGTCGCTGAGCCTGCCGGTCTTGGCCTGCTTGACCAGCAGCTCCTCGATTCGCGGCAGGAACTCGTGCAGCGGCGGGTCGAGGAGGCGGATCGTGACGGGCAGCCCGTCCATGGCTTCGAGGACCTCGTAGAAGTCGGCCTTCTGGGCGACCCGTAGCTCCTCGAGAGCGGCGGACTCCTCGGCCTCCGTGGTGGCCATGATCATCCGGCGGACGATCGGCAGCCGGTCCTCGGCCAGGAACATGTGCTCGGTGCGGCACAGGCCGATGCCCTCTGCGCCGAACCGGCGGGCGTTGGCCGCGTCAGGACCGGTGTCGGCGTTGGCCCGCACGTCCATCTTCCCGGCCCGGATCTCGTCCGCCCAGCCCAGGACGGTGTCGAACTCCGGCGGCGGCTCTGACACCGTCACTTCGACGGCGCCGAGCATGACCCGCCCCGTCGAGCCGTCGACGGAGATCGTGTCGCCCTCGTCGACGGTCACACCGCCGGCCTCGAAGCTGTTGCCTCGTATGTGCACACCGTCGGCGCCGACGACCGCCGGCGTGCCCCAGCCCCGGGCGACCACCGCGGCGTGGCTCACCAGCCCGCCCCGGGCGGTGAGGATCCCCTTGGCCACGATCATGCCGTGGACGTCCTCCGGCGACGTCTCGCTGCGGACCAGGATCACCGCCTCACCGCGGCCGGCGGCCTCGGCCGCGCCGTCGGCGGTGAAGTAGGCCTTGCCCACGCCGGCGCCGGGCGACGCGGCCAGGCCGGTGGCGATCACCTGCACGTCACCGCCGCCCACCTGGGGGTGCAGGACCTGCTCGAGGTGCTCGGCCGTGACCCGCTGGACGGCCTCCGCGTGGGTGAGGTGCGTGCGCTCGTCGGTGGTCATGTCCACGGCCATGCGCAGTGCGGCGATGCCGCCCCGCTTGCCCACCCGGGTCTGCAGCATCCAGAGCTTTCCCTGGTCGATGGTGAACTCGGTGTCGCACATGTCGCGGTAGTGGCGCTCGAGGCGGTCGAAGATGGCCAGCAGCTCGTCGTAGATCGACGGGAACAGCCGCTGCATCTCCTCGAGCTTGAGGGTGTTGCGGATGCCCGCCACGACGTCCTCGCCCTGGGCGTTGACCAGGAAGTCGCCGTAGGCGCCCGCCTCGCCCGTGGCCGGGTCGCGGGTGAAACCCACGCCGGTGCCCGAGTTGTCGTCGCGGTTACCGAACACCATGGCCTGGACGTTCACCGCGGTGCCCAGGTCATGAGGGATGCGCTCGCGCATCCGGTAGGCCACGGCCCGGGCCCCGCCCCAGGACTGGAACACGGCCTCGATGGCGCCCCGGAGCTGGTCCGCCGGCGCCTGCGGGAAGGGCTGGCCGGTGTGCTTGGCCACCACCTCCTTGTACTGCTCGACGAGCTCGGTCAGGGCGTTGGCGGGAATCTCCGCGTCCGACGCCACGCCGGCGCCGGCCTTGGCCGCCTCGAACCGCTCCTCGAACTCCTCGCCGGGCACGTCGAGCACGATGCGGCCGTACATGGCGACGAACCGCCGGTAGCTGTCGTAGGCGAAGCGGTCGTCGCCGGTCTGTGACGCCAACCCCTTCACCGACTCGTCGTTCAACCCCAGGTTGAGGACGGTGTCCATCATCCCGGGCATGGAGAACTTGGCCCCCGACCGCACGCTCACGAGCAGCGGGTCGCTCGGGTCACCCAGCTTCTTGCCCATCGACGTCTCGAGCTTCTCGACCTGGGCCTCCACCTCCTCGGTGAGACCATCGGGCCAGCCGCCCTTCATGTAGGCGCGGCAGGCGTCGGTGGTGATGGTGAAGCCGTGGGGCACCGGCAGCTCGAGCACCGACGTCATCTCGGCCAGGTTGGCCCCCTTGCCCCCGAGCAGGTCCTTCAGGCTCATGGGCGGCTTCTCATGGGGGTGGTCAAAGGCGTAGACGTAGGTCACAAGCTCTCCTGGACGCGGCGGAAAGACCAGAAGCGTAGTGGGACCGCCCGCAGGGGCCGAAGTTACGCCAGGCGGTCGCGCAGGGCGCCGACCAGGCTGTCGATCGGCACGCGCTGCTGCTCGAGCGAGTCGCGGTCGCGAATCGTGACCGCCCGGTCGTCGAGGGTGTCGAAGTCCACCGTCACGCAGTACGGCGTGCCCGCTTCGTCCTGCCGCCGGTAGCGCCGGCCGATCGACTGCGTCTCGTCGTAGTCGCACATGAAGTGCGGCTGCAGGAGCTTGAGCACCTCGCGCGCCGTCGGCGTGAGCGTCTCCTTCTTGGAGAGCGGCAGCACGGCCACCTTGTAGGGCGCCAGCTTCTTGTGGAGGCGCAGGACCGTGCGCGCCTCGCCACCCACCTCGTCCTCGGCGTAGGCGGCCAGCAGGAAGGCCATCATCGACCGGCCCACGCCGGCGGCGGGCTCGATCACGTGCGGTACGTAGCGCTCGTTCGCCGCCTGGTCGTAGTACTCCAGCCGCTCGCCGGAGAACTTGGCGTGCTGGGTGAGGTCGTAGTCGGTGCGGTTGGCCACGCCCTCGAGCTCGCCCCAGCCCCAGGGGTAGTCGAACTCCACGTCGG
>Ga0247719_1000749_pt1 | contig 16946 bp, 10 predicted proteins | sample 41E_DmetaG_FD_189046 | JGI IMG/M metagenome (GOLD analysis project Ga0247719, IMG submission 189046) | Soil microbial communities from hillslope of Landscape Evolution Observatory, University of Arizona, Oracle, AZ, United States - 4-1-E_D | ecosystem: Engineered > Artificial ecosystem >...
GGTGGAGGGGGCGCCGCCGGCCGCTGACGAGCGCCGTCCTGCGGCGGGGGACGTCGCGACGTTCACCGAGACGCTCGACGAAGCGACGCTGCGCCCGCAGTTCACCGAGCCGCCACAGGCGCCGCCGGGCACGGATCCGGCAGCGACGGCTCCGGAGCCCGCTCCGCTCTCGCGGATCTACGCGATCCGCGGCGTCGCACGGAACGGACGTCCGGGCCAGCCGTCGCCGCGCCTCGTCGTGCCTCTCGCTCCGGCACCGGCCGCGCCCGGAGACGTTGCGGCAGACTTCACCGAGACCGCGATCCAGCTCTCGTGGACGCCGCCTTCTCAGGCGAGCACGCCGGCGGCGTTCAACGTCTATCCGGCCGGCGGCGAGACGCCGCTCAACACGACCCCGCTGACCGGCGGCTCGTTCGAACGTCCCGGTGTCGAGTTCGGCCGGGAGGAGTGTTTCGTCGTTCGCAGCGTGGTCGTGGCCGGGAACGTGAGCATCGAGAGTGCGCCCTCGCCGCAGCGGTGTGTCACGCCCGTGGATACGTTCGCGCCGGCCGCGCCCACTGGCCTCGCGGCGGTGGCGGCGGCGGGGGGCATCAATCTGATCTGGAATGCGAACAGCGAGGCGGATCTCGCCGGCTACCTCGTCTTGCGCGGCGAAGCGCCGGGTGAGACACTGCAACCCGTCACGCAAAGCCCGGTGCGCGAAACCACCTACCGCGACACGTCCGTGAAGCCGGGGGTGCGGTACGTCTACGCGATCGTCGCGGTCGACCGTGCCACGCCGCCGAACATGAGCGCTCAATCACTCCGGGTCGAGGAGACCGCGCGTTGATCAGGAGAATCTATCGAATGGAGCACGAGGGGCGCCCCCGCCACGCGATCGAGCAGAACGGGGAGTGGCGCCTGGTCGAGGGAGACGTCTTCGGTGAGCACGAGCTGGGCGACGCGATTCCTTCGTCGGGTCACTACCTGCTGCCGCCCGTGCAGCCGTCGAAGATCGTGGCGATCGGTTTGAACTACAAGGACCACGCGGCCGAGCAGAACAAGCCGCTGCCTGCCGAGCCGATGATGTTCCTCAAGCCCTCCACCTGCGTGATCGGCCCCGACGAGCCGATCGTGCTGCCGCAGGGGGCTGGACGCATCGACCACGAGGCGGAGGTCGGCGTGGTGATCGGGCAGCGCGCCTGGCACGTGTCCGAGGACCAGGCGCACCGGTACGTGTTCGGCATCACCTGCGTCAACGACGTCACGGCGCGCGAGCTTCAGACGAAGGACATTCAGTACACGCGCGCCAAGGGCTTCGACACGTTCGGCCCCATCGGTCCCTGCGTCGCCCAGGGGCTCGACTTCATGGCCGCCGGAGGGCTCGCGGTCGAAGGCTGGGTCAACGGGCAGCGGCGGCAGGCGTCCTCGACGCGCGAGCTGATCTTCCCGATCCCGAAGCTGATCGCCTTCATCTCCTCGGTGATGACGCTGCTGCCCGGCGACGTCATCTCCACCGGCACTCCGGCGGGTATCGGCCCGCTGCAGCCGGGGGACCGCGTCACGATCCGGGTCGAAGGCGTCGGCGAGCTCACCAATCCCGTCGGACAGGGCATCCGGCTGAACAAGTAATCGATCATGAAACTCTTCATCGACAGCGGCAATCTGAAGGAAATCGAAGCGCTGGTGCCACTGGGCATCATCGACGGGATCACGACGAACCCCTCGCTGCTCGCGAAGGAGCCGGGGGATTACAAGGAGATCCTGAAGAAGATCTGCCGGATCGTGCAGGGGCCGACGAGCGCGGAGGTCGTCGCCACCGACGCCGAAGGGATGATCCGCGAGGGGCGCGAGCTGGCGGCCATCGACGAGCACATCGTCGTGAAGGTGCCGTTCACGCGCGAGGGGGTCACGGCGTGCAGGGCGCTCTCGTCCGAAGGCCTGCGCGTCAACGTGACGCTGATCTTCCAGGCCGCCCAGGCGCTGCTCGCGGCGAAGGTCGGCGCCACCTACGTGAGCCCGTTCGTCGGACGCCTCGACGACATTGCCACGTCGGGCATGGGACTGATCTCCGAGATCGTGCAGATCTTCGACAACTACGAGTTCGGCACCGAGATCCTCGTGGCCTCGACCCGCGGGCCGATGCACATCGTCGAGGCGGCGCGCCTCGGCGCCGACATCTGCACCTGTCCGGCGTCGGTGATCGACGCCATGTTCAAGCACCCGCTCACCGACATCGGCCTCGAGCGGTTCCTCAAGGACTGGGAGAAAGCGCAAGGTGCGAAAAAGTAAGGTGCGGATTGATTCTTCAGCGCCTGCCACACAGGGCGCGAGCGAGCGATGCGAGCGAGCCACGCGCCCGGAAAGAGCCGGCGAAGCGGCGAACGAGGGCGCGTGTAGGGGAGTTCGAGGGGCGAAGCCCCTCCCATGAGCATGGACACGTTGAGATACCTCGAGGATCTCGAGCGGCGCGCCGAGCTGGGCGGCGGCGAGGAGCGCCTCAGGAAGCAGCACGAGTCGGGCAAGCTCACGGCACGTGAGCGGATCGACCTGCTGTTCGACCCCGGCACGTTCCAGGAGGTCGACAAGCTCGTCACGCACCGGTGTCGTGACTTCGGGATGGAGCACCAGGTCATCCCGGGCGACGGCGTCGTCGCGGGGCAGGGGCGTGTCGACGGGCGCACGGTCTTCGCGTTCGCGCAGGACTTCACCGTCTTCGGCGGGTCGCTCTCCGAGACGAACGCCGCGAAGATCGTCAAGATCATGGATCTCGCGATGAAGATGGGGGCGCCGATCGTCGGGCTCAACGACTCGGGCGGCGCCCGCATCCAGGAGGGGGTGCTCTCGCTCGGCGGGTACGCCGACATCTTTCTCCGCAACACCCTCGCGTCGGGCGTCATCCCGCAGATCTCCGCCATCATGGGCCCGTGCGCCGGCGGCGCCGTCTATTCGCCGGCGATCACCGACTTCAACATCATGGTGGAGCGCACGAGCTACATGTTCGTGACCGGTCCCGACGTGATCCGGACGGTCACGCACGAGGAGGTCACGAAGGAGGAGCTCGGCGGCGCGCGGACGCACAACGAGATCAGCGGCGTCGCGCACTTCTCGACGCCCGACGACCGCGAGTGCCTGCGCCTCATCCGCGAGCTTCTCGGCTACCTGCCGTCGAACAACGTGGACGACCCTCCGCGCCGCGAGACGTCGGACCCCGCCGACAGGGAGGACGACGCGCTCGATTCGCTCGTTCCCGCATCGCCGAACCAGCCCTACGACATGCTCGACCTGATCCACGCGATCGTGGACGACGGGGCGTTTCTCGAGGTGCACCGGCACTACGCGAAGAACATCATCGTCGGCTTCGCGACCCTCGGTGGCCGCAGCGTCGGCATCGTCGCGAACCAGCCGGCGCACCTGGCCGGCACGCTCGATATCGATGCGTCGGTGAAGGGGGCGCGATTCGTGCGGTTCTGTGATGCCTTCAACATCCCGCTCGTGACGTTCGAGGACGTGCCCGGCTTTCTGCCAGGCACGCGGCAGGAGTACGGCGGGATCATCCGGCACGGGGCGAAACTGCTCTTCGCGTTCGCGGAAGCGACCGTGCCGAAGATGACGGTGATCACGCGCAAGGCCTACGGCGGGGCGTACTGCGTCATGTCGAGCAAGCACATTCGCACCGACGTGAACTTCGCGTGGCCGACCGCCGAGATCGCCGTGATGGGGCCGGAGGGGGCGGTGAACATCCTCTACAAGCGCGAGATCGACGCCGCCGCCGACAAGGAGGCCGCCCGCGCCCGGCGCGTCGCCGAGTTCAAGGAGAAGTTCGCCAACCCCTACGTGGCGGCGGCGCGCGGCTTCATCGACGAGGTGATCCGGCCGCGCCAGACCCGCGCGAAGCTGATCGCCGCGCTGGCGACGCTCGACACGAAGCGCGACCGGAACCCGCCGAAGAAGCACGGGAACATCCCGCTGTAGGGGGTGTTCAGAGCTGGATCGAGAGCACTTCGCGCCAGGCCTCCGTCGATCTTCATCCCGTGTCGCGCGCGCCACCTCCGAGGCCACCTTGCTCGGCATGCGAACTGACAGCCGCCATCCCCTTCCTGTTAGAATTGGGCCCAAAATGCCCACAATTGCCCGATGAAAATTCTCGTCGCCAACAGAGGCGAGATCGCCGTCCGCGTAATGCGCGCATGCCGCGAGATGGGCATCCCCTCGGTTGCCGTGTACTCGGACTGCGACCGCGACGCGCGCCACGTGCGTGAAGCCGACCAGGCGGTCCACATCGGGCCCAGCCCCGCCGTCCAGAGCTACCTCAGGATCGACGCGCTCCTCGACGCCGCGAAACGTACGGGGGCCGACGCCGTGCATCCCGGCTATGGCTTCCTCGCCGAGAACGCCGCCTTCGGGCGGGCCTGCCGCGACGCGGGGCTCACCTTCATCGGCCCGTCGCCCGAAGCGATCGGGCTGATGGGCAGCAAGACGGCGGCACGCGAGATGGCGATCAAGGCGGGCGTTCCGGTGGTGCCCGGCACCGAAAAGCCGTTCGACGCCAGCGCGACCGACGACGAGATCGCCGAGGCGGCGGCGGCGATCGGCTACCCGCTGCTCGTCAAGGCGGTCGCAGGGGGGGGCGGCAAGGGGATGCGGACGGTCGAGAAGCCCGAGGACCTCGCGGCGGCGATCCGCACCGCGCGCTCGGAGGCAGGATCCGCCTTCGGCGACAGCGCGGTGTACCTCGAGCGGCGGATCCTCCGGCCGCGGCACATCGAAGTGCAGCTCCTCGCGGACCACTACGGCACCGTGGTGCCGTTCGTCGAACGCGAGTGTTCGATTCAGCGGCGCCACCAGAAGGTGGTCGAGGAGTCGCCCTCCATCGCGGTGGATCAGGACCTCCGGCGGCGCATCACCTCGGCGGCGGCTGCCGTCGCCAGGGCGGCCGGCTACACGAACGCCGGCACCATCGAGTGCCTGCTGGATGCCGACGGCTCGTTCTACTTCCTCGAGATGAACACCCGCCTCCAGGTCGAGCATCCGGTCACCGAGATGGTCACGAGCGTCGACCTGGTGCACTGGCAGATCCGCATCGCCCGCGGCGAGCGGCTCGACATCGACCCCGAGCGCGCGATCACGCCGCACGGGCACGCGATCGAGTGCCGCATTTACGCCGAGGACCCGGACATGTCGTTCATGCCCTCGCCGGGACTCATCCGCGGCCTTCGCCCCGCGTCGGGGCCCGGCATTCGCGACGACGGGGGCGTGACGGTCGGTTTCACGGTGCCGGTGTTCTACGACTCGATGATCGCGAAGCTCGTCGCGTGGGCTGCCGATCGCCCCGAGGCGATCTGCCGCATGAAGCGGGCGCTCGGCGAGTACCAGGTGCTCGGCATCCGCACGACGATCCCGTTCTTCCTCTGGCTGACGCAGCAGCCGGAGTACATCCGCGGTGAGTACGACACCACGTATCTCGACCGCCTGCTCGCCTCGCGGCGCGAGAGCTTCAGCGAGCTGTCGGCGGACGAGGAAGACCTGGCGGCGATCGCCACGGCGGTGGACGCGTACCTGCGGGCGAGCCTCAGCGTCGGCACGACGGGCGGCCAGGCGGCGCCGGGCAGTCTCTGGAAGGCGGCGGCGCGCCGCGAGGGGCTGCGCGCGTGACCTTCGAAATCGACATCAACGGCCGCACGCGCCGCGTCACCGTGGAGCGTCCGCGTGAGGGGAAGTTCCGCGTGCTGCTCGACGGCGAGCCGCGCGAGCTCGACGCCGTCCGCTCGGGCATCCATGGCCTCTCGATCATCCTCGGCGACGAGGCGGTGAGCCGGGAGCTGCAGGTGACCCCGTCGAGCGTTCGCGGCGAGATGCTCGTGACCCTCGGCGGCCGCGTCATCTCCGCGCGGGTGAACGCCCGCCAGACCGGGCGCGGCGGTGCCGATGCCGGTACCGCCGCCGCCGGCGAGCAGGCGGTCACCGCGCCGATGCCCGGCCGCGTCGTCCGGGTCCTCGTCAAAGTGGGCGATGATGTCTCAGCGCGGCAGGGCGTGGTGGTCGTCGAAGCGATGAAGATGGAGAACGAGCTCCGCGCGCCGAAGGCGGGCCGGGTGAAGGACGTCAGCGTGACGCCGGGAACCTCGGTGGAGGCCGGACGCGTCCTACTCGTCATCGAATGAGCGATGGAACCACCAGAGCAGCAGCCCCCAGCGGAGGAGGCGACTCCCCGAACGCCTGACGCGCGCCCGCGCCGCAGGCGATGGCTGCTGTACGCCCTCGCGTTCGTCACCGCCGTGTTCGCCGCGCTGGTCGTCACCTTCTTCACGGTCGACCTCGGTCCGTACGTGAAAGAGCGTGCCGAGGTCGAGGCCACGAAGTGGCTCGACCGCCGGATGACCATCGGCCGCATCTCAGCCCGGGTGCGGCCGGGGGTCTTCGAATTCCATGACGTGGTGATCCAGGGGCTCACCCCAGCCGACGCGCCGTTCCTCACGGCGAAGAGGATCACCGTGTCGCTGCCGTGGTGGACGGCTTTCAGCCGGCGCCTCGTGATCGAGTCGATCGAGATGACCGACTGGAAGATGGTCATCGAGAGCTGGGACGGAGGGCGTCACAATTTCCCGCGCTTCAAGGGACCCGACCGCCCGCCGCGGGACCCGAATCAGCCGCGCAATTTCACGACGACGCTGCAGCACGTGCTGGCGTCGCGCGGCCACGTGACCTACGTCGATCACGGCACGCCCTGGCGGATCGTGGCGCCGAACATGCGCGTGCTGATGTTCCGCCGCGAGCTCCGCGACGATTACGGCGGCACCGCCTCCTTCAGCAACGGCCGGATCAGCATTCAGACGTACGAGGAGTTCGGCGCCCGGATGCAGTCGCGGTTCAGCCTCAAGGGGCCGCTGCTGCACTTCGACCGGATCGACCTGGCGACCGACGGCGCGCAGTCGGTGCTCGAAGGGGAGCTGCAGACGAACAACTGGCCGGAGCAGATCTACCGGATCCGGTCGCGGATCGACATCGCGACGCAGAAGCACATCTTCTTCAACCGGGAGCCGTTCGACGCCACCGGCGAGGCGGAGTTCGAGGGCACCTTCCACTATTTCAAGGGGGGCCGCGAGCTCAAGGGGTCGTGGCGCACGCCCGTGGCGCACGTGAAGATCGCCGGCAACACCTGGCGGTTTCCACAGCTGCGCGGCGACGTGCTCTGGGTGCCCGACCGGCTCGAGGTGACGAACGCGCGCAGCGCGCTGTACGGCGGCACGGCGGATTTCGATTACCGCCTGCTCTCGCTCGACCAGAAGTCCGGCCCGAGGCGCGCGATCTGGGACGTCGCGTACCAGCAGGTGGATCTCGCACAGCTCACCGATTTTCTGGAACTGCAGGGGATCCGGCTTGCCGGTCGCGCGACCGGGCGCAACCGCCTCGAGTGGCCGCTCGGCGGATGGAGCATGCTGCGCGGGCACGGTGAAGTGCGCGTGCAGCCGCCGCCGGGCGTGACGCCGATGGGACGCGAGCTGAAGCCGGAGCAGGTCGCGCTCCAGGCCTCCTTCGGCGAGGAGGCTGGCCCCTTCAATCCGCGTGCTCCTCTGGGGTACGTGCCGATCGCCGGCCACATCGTGTACCGGCTGGACCCGGAATGGATCACGCTCGGCGAAAGCTGGGTGGCGACGCGGAGGACCTACGTCGAGTTCACCGGCCGGACGGCGTACTACAAACGGTCGCGCATCCCGTTCCACGTGACGAGCCTCGACTGGCAGGAGGCGGACCGGGTGTTCGCCGGCATCCTCACGGCGTTCGGGTCTCCGACGGGCGCGGTGCCCGTTGGAGGGCACGGCGAGTTCACCGGGGTCATGCTCGGGGCCTTCAACGATCCGCGAATCGAGGGCACGTTCACCGGCGATCGCATGCGCGCCTGGGACGTCGTCTGGGGGCGTGGCAGCGCCGACGTGGTGATCGAAGACAGCTACGTCCACGTGTCGCGCAGCACGTTGTCTCGTCCGGACGCCGAGATCGAGGCGACCGGCAGGTTCTCGCTCGGATACCCCAGGCGCGACGGCGGGGAGGAGATCGACGCACGCGTGCTGCTGCGGCGCTGGCCCATGGTGGACCTGCGGCACGCCTTCGAGCTCGACGACTGGCCGGTCGACGGGCTCGTGTCGGGCGACTACGTCATCAAGGGGCACTACGAAACGCCGGTCGGCGAAGGCACGCTGCTCGTGGAAGACGGCGTCGCCTACGGCGAGACGTTCGATCGCGCCACGGCGGCGTTGAAGTTCGAGGGCAACGGTGTCCGGCTCACGAAGTTCGAGGTCCAGAAGAGCACCGGGCGGATGTCGGGTGCCGCGTGGGTCGGCTGGGCCGGCGATTACTCGTTCAGCGCCGACGGCGAGCGGATTCCCGTCGAGTCGCTGAAGATGCTGGAATTTCCACGAGCGCCGCTCTCCGGGATCCTGCGCTTCAAGGCCTCCGGCGCCGGCATGTTCGAGGAGCCTCGCTACGACGTCACGCTGAACATCATCGATCTCTTTGCCGGCGACGAAGGCATCGGCCAGCTCACCGGCCATCTGGGGCTGCGCGGCGAGCTGCTGACGCTCGACTTCGAAGCCGCGTCGCCGCGTCTCGCCGTGTCGGGCGCGGGCAGGATCGCGATGACCGACGAGATGGACGCCGAGCTGACGCTCCGCTTCAACAACTCGTCGCTCGATCCCTACCTGCGGTTCTTCGAGCCGCGTCTCTCCCCCTTCACCCACGCGGTCGCCGGCGGTACCGTGCGCGTCACCGGCGAGCTGGCCAATCCGGAGCAGCTCATCGTCGAGGCACGCGTCGAGGATCTCGACCTCACGCTGTTCGACTACCAGCTCGAGAACGACGGCGTCATCGAGCTCGCCCTGAACCGCAACGTGGTCGAGATCGGCAGGTTCAGGCTGCGCGGTGAAGGCACGAACCTCCAGATGGACGGCGAGGTGAACCTCACCGAGGAGACGATCGACGTCAACGCCACCGGCGACGCGAACCTCGGGATCCTGCAGGGGTTCTTCCGCAACCTGCGGAGCTCCGGCAGGGCGACGCTGCGCGCCGGCGTCACCGGGACGCTCGAGCGGCCGGTGTTCACCGGCAAGGCGTCGATCGCCGACGGCCGGCTTCGCTACTTTCAGATGCCGCGGTCGCTCGACTCGATCAACGGCACGATCACGTTCGACTCCACGGGCATCCGGCTCGACGCCGTCGCGCCCCCCGATCAGCCGCTGACCGCACGCCTCGGCGGCGGCCTCGTCACCTTCGGCGGGCGCATCGCGATGAACGGGTTCACGCCTGGCGAGCTGAGCCTGACCGCGCTCGGCGAGCGGATGCACCTGAATTACCCCGAGGGTTTCCGTTCGGAGATCGACGCCGACCTGTCGCTGCGCGGCACGATCGAGTCGCCGTTCCTCACCGGCAACGTGACGGTGAGAAGCGCGCGCTACGATCGCCGGTTCGAGACGACGCCGAACCTGTTCACGTTCGGCAGCGGGACGACCGTGCCCCTCGGGGCGCCGGCGACCACCACGACGGTGCCGCTGCGGTTCGACATCCGGATCGACGCGCCGCACTCGCTGCACATCGACAACAACGTCGCGCGGATGCTCGCGAGCGCGGACCTGCGGCTCGAGGGCACCTACGACCGGCCGATCCTGACCGGCAGGGCCGAAATCGAGCGCGGCGATCTCGTCTTCGAGGGGAACCGCTACCGGATCACGCGTGGCACGGTGGATTTCGCCAACCCGCTGCGGATCGAGCCGTACTTCGACATCGAAGCCGAGACGCGCGTGCGTGTCGCGGAGCAGACCTACCGGCTCACCGTCGGCTTGATCGGCACGACCAGCCGCATGGTGCCGACGCTGATGTCGGATCCGCCGCTGCCGGCCACCGACATCATCGCCCTGATGTTCGGCCAGACGCGCGACCTCACCAACGCGGAGCTGCGGACGATCTCGGGCACGGCACAGAGCGAGCAGGAACTGCTGCGCGAGCTGTCGTACAGGATCCTGAGCGCGCCGATCGCGGCGCCGGTGGGGCGCGTGGTCGAGGAAGTGCTCGGCTCGCGCACGACGGTGCAGATCACGCCGATGTTCGGCACCGAGACGGATCTGTTCGCGCCGTCCGCCAGGCTCGTCATCGGGCAGCGCCTCTCGAGCCGCGCCTACCTGACCTTCGCCCGCGCGCTCGGCAACGCCTCACGCGAGCAGATCATCGTCCTGGAGTACGACCAGAACGACCGGATCGGGTGGATCATCACGCAGAACGGCGACCGCACGTTCGCGATCGACTTCCGCGTCCGGCACGTCTTCTGATGCAGCTGCTTCTCGCACTCGTCCTCGTCGCCGCCCAGGCACAGGGGCAGCCCGCGGATCCGGTCCGGGTGTCGCCGCAGACACCGAGCGCCGCCGCCGAGTACGTCGGCCGTCCGATCGTGCAGGCCGAGGTCTTCGTCGACGGCCGCCGCTCGACGGATCCGACGCTGCTCGAACTCGTTGAAACGAGTCCCGGGAGCCGACTCTCCATGGCGACCGTCCGGGAAACGATCGCGCACCTCTACAGCCTCGGCCGGTACCAGGAGGTCTCGGTCGATGCCACCGCGGTGGGCGACGGCGTGCGGCTGCGGTTCGACCTGGCCCCGATCCAGAACGTCGAGGAGATCGACTTTCGCGGGACGCTGGGGCTCTCGCGCGGGCAGCTCCGGTCGGTGGTCACCGACCGGTTCGGCGCGGCGCCCCCCGCCTCCCGTGCGGGACCCGCCGCGGAGCTGCTCCAGCGCCATTACTTCGAGCGCGGGTTCCTCGATGCCGCCATCCGTCCGATCCTCGAGCGCCGCGGCGACTCGGGCCGGACGGTGCTGACGTTCGAGGTCAACTCCGGTCCCCGTGCCCGGATCCGCAACGTCGCCGTGAAAGGGGACCCGGGGCTCCCACGCGACGCGTTCCTGCGGGAGATCCACGCCGAGCCTGGACGCATCTACCAGCTCGTGGAGGTGCAGCGGCGCCTGTCCGACTACGTGGCACGGCTCCGGCGCAACGGCCGCTACGAGGCGTCCGCGAGCCACCGGATGGAGTCGCGCTCGGACGACGGCGAGAGCGTGGATCTGTCGATCACGATCGAGCCGGGGCCCGAGGTCGTGGTGCGGTTCGAAGGGGATCCGCTGCCCAAGGACCGTCTCGAGGAGCTCGTGCCGGTGCGCCGCGAAGGGTCCGTCGACATCGACATCATCGAGGACTCGGAGCAGCGGATCATCGGGTACCTGAATCAGCAGGGGTACTGGCGCGCCTCCGTCACCTCGACGCGTCACCGGCAGGACGGCCGGCTCGAAGTCGTCTTCACCGTCCGGCGTGGACCCCAGTACCGCATCGAAGGGGGCGTGGAGGTGTCGGGCAATGCGTCGGTGCCGCTCGCGGACCTCCGGCCGGCGCTCGAGGCGCTCGGCGCCAACGACCTCTTTCTCGCCGTGAACCTCGACGCCGCGGTCGCCGCCATCCGGCGCATCTACCTGCAGCGGGGCTTCGCGCAGGTGCAGGTGGAGTCAGCCGCCAACGAGCTGCCGGCGACCGCCTCGGGGCAGGCGCGTGTGAAGCCGGTGATCGTGATCACCGAGGGTCCGTTGATGCGCGTCGGCTCCGTGACGTTCGCCGGCAACGATCTCGTACCGGCCGAGGAGCTGCGGTCCCGGCTGCGCATCGCCACCGGGCAGCCGTACTACGAGCCGCAGGTCGTGGCCGACCGGGAGGCCGTGCTCCGCGAGTACCTGAACCGCGGGTTCCCCGACGCCACCGTGGTGGCTGTGCCCGTCGTCGCCGCCGACGAGGCGCACGTCGACGTGCGCTTCGAGATCGTCGAGGGGACGCAGACGTTCATCGATCACGTACTGATCGTGGGGAACGTGCGCACGCGGGCCGACGTGATCCGTCGTGAGCTCGACCGCCTGCAGCCGGGTCAGCCGCTCGGCCTCGAGGCGTTGTTCGACGCGCGGCGCCGGCTGAGCGAGCTGGGGCTGTTCCGGCGGGTGAGGATCACGCAGATCGTCCACGGCGAGTCGGGCCGCCGCGACCTGCTCGTGGAAGTCGAAGAGGCGCCCTCGACCACGATCGGATACGGCGGCGGCCTCGAGCTGAACAACCGGCTCGACACGGGTGAGACGGGCGAAGCCGACGAGCGCCTCGAGCTGGCACCGCGCGGCTTCTTCGAGGTCGGGCGCCGCAACATCGGCGGCCGCAACCGGTCGGCGAATCTCTACACGCGGCTCAGCCTCCGGTCCGACAACGATCCCGAAACGCGCGGCGTGAAGACGTTCGGGTTTCCCGAGTATCGCGTGGTCGCCACGTACCGCGAGCCGCGCACGTTCGGGTGGAACGCCGACGTGACGGTCACCGGCGCGGTGGAGCAGGGGGTCCGGGCCGCGTACAAGTTCGCCCGCAAGGGGGTGAACGCCGAGATGATGCGTCGCCTGTCGCCCCAGATCCGCGGCACGGCGCGCTACACGTTCGGCACGACGCGGACGTTCGACCTCGACGTCGACGAAGAGGAACAGGTGACCATCGACCGGCTGTTCCCCCAGGTGCGGCTCTCCGCGTTCTCGGCGTCGGTGGCGCGCGACACGCGCGACGACCTGCTCGAGCCCTCGCGCGGCTTCTTCCTCAGCGGCGAAGCCAGCCTCGCCGCGCGCAGCCTCGGCGGGCAGGTCGGCTTCCTCAAGTCGTACCTCCAGGGGCACGCGTACCGTCGGGTGCCGATCGGCCGCCGGATCATCTTCGCCTCGCGGCTCGCGCTCGGGCTCGCCGACGGCTTCCCGCGCGAGGTCGTCGTGACGGCGCCCGACGGCACCACGCGCGTCCAGATCGTGGAGGATCTGCCGGCGAGCGAGCGCTTCTTCGCAGGCGGCGACACGACGATCCGCGGGTTCGCGCTCGACAGCGTCGGCACGACGCGAACGATCACGTCGAGAGGGCTCCCGCTCGGGGGCAACGCGCTCGTGCTCGCGAACGCCGAACTGCGCGTGCCCGTCTGGAAGGACGTCGGCGCCGCGCTCTTCGTCGACGCCGGCAACGTCTTCGAGCGGGTGTCGCACGTGGACCTGGGGGAGCTGCGCGGCAGTGTCGGCGTCGGCCTGCGCTATCGCTCGCCCTTCGGGCCGCTGCGGTTCGACGTCGGATTCAAGCTGGATCGCCGCGGCAACGAGAGGCCGCGCTCGTTCCATTTCAGCTTCGGGCAGGCGTTCTAGTCGGACGGGTGCCATGCGGAAGGAAAACGCTCGCGGCAGGGTGGAGGGGGCATGAAGAAGGGGGCGATCGTCGTCGCGCTTGCACTGCTGGTTGCCGCGCCTGCCCGGGGGGAGATCATCGACCGCATCCTGGCAACGGTCGGCACGACGCTCATCCTGCAGTCGGACGCGGTGGCGGCCGTGCGGCTCGGCTTCGTGCGGGTGCCGCCCGGGCAGCAGGATGCGCTCCAGTGGGCGATGGACCGTCTCGTCGAGCGGCGGCTGATGCTGATCGAGGTCGAGCGCTATGGTCCCCCGGAGCCGACGCTCGCCGAAATCGATGCACGGATGACACGCATCGATGCCGACCTCCGATCCGGGCAGCGGCTGGAGGAGATCCTGCGCGAGGCCGGCCTGAGCGTCGGCCAGCTGCGCGGGTGGGTGCGCGACGAGCTGCGGCTCGAGGCATACCTGCGCCAGCGGTTCGGGGCGACGTTCGCGCCCACGGAGGACGAGCTCGTCCGCTACTACAGGGACCACGAGGCGGAGTTCACGGTCGACGGACGTCTGCGCCCCTTCGGGGAAGTGCGGGACCGGGTCCGCGCCGCCGTCGCCGAGCAGCGGCGCGAGGCCGCGATCCGCGAGTGGCTCGCGAGCCTCCGCCGCCGCACCGACGTCAACATCCTCTACCTGCCGGCGCGGTAACGGCTCGCCTGCCACCGATCAAGAGCAGGGAAACGCGAAGCACGCAAAGCAACGCAAGGAGCGCAAAGTAGGGTCACGCTCTCAGCGTGACTCCCTTGGCGTTCTTCGCGCGCCTGGGCGTCCTTGGCGTGTGAGGTCTTTTTGTCGTCTGCCGCGACTGGAACCGCTAGCGCCGGATCTTCAGGATCCGCAGCTCGGGGCCCGGGTTCTCGCGGTCAGGGGTGAACCGCGCGACTTCCTCGGTGAGTTCGAACAGGCGCAGGTAGCCGCCGTCGGCCCCGGGCTCGCGCTTCGCCGCCTCGAGGTATTCGCCGTAGCGCTGCGAGGAGGCAATCAGGTATTCCACGCCCCGCTCCAGGTAGTACTCGTACGGCCGGTGGCGCAGCTGCCCTACGTGGTGGCTGTCGTACGACGTGTGCGCGAGCGAGAGATCGGAACCCTCGTACACGATCGACGTGCCCTCGGGGATGTTCTCGACGATCCAGTCGTGCGCGAGCCCCGGGGTCCCGGGCCTGGCGAAGTTGACGTTGAACCGGACCGCGGAGATCGCCGGCGGCACGACGACGACCACGGTCAGCGCCAGCACGGCCGCCGTTCTCGCCGCGCGCGGTACCGCGACGCGGCGCAGCCATCCCGCGGCGGCGACGACGGCCGCGGCCGCCAGCACGCAGACGAACGGTACCGCCGGCAGCAGGTACCGGCCGAAGATCAGCGTCTGGCGTGAGATGAACCAGACGTAGAGAAGGGGGAAGACCACCAGGAGCATCCACCGCAGGCGGGCGGGACCCTGGACCGTGCGCACCAGGGCGATCAGGCAGCCGACGACCGTGGCGGCGTAGGCCGGCCAGCCGATGTTGAGGCGCAGGTGCTTCAGGTACACCTGCCATCCGGGATCCCCCGTCGTGGGGCCTGTATAACTCGCCATCAGCTTCGCGTAGCCGTTCAGAAAGCCCGGCAGGTCGAGCAGCGTATACGGTGCCACGAGCAGGAACACGGCGGCGGCGCTCGCGACGACGGCGGCGAACGACCGGCCGCGTGCGCCGCGAAGCTCCGGAGTCGTGGCGATCGCGAGCAGCGGAAGAATGACCGCGAGCCCGCCCGGATACTTGGTGCCCGCGGCGAGCCCGGCCGCCGCTCCCGCCCAGGCAAACGTCCGCGGCGACGGCCGCTCCGCCGCGCGCAGCGTCACCAGCATCGCGAGCGCCACGAAGAAGGTCACCGGCACGTCGGTGAGCACGAAGTGCGACTCGCGAACGTGCAGCGGCATCACCGCCATGAGGCCTGCCGCGAGCAACGCCTGGCGCCGTCCCCACCGCTCGGCGATGCAATACACGAGCGCGACCGTTGCAGTGCCGAGTGCTGCGGTGACCGCCCGCCCCCACAGCAGAAAGTCGCCGAGCTCCGGTTCGGCCAGCGAGCGCCACTCGCCGAGCGCGGCGCCTGCCATGAATCGCAGGCACGAGACGACCACCTGCACGTAGATGTAGAGACCCGGGTAGTCGTAGAAGTGCGGATTGAAGTCACCCGTGCGCATCATCGTCACCGCGCGGTTCATCACCTGTGGCTCGTCGATGCCGATGTTGTACGGGATGCCGCCGTCGAGCGCCCAGAACCGCAGCACGGCGCCGGCGGCGACGATGGCCGCGAGTGCGGTCATCGTCAGCGGGCGCTCGTCGCCCGGCGCGGATCCGTTAGAATTCATGCGCACCACACATGGATCGTCTGCTCGAGGCCACGCGGCGGGCCGAACAGCTGCATTTCTGGTTCCGTGGCTTCCGCGCGTTCGTTCGGCCCCTGGTCGAGCAGGCGGTCGAGGGGGTCGCGTCGCCCCGCATCCTCGATTGCGGTTGCGGCACCGGGGCCAATCTCGTCCTGCTCCAGGAGTACGGCGACGCGTTCGGCTTCGATCTCACCTGGCGGGGGCTGCAGTTCGCCCGCGAATACGGCCCGCGCCGCCTCGTGCGCGCCTCCATCGCGAGGATTCCCTTTGCCCCCGGCGCCTTCGACCTGACGACGGTGTTCGACGTCCTGTACGTGCTCGACGAGCGCGACGAGGCGGCGGCCCTCACCGAGATCCATCGCGTGCTGCGGCCGGGGGGCGCGCTCATCATCAACGTGGCCGCGCTCCAGATGCTGCGGGGCAGTCATTCGGTGTTCGGCGCCGAGGTGCGGCGATCGACGCGGCGCCGGCTGCGCGGCCTCCTGAGCCGCGCCGGGTTCGACGTCGTTCGCCTCACGTACACGAATTTCTCGCTCTTCCCGCTCATGCTGGGCGTCAGAACAGCGCAGCGGCTGCTCGGCCTCATGACGCCTGAGGAGGTGGCGGCCGACATCGCCGTGCCGCCGCGTCCGCTGAACGCCGCGCTCAGCGCCCTGCTGGCGCTCGAGGCGCGCGCGCTCCGCCACGTCGACATGCCGATCGGCAGCTCCCTGCTGTGCCTGGCGCGTAAGAGCCCACGCTCGTCCTGCTAGGTCAGTCGCGCGCGGCGGCGAGCCGCGCCGTCGCCAGCAGCCGCGCCACCGAGACGTACGCGACCGCGCCCACGATCGCCGCGCCCAGAATCGAGCCCACCATGAAGGACCAGAAGAACGGCGCGAGCAGATCGACGGCCCCCGTCCAGAACTCGGCGCGGTAGACCGGCAGGTCGAGCAGCCGTCCGAACGCCGCCTGAAGATCCGTCTCCACGCGCGCACGCAGCAGCGCCGCGCCCGTCACCGTCGTGAGCGTGTACCAGGGCACCATCAGCCACGGGAGATTCGTGCACAACCCCGCGAACACGGCGACACGACTGAGCTTCAGCAGGAACGCCGTGGAGAGCCCGAGCGCGATCTGCAGGCCGAGCAGCGGCGAGAAGCTGAGAAACACGCCGAACGCGAAGGCGGCGGCGGTGCGACGCGGCGTATCGCCGGTGGCTAGAACATCCATGAGCCGGCGGCGCCACCGCTGCAGCCGGCCGTCCTGCGTCTCTCCGACGAAATCGCCGTCCGGGGGTGCGGTCATCGGCACCATCTTACGGGACGAGCTTGAGCACGCGCACTTCGGGGC
>Ga0247719_1000751_pt1 | contig 16901 bp, 26 predicted proteins | sample 41E_DmetaG_FD_189046 | JGI IMG/M metagenome (GOLD analysis project Ga0247719, IMG submission 189046) | Soil microbial communities from hillslope of Landscape Evolution Observatory, University of Arizona, Oracle, AZ, United States - 4-1-E_D | ecosystem: Engineered > Artificial ecosystem >...
GGAAAATCTCCCGCGAATCGGGCCCGTTACGGATGTCACAGGGTTGTCCCTGCAATCCGGCCATCAGCTATGGTGCGGACGGCGGGACTCGAACCCGCACGCCCTTGCGGGCAGAAGATTTTAAGTCCAGCAGAGGAACATTCCGGCGGGTGCCGAACCCTTCCTAAGCTGTTGCACCAACGCTGCTTTCACGGTCCGTTCGCATCCAAGAACGTTCCGTGAATATCCGCATTATTCCATGCGTGATTGCACACAGATTGCATGGCCTCTAACCAGGGATGCAGAACGCGTACGGGGCATTTGGTCCACGCACCTGCGGATCGGGCTGCCGAGGCCGGCCGCGGCCGTCCACTTCTTGGATAAGCGCATCACCTTGGACGACAGCCATCAGAGCTGCCATTTCGCAACGCTCGCGAGTGTCATAGCGGATGACAACTGGCGACCCGCCGCTCCATCGAAGGATGAGGTTGAACGGACCTTGGCTGTACCCAGGGACTTCCTGTGCATGCGCTGCCACAAGCAAAAGCAATTCGAACATCTACGCCTCCATATGGCTATTCGACGACCACGGGTCTCTTGCCTCTAATCCTAGGCGAGGTTTTGAGCGCCACCGTAAAATGCAATTCGATCGGCCCGTCAGGTGCAGCGGAAAGGGCTAGTGGGCTGCTTGGATTTTTCATGGTCCGGCCCGCAACCGCTCCTCGGGTCCATCGACCCCCGCCATACCCATCATCAACGTCCAGCCGATGGTGCAGAAGCAAATCCCTAGGTCTCACAACGGCCACCTCAGTGATATGCCACTGGTCTTTGCCTGTTCCCGAGAGTCCAAACGAGACGAACTCAGGTTGATTGGCCGATGGTCTTGAGGCGACCACATAAGGCACTTGGATAAGGAAGCCGCGCCGGGCCACCAACCAAGCCAGCCCGGCAAAGACGGCGCCTGCAGTGACGGCAAGCGCGGTCCAAAATTGAAGCCAAGCTTCCACGGAAAATTGGTTGATCACTGCTCCCCGCTATTATTGGGCCAGGATCGGATCCGCCGTCAGGCTTATGACCAAGCTGGCAATCGAGAGGACGAGCGCCAGTGCAGAAACGATCAGCGCCCACTTGGCCGGAGTATTCCATGCTTCGCGACGGCGGAGTTCACTCTCCGCCATGCTTCGCTCCGCTGGCCACAACTCATTAGAGTGCAGTTTGGCGTGCAGCGTATCGGTCGACCACTTACGAATGTGACGGACAGACGGCCGGCTGAACGCCTCGTCCAGCGTGTCTTCCATGATACGTTGTTGAACCCTTAGCTCACGCCAGGCGCGCCATTTTTCGATCACGTGAGCGCCCACACCGCCATCGTGATAGCGAGGAGGAGGAAGGCGCCCGAGGTCGGGACCGCAGCGCTTTGAATGCGCTCTGCCGAACCGCGGCCCATGACGCGATACCAACCACTAGCGGCGAACATCGCTGCAACTGCCGTGAACAGGGCAAAGGCCTGGACGATGGTGCTGGCGCCCATGTGCCTTGTATGCGCTTCCCTGCGCTAATCAGCAACCAACGGAGCGATTATCGAGGCGAATGGTGCGCCGACCTCGGCAGCTGAATCTCAGGCAAACCCAGCTTGGCCCGAGCTTCGTTTACCCCACGCTCCAACGAGGCAATCTGCTTTTTCAGCAGCTCGCGCTCATACTTCTGCCGCTCGCGATGTCGCGCCTGCCGCTCTGCATTCGATAAAACCATGCCCGTTACGTAACAGGCTTGACTGTCACCGTCAACGTCGTTACGTAACGGGCGAGCCGAGGGGAAGGTGGAAGCTCCCCGCCCGGCTCTGACCACAACCGTCTTTCGAGGAGACGACCATGGCTACCAACACCCATAAACCAATCGCATGGGGCGCTCTAGCGTCCATCATCGTCGCGCTCGCAATCGGCAGCTTGCCGGTTGTGGCGATGATGTCCCTCCAGCAGGCGCTTCCCGGCGCGGAGGTGGCGCTATGAACGCCAAGACCTCCCTCATCCTCGCCTTGCACGCTCGCTACGAGGCGGCTTGGGATGAATATAACCGTCTTGATAACGCAAAACTGGCGCTCGACGAGTCTGTCGAAGAAGAGCGCCGTCTATCTTTTCGCTACGACGACGCGATGCGGAGGAACCAAGAAGAGGTTGACGCTCTTCGAGTAGCGATCCTCCTGCAGGTTCCCTCCACCGACGAAGAGCTAAGCATCTTAGCTTTCCACATGTGGTCACTCTACGATTCCGACAGCGAAACAGCCTCCGGGATCGAAAAACGCGCGCTCGAGGAGGGGCTTAACAGCACCTTCGATTATCTGGTGGGTGAAGGGCGCTGTGAAATGGACCGCCTGGGGCGTCAGTTCGCAAACGGCGCCTCGCTGGCCTTCGACCGCCGCCGGTTTCGCACCGGCCAGTTGGAGGACTAGGCCATGCGCGCAATCACAACGGAAGGGGCTTCGGCCCCCTCCAATGTCCTGTGCTTTGCCGCCGCGCGTGCCAAGCGACTGACACAGGCAAATGCCCAGCTCCCGACCTGGGCGCACGATATTAAATTGTGCTGCGCCTACGCCGAGCTGTTGAAGGCCCAACATCAAGCCGAGAGCGCGAGCATTCGCTTCGACCAGCTTCGGCGCGGCCTTGGCCCATGGTGGGAAGGCCCTAGCGACATCAGGGACCGGGTGAACGAGAACAACCGTCAATGGGACATCTATTGCGCCCTGATCCGGCACATCGCTGCCCTGCCAGCCGCCAACCGAAGAGAAGCGGCGATCAAGCGCAGCGCCATTGGCAGGAAGTGGCTCAGCTACTCAGGCGAGCAAGGCTGGATTACCGCGGTGCGAGCCGGCTGCGTTGCCGACGACCACCTGTTCCCGCCCTCGTTGAAGCTGGGGAGGGCATGATCATGGCGACGAGAGCCCATCAGACCCCGCCGCTGGACGTGGCGCTAAGCGTCATTCCGAGCCTCCCGCGCCCGCTGCTGTCCCGCCTAGTCCTTCGTGCGATCGAGCGGCTGGACGAGTTAGACGGCGACCCCGACTTCGAGGAGAACGATGCCGAGGACAGCTTTGTGCTGTCCTGGTGGGCGAGCCACACCACCGGCCCCGGCTGTCCCGCTAGTGATCCGGGCGGCGGCAATGTCGAAGATGCAGGAGAAGATATTGACGAACGCGAACCCGACCACGACGCCGAGATAGAAACTTGGGCGCACCCCGACGACCATCCGGCAGAGCTGTTCATCGGGAACCGTCCCAACCACTAGCGCCAGCCTTCCCCACTGGCGCGCAACGGCCCCTGTCAGGCCCTCGGGCTTGGCAGGGGGCATATGTCTGTGGCTAGCAACGCTTTCATGCCGCAGCCGCCGACTCCGCCAGACCTGAAACACTGTGCCGACTGCGGCAAGGTAATCGGCCCGTATAAAGGCTGGTTCGGGCCGGAGTGCCAGTGCGCGCGCGAACCTGGGAATGCGCTTCGCGGCGCTCATGGCAGGGGGACGCTGCAAGGCTAAAACAGGCTCAGCCCCGCCGCAGCCATCCCCCCGACCAAACAGAGAAACGAAGCGCCTCCCACATAAGAAGGGGTCCACGTTTTCCAATTGGGCTTTTCGGCCGCCATTTCGCCTAACACCTGTTGGTCCACCTCTTCCGCCAAGAGCGAGTGATCTAGCCTTAATCTGTAAGCAGTTAGCCGAGGGCCAGCCCGCAGTCCCCAAATTGTGCTCAGAATCCCCATGGCGATGCCCAAGAGAAGGCCGGCAGCAAACCAGGCCGTCACTGCGGCCTCGCCCCAGTCGAGTGTCGCGATGATCGCGCCGCCGTTCGCTGTAAATAGCGTAGCCATGAGCCACCGGAAGGTTGTCGCCACTTGGTCATAAACACGTCCTTCGGCGGCGATGACCTGGTCGCGGATGATCTTCAGCATTTCGCTTTCGACTGGCGTCATGCGCTCCCCTTCCATGACGCATCTATGTTGCAAAAAGACGCCGGGTGTAAATGGACGGCCGGTGCCAACGAAAGCGCTGAAGACCCCTATTCGGCCACGTAACCAGGGGGCAGCGGAGGCGTAGATCGCGTGCCGCCGCTCAACTCTGGATAGCGGTCCTTCAGCGCCTCGCGCCCAATGTCGCGGAACTCCTTGAGCGTTTCCTGTACGAACTCAACGCGCTCGGAGTCGGGCATCTTCTGCCACTCTTCCGATTGCATGAAGCCATCAAGATACTGCTTCGCCGGCTTGCCGGTAAGTTGCATCAGCTCGTCATATTGCTGAGGCGTCAGGTCGAAGCGCTGCCCGCGGACCTTGAGGTAGCGCTGGGGCATCGACAGCGGCACGCGCAGCCTCGCAATTTCCTGCCGCACCGGATCGTCAGACACCCTGGTTGTGTAAATCGGCGAGGCAATGTCCGGGCCCAGCGAGGATCCCCGCTCGACCGGCTCACCCCAAATGTCGCGGCGCATAGGCACCGTTTCCGACACCACCGGCACCCGCGCCTTGATCGCATCAACGATGCTCCGGGCGCTCCGCATGTAGGGATCGCTCGCCTGGGCGGCCTGGTTGACGACCGACGGGACCGCCATCGAGCCAGCCAGCCGCTGCAGGTAGGATTTGCCGTAGCGCTCGGGATCGGAAAGCACTTCAAAGGCGTCCGACAGGCCTGAGAGCCATGTTTTGCTGGTAACATTCTTGGCGATCGCCATGCCCAGGTTCGCCGCAAACTCGTCGGCTTCCTTATTCGTTGCGAACCGTCCCACCTCGCTAAAGTCCGCAGCCGCACCGAACAACGTGGAGAAGGGATCGAAACGGGCATAAGACACCCACTCGTCCCCGATGCGCACGCTGTAGGGCTGCCAGCCAGTCTGCAGGAGCGCGGCACGCTCGCGGGAGTCCGCGGGTCCACCGCCGCTCACCTTGCCCTCCAGGGCCGCCATGACGGCCGCCGTGGACAGTCCCGAACCAAGCGTGATCTTCGCCAGGGCTTCGTCTCTGGCCCGGCCACCGGCCTTCAAGGCCGTTCGCACTTCTGGCATTGCCATCGCAAACACCGACCGCTCGCCAGCATATTTGAGCAGATTGATCGGCGTGCGAACGAACGGGAGGATGATCTTCGCTCCCGGCCAGGTGTTCGCCCAGCGCTGGATCGCCTTGCCGCTGTCACCAAGTTCCTTCTGGAAAGTGTAATAGCGGGCGGCATTCTGGGCCGTCTTCACCATCTCTTCGGGAGGATCGCGAACCAGCTCCTGGTAGCGCCGCTGCCATTCGCGAGGATTGGCGGTTGTACGGCTCGCCTGCCGATAGGCAAGCGCCCGAAGCTCGGCCGTGGCGTTGATCGCCTTCCACCATTCATCCGATGCGGTGAGCGCACGCGTCGGAATGCGGATGATCTTTCCGGCCCTGCCACCGATCGCATGATAATCCACCGCCTCCACTTTAGTGACGGCATCCAGCGGCTCACCAGTCGCGAACGCATGACGGGCGCGCTTCAAGCCTTCCACGGCGCCGTCGGCCATCCCTGCCACGCGGGCCCCGACCTCACCGATCCTAGCTCGGTCATGGGAGCGCAGGACCTTGCCGATGCCGACCGTCAGCGCCTGCTCGGGAAGCGACATCAATGTGGTCACCGCGTTGCCGACGAAGTTGACCACATGCGTCTTTGGACCGCTCAGCAGTGAGTTGACCCACAGCTCGTTGAACTTGTCGCGCCACTTCGGCTTGATCGCCTCACGCATGAAATGGCTTGCCCGCGCCGGATCGCGCATCAGGTCGACAATCTTCTCGGCAGCGTCCTCCAGCGTTTCCTTGCCGGCATTACCCTTCAGGTAAGCGCGCACCGCGGCAGCTCCGGCATCCTGGGCGCTGGCCAGCATTCGAAACTGCTGCAGGGCACGGCCAGCCTCGGCCGTCGCGCCGGTAATCTGTTCCTCGAGCCCGACGTGCCTGAGCCATGCCTTTCGGAACGTCGCCAGGTCTTCGTCAGAACCGCCCACGGCTTTCTGTGCAAGTTTCGCAACGGTTTCGCGGGAGCGCTGGACCAACGCACGCGAAGCGTACGCCTGCTCGGCATTGAGCGCCTGCCCCCGCCTTCGCTTGAGCAAATCTTCGGGTCTCAGCCCAAGCTCGGCAGCGAGACGGCGGGTTTCCTCATTGGTGACCCGACCGCGGGCCGCGGCATCGAAACCCCCAACCCGCTTTGAAACCTGGTCGATCAGCGTCGATACGTCTTCGAGCTTTTCAAGCCGGTTGAGATTGATGTTGCCGACCTTGCCCGTCAGACGCGGCGCATCTTCATAGGCCGAGGCAGGAGGCGTGTTCGCCAACAGATCGTCAAGGCTGATCGTCTCGCCAACATCATCGACAAATGGCCGTCCTTCGCTCGCCGCCTCCTCGATCTGGTAACGGCTGGCTTGCGCCGAATGAAAGTTAGCCACTTCCTCCAGATCGTCCGGGTGGAAGTAGCGCTGTGCTCCAATGTTCTCGGCATGGAGTCGCTCAATCAGATCGTCGATCGTCGGGCGCGTTGAGAAGCCGGGGAAATAGCCTTCTTCCCACAGCTGCAGCGCCATATCGTCGAGCGACGTTCCCCGCTCGTTGTCGATCAGCTTGCCAAGGAATTGCTCGTTTGAGCCGAACTCCATTCTACGGGGTGAGCCGTCGACGCCGAGGTGCGCGAGATTGCCTCCTTCGTCTTTGATCCCGCCCATCGTCCGGATGCGCTGGGTCATATCGAGCGGGCCGCGAACGCGGGTGAAGCGATAGAAGTCCTTGCGCGAAGGAATCTTGCGGACGGCCAGCTCGTCAAACTCGTCGGGAGCTTCAACCAACCGGAACCGGCCGGGATTGGCGCGCTCGGCTTCGCTCAGGTCTTCGATAGCATTGGCGGGGCGTGGCAGGACCGAGCGGGGATCCACGTCTTCGGCCAGTCTCGCCATCTCGTCCGGCGCCAGGCGTTCACCCATTGCCGCAGTGCGGCCGATCGGTGGTTCCTCGAGCACGAAGCCGTCGGGGATCGGCGGCATATCCTCGACGTCGATGTAATCGCGCTGCCGTACCGGCGGCCCAACGACCTCGGGCACAGGCTCGTCGACCCGCATAGCCGCTTCACGCGGCTGCGAGGCCGCTTCGTCCGCTGTCCTCGGGATAACAGCAGCATCGTCCACCGCCTCGGCAGCCTCACTCCCGCCACGGCGGAAGCCGAACCCACCGTCCTTCAGTCGCCGCCAGTCGGTTGCTATGCGCTGCCCCAGCCGGCCCAGGGTGTAACCGCCAGCGGCACCGATACCCGCGCCCAGGGCAGTGTTGGGTGCGCGCTCCAGCGGATTGCCTTCCGCCGAACCGAAGCCTGCAGCAGCACCTTCGGCAGCCCCGACCTTGAGCAGCTGCATGGGCGCGCGAACGCCGGCCCCGTAGGGCAGTGCGACAGCGGAGGCGACCTGCCCACCAAAGCGGGCATAGGGATGCTCCATATCGTCATGAGCCAGGATCGAGCGATTCTGGTCGATGTTGTTCCAGAGCACATCGCCGAAGCGTCGGTCGCTGTTCCAGATATTTTCGCGTCCCGTGGTGCCGCCGAGCGTGTCAACGACCGCGCCCATCTCGTCGAGCATGAAAAAGGGATCGCCAAACCCGCGCACGGCAGCGCCGAGTGCGCCGTCGCCAACGTCAGTGACAGGCTTGGGGAGGCGCTCATAGATGACTTTGGGAGTGACCTCCGCCCCTTCATTGCGCTTCCTGATGAACTTTTCCGCATCTTCCTCGCGGATCGTGAAGCCATGCTCAGTCGCATAGGCAACGAGGTCCGCCGCGGTGCTGTTGGGATCGAGCGCGATCGCCAGATAGCCCTGCTCGATCTCCGGCCTGAGGCCCATGAACGGCATCGGTTCGTCGCCGAATACCGCCTGGCCTTCGCCCCACTTGCCCGGCTCCGCGCCTTGCCAGGGTCCGTCCTTTCTGCGGAATTGCTCGGGCGTCTCGGCATTGGTGCCATGACCGCCGAGCCGGTTGGCTCGCGCCAGCCTTTCGGCGTCCATGTAGGGGCTGAACCGCTCATCGCCCTGCAGGTAATCGGGGGCCGCTAGAGCATGACCATGGCGCAGCAGAGACGTTGCCGTATCCTGGTCGAGATCGACTTCAGGGCGCCCGAAGCTCTGCCGGCCGGTGAGGCTGAGCGGCGAGCGAGGATCCAGCCGCTCGGCAAGAAAATCACGGGCATCCGTCCCCAGCGGTACGAGGCTGTTGTCCGGCCGGCGACCCTGCTGCGCCAGTTCCCACGCATCGAGGCCTCGCACGCGCCCGTTTTGCCCGGTCGAGAGCCTGATCGTATCGCCGTCACGGGCCTCTCCAGTAGGAGTCACCACGTTGCCCGGTGCGAGCGAGCCGCGCTGCTCTAGCTCGAATCCATCGGGCAGGGGAGGCAGGCCCGAGCGGGCGGTGCCGGGAGTGCCGGGTGCATTGCCCCAGCCTGGCGCCGATACATGCACGTGATCGCCCTTGACGGTGATCGTGGCACCGGGCCCGAACTGCCGCCGCGCCTCGGCTGCAATCTTCTTCAGTGACCAGCCGCTTTTCCCCGGCACCAGGTCGACACCATCGCCGCGCAGGTGATCGGAATTGGCGGCAGGTTTGTATCCCTGCCGTCTGAGCCGTTCGAGATCGGCCTTGGTCCGAAAGCCATTGGTCGCCTGGACGCCGGCTGCGAGCAGCGGATCGAGCGGATCGGGGGGTTCAAGCTCGAATCCTGGAGGGAGCGCCGGGAGAGCCACTAGAGTCGCCTTGCCAGAAACTCAGCCGCATCCTGCAAGACAACGGCTCGGCCCTCCGGCGTGTCCAGCATCGCAGCTTCACCGATGCGCAGTACTTCGCGGACTGCGCCGGCCGCCTCGCCATGATCGACACCGCGCATGGCTGATAGCGCCGATGCCAGTTCCCCGAACAACGCCGTCCGGTCAGGATTGGCCAGGTCGCGCACGTGCCGAAGCACCTCAAAGACTGTTGGCGGCAGGAGGCTGAACAGTCCCATTACTTGCCCATCGGAACCCACTTGCCGCCCTGCAGGACCATCCTCTCTCCCGTCTGGGGGTTGCGGATGATCGCCGCGTTGGAACCGCCACGGGTACGGGAGGAACCACGGCCCCGGTTGGTACGGCGTTGTTCGTAAGACCGTACGAACTCGCGCTCGCGATTGTTGATCGCTCCGCCGCGGCGCCAGCGGTCCATGATGTCGGCGTAGATTGCGGCTTCCGACTTCGGTTTTCCATCGCCTTTTGAGCTGCTCGGGCGCTCGCGCTGAAGGTCGCGCCGGTTGCCCTGCCGCACGCCTTCCAGCGCCACCCGGTTATCCTGCCGGGCGCCCTCCAGCGCTACGTCATAGCCGTGCGCCGTTGGACCACTACCGCGAAGCACATAGTCCTTCATTGCGGTTCTGTGTTCGTCAGTGCCCGGCTCCAGGCCAAGCGCCTGGGCATATTCCTCGAATGCCGGGAGCTTCATTGTTTCCAGCATCCGATCAAGACCCGCCGAGAAATGCGCTTCGCCAAGAGTATTGGCGAGTTCATAGGCCAGCATCCCCCGTGCCCGCCGATGTTGATCCGGATCGTCCGACTGAAGCATCTCCAGGAGCGCGACCTCATCGCTCGCGTCCTGGCCGGCAGCCGCGTCGGCTTCACGGCGCTTCTGGATGATACCAATAGCAACATCCGTCCGCCCATTGGCGAGCGCCCCGAATGCGTTTGCCAGTTCCCGACGATCGGTTGCCCGTCCTTCCTTGCTGCGGGTTTCGTTCACCTGCCTCACCTGATCGTGATATTCAGGATAAGCTGCGATCAGGCGGCTCATTCCGTCCATCGTCGGATCTTCGAGCCATTGGTTGAACGCCTCTCCGAAACCGACCTGCCGCTCGACCTTGCGCTGATCACCCGCGAGCAGCCGTGATTCCTGATCGCGGTTCGTCTGAGCGTTGAGCATTTGAATAGCCAAGAGCTGCTTCTTGGCCTCCTCTTCGGCGAAGTCGGGAACGACGCCCATTCCGCTGCGCAGCAGTGCACCGTGGTCAAGCATCTAGAATCCTCCCTTGAAGATGCTGCCCATGCCTCCGCCACCAGGCATGAATGCTGCCACTGCTTTGTCGAGGAAACTGCCGGCATTGTTCCACATCTGATTGTTGATGCCGCCGCGCGCGAGATAGCCGCTGGCCCTAGTCTGGCCGATGTTGCTGAGAAGATTGGAAACAGCGTCCGCCTTGTGCCGCCCGAGGTTGGCAACAGCTTCTGTGCTGCCTAGGCCCATTCCCGCGAGACCGCCGAGAGAAGCGAGCTGTCGCTCTATCGCCTGCATGAGCGTGTCGGCTCCGAAGTCGGCGAGACCCCGTTGCGTATTGCCGCCACGAATGCCGCCTGTCGCTGCTGCGTTCTGAAGCACCGCTTCCTCCCCTGTCCTGTAGAGGCTCTGGTAGAATGGCGATTGCTTCAGGGCATCGAGCGCAGCCTGCCACTTCTCGGGGCCGTGAATGCCAGTGAGGTCGCCGAGTCCACCCAGGGCCGCGACGCCAGTGTCCCTGTAGGGGCCGAAGTCCTGCCGGCTGAGATCGTACTGGCGGCCCTGCTCGTCGATGCCTCGGTTGAGAGCATCGACCATCGCGGCCGTAGCTTTCTTCGAAGCCTTTTTGGCTGCATTGCCGCCAATCAGACCGCCGATGAATTTAAAGAGGGACATCAGGCCACCTCCAACTCGCGGCGAACAGCCCGACGCATGATCTCGGAAAGGCTGACCCCCTCTCGCCGAGCCTTGCGCCCCGCCCGCTCGACCAGACCCTGTTCTGCACGGAAGATAACCAGCGCGTCGTAGGAGTGTCTCGTCATCGCTCTCCCTCCTGCCGATGTATTACAGGAGAGGCTTGGAGCTCTGCGTTTGAACAATTCACGCGCCACTGATTCCATGCTGTCCCAGCCCCTTTTCAGGCGCTTCCCCCGGGTCAGAATGGGCTGCTGCTAGGCGCTCGAGGCGCCTCGCTCCGTCCCGAGGGAAGCTGTCAGCATTTTACCGGATTGGAAGTACACCACACAGCGAAACCGATGCCGGTGACGCTTCGCGTGAACACCGGACTGACGCGGGCGGAGGCTGTGGTTCAAAGCTCCAGATCGAGAGCGTCCATCTTCCCGAGCGCCACTTCGATACCGTCTCGCGGCATCGGAAAATTGATTGCCGCAAGCGCCTGCTCGATCGTCTCTGAGCAGAATCGCACGCGCCAGGCGGCCCGCTGAGCGGGTGACCATCGCTCGAGCTGGTCGGCTTCGGTTACTGCGGCATTTTCAGGACTGAAGCGCTCCGCCTGCCGCTCGATGAGCGACGAAAATTCTCGCGCAGCCCGAGCCATTTCCACAGGCCGGTGTGTGCCGCCTTCAAGGCGCTCCAGCCGTTGCATCAGCTTGCTCATTGCCTCTCTTTCACACTGACAAAGTTGACCTTCAGCACAATGTCGTCGTCGGAAATGTCATTGGGGATTGGCCGCCAGGGCAGGAGGATGTGGATCCTTTGTCCTCCGAGAGACCGGCTTTCCAGCTTCTCAACCCTTCGTTCCAGCCGCATCTGACTTCTCCTCCAGAGCCGCGATCCGGCGTTCCAGATCACCCGCTTCCAGAACCGACTTGTGACCGACGAGCAGCGCCATGACGCGGCCGGCTTCGTCAGGCGTCACCTCTCCCGCCGCGACCGCGCCGAGGAGCGCCGCCGATGCAGTCACGGCTTCCTCGGCCGAGCGGACCGGCGGCAGTGTGATCGAGATCGGAGCATCCTTCCGCGGCGGGGCAATGCGGTCGAGGCACAGCCGCAGCGCCACCATGTCGCCTTCAAGCGCTTTCTCGATCGCCTTCCTGGTCAGCGCTTCGCTCTCGCCTTCCAGTAATGCTTCAATGGCTCGCGTGACTTTGTGCCGGGCGCCGCGAGGCTTGCCGGGATTGCCGGCCTTGAAAGGCCGACCCCGCGTTTCCGCCGCGTTTTTTCGCGAGCCAGTCACCAGCCGGCCCTTCCGCTAACGACGACAGTGCCGACCGGCGGCTGAACGGTTCCATCGGGCGCACACCGGAAAGAGGCAATGATGCGCAATGGCTCAATCGCCAGGTCGGAGATCGCCAATGGCGCCGAGAGAAGCACGGGATCGCCTCCGGCCCATCCATTCTCTGTTACCACCAGAACGCAGTCCTCGGAGATGCCCATGAGCTTTGGTATTGCATCGGCCAGCGCGATCGGCCCCCGAACGACAGCAAACCTCTTGTCCCGATCCACTGCCTCGAATTGCTCGGTAGCAGCGGCTTCCAGCTTGCCGAGGCGTGCTTGCAATAAGCTCATGCGTCCGCCGTGGGTCATGTGATCCATTTTAAGTCTGATCGCATTTCGCGGGGAGTTCACGCGTGCGCACCATGATCGATCGAGACGGCCCGCGTCGAATGCGGCAGACGAGACCTCGCCGCTCGAGCCGGCCAATGACGTTGCACACGGCATTGCGGCCGCACATGCCCAGCTCCGCCGCGATCCGGCCGTAGCTGCGGACGGCGCCGCGTTCCGCCAGATCGGCTTCCACCAGCCGAAGCACCTGCGCTTCGCGGTAGCCGAGGATGCGCGGCTTCACGCTTCCGCTCCGCATGATGCGAGCTTTCGAGCGCGGGCCCGTTTTTTTTCGGCTCGCCGACGACAAGCTTCACTGCAGAACCTTTTCGGTAACCCGCGGCAACCCGGATCGAAGGAGCCGCCGCACTCTTCGCAGCCGCCCGATTTTTTGAAGGGAATTATATCCGAGGTTTCTGCGGCCAGGCCATCAATGAGCATGGCGAGGAACGCGGCTGCCGGGCTAAAGGCCCGGCCAGCCCCCCACCAGCCGGAACCACCCCCATTCGGGGACTGGGTATGGCATACTATAAGCGATGATACAGGTTCAGCAGGATGGCTCGGCGAATCTGGCAGTTTTCCGTTGCGCCCTGCTGACACAGGTTCAGCAGCAATCGGCGCCTCTGCTGACACAGGTTCAGCAGATTTAATCCCCTCTGCTGACACAGGTTCAACGCCAGATTTTCCTCTGCGGGGGGTTTTCCAGTCTCGATAGTCGTTGGTTGCTGGCCGAAAGCTTCCAGGCTTCCCGGTGTTGACGAACGTGAGCCGGTACTGACGCGCCTGTCGCTCCTTCCATTGTCCTTCCACCGCAACGTCGACGAACCCGTGTTCCATAAGCTCGGCGATCGCTCGGCCGATCCGCTTGAAGTTGGAGGTGTTCAGTCGTTCAGAGAGTTGGCGTTGGCTGATGCCGATCTCGCCGTTGTTGTAGCCATTCATCTCGCGCACGATCTCGATCAGCACGGCGCGGGCACAGAAGCTCAGGTGTCGATAAGCCAGGCTGTCAGTGACGCAGTGCGGCAAGCCTCCCCAGCCACCGCTGCGCGTATCTGCCCGGTGATCGGCTTTGAGGCGCTTCTTGCCCACGCTAGCGCTCCAGCACCGCGCCCGCGGCTACTAAAGCGGCCTCCGCTTCTTCGCGCGTGCGGAAGGGCGCTAGGCGAGCGCCGAAACGGCTATCGCGGATCCCCGCTTCGATATGATGCACGCTTGGATCGACGGCGGCGAACAGCCGGCCGCGCTCGGGATGCTCGGCAATGAGCAGCGCCTTCACGCCACGTCTCGCTTATACTCGGGAACGACCCACACCACCGCCGATTTGCCAGTGACGTTTCGACGCCGAAGCCCAGAGTCGACAATCAGCCCCTTGGCCTTCAGCTCGCTGGTCCGCGGCTGGATGCTCCAGCGGTCCATCTCAAGGGCATCGGCCGTTTCGTCGGCGGTCAGCCCGTGAGCGCCTGCCGAGCGGATTGCTTCCAGGGTCAATCGCTGCAGCCGCCCGCACTTCGGCGCCATTGCATTCGCCGCTTCGCGCCCGGTTTCGGCTTCGCCCTTGTGGCCCGGCGTTTCGGGGTAGCGTGGCAGTGGCTCATAGTCGAACAGGTCGCCCGTCATGGCCGGCCTCCGTTCGCAAGAGGAGGAAGGGAGGCGCGGACAAGCAGTTTGTCGATCCACGCAGCCTGCCGCTCACTCAGAGGTTCGTCGCTGATGCTGAGCTGACCGAGAAACTGACCTGCCTTCGGCGTCATCTCCGTGTCGCCATGCCAGGCCGCCTTGAGGAGGCGCTGGGCAGCTTCGCGCGGGGAAGTGAAAGGCTCAGCCATTGCCGCCTCCCCACCACAGGGGCGGCGTGCCTAGGTGTTCACGCAGTATGGAGTAGGAGACCGGAAAGGCTTGGTATGATCCGCCTTCCCCGTTATCCTTTCCATTGCCGCCGTCGAAGAGGCAACAGGGGTCGCCGCTCAACCCAATTCGGGTTGGGCGGCGTTCTCGCATTGGGGCTGCGAGCGCCGCAATGTGCGGGCGCATTTCACGCCGCCTCGCCGCGTGCAAAAGCTTGCACGTCTTCCCAGCGATAAAAGCAACGCCCGCCGACCATGAAGCTGCGCGGCCCTTTCCCGATCCGCTTCCACTCGGCCAGCGTTTTCGGCTGCAAGCCAAGCGCCTTCGCAGCGTTATTTCGATCCATTCTGCCGTCGGGCAGTACGAGAACCTTGACCCGCTCCACTCCGACGACTGCCTCATCCTCAACCATGTTCTCACCTTTCATGCTAAACATGTGAGGCAGAATATAGCGCGATAAGGAGCCTTGCGGAACGATTTTTATCCCTTATATTGTATGCACGAAAATAAGGGGTCGCAAATGACGAACAGCCGAAAGAGAGGGCGCCCGCCCAAGCCGGCCGAGGAGGTAAAGCGCCACGCTCTTGGGGTGAGGACGACTCGGGCGCTGAAAGAGAAGCTAGAGGCTGCCGCAGCCACCACAGGCCGGAGCCTTGCTCAGGAAGTCGAGCTGCGCCTGGAGCAATCATTCCAGGGGGCTGACCACATTGCGATCCCGCTTGGCTTGCTGCGAAACCTGATTGAAGCCGCCGAAGCCCGGACAGGCGAAAAGTGGAACGAGGATTACATGACTTGGGTCGCCGCCAGTAAGGCAGCGCGGCTCCTGATGGACATCTACAAGCCGGCCCCTCCGAACAAGGCTGCGATTGCAGAAGCTGAGAAGGCGTACACAGAGCAAGTGGAGCGCTGGAGGCCCTCGACCCTCTCAGGCATCCCCGAGATGCTTGAAGGGGCCAGCCCGCTCGACGCGGAGGCGTACGCAAAAGCGATCGAGGAACGTGAGGCCTCGTTCGACTCACTGAAGAGCGCAGCAGCTCCCGCGAGAACCATGTTTTCCGAAGGGGCGGCTGTCTTCGAAGAGATCGCTGATATGTACCGGCTGACCCCTCGAAAGGACTAAGACGTGGCTTTGCGTTTCTCACGTTTGACGCGACCCGCGATCCGCGGCCTCGAGCCCGGCGAACGCTTGCAGGAGCACGGCATAACTGCCGAGCGACAGACCAATGGAGACGTTCGCTACTCGATCAACATCATGGTCGACGGGGAGCGCATCCACCGCGTGATCGGCCGCGAAAGCGACGGCATCACCCGCGAGCAGGCAGAGCGCGCGATCGAAAGCTTCAGGACGAAAGCGAGGGAAGGGCGCCTGGACCTACCCAAGGGCCGCAAGCGCCACCGCACGTTCGCGGAGGCAGCAGAGGATTATCTGGACCGAATAGCCGACAGTGGCGGCAAGAACCTCAACAACAAGAGGCGGCACTTTCGACAGCACCTTACCCCGTTCTTCGGCGGCGACCGGCTGGACAAGCTCGGCGAGCTTCGACTGTGGGCCTATCGGAAGCACCGCGGCGAGCAGGGCGCCAAGCCGGCGACCATAAACCGGGAACTCGCCAGCCTTTCGCATATGCTCAACAAGGCGGCCTCAAAGGAGTGGGGCTGGATCAAGCCGGAGCAGCGACCGACGATCCCGAAGACCAAGGAAGAGCGAAAACAAATTCGCATTCTGACGCCCGAACAGGATGAAGCGCTGATGAGGGCAGCTGTTGCCGACCAGGACCCGGACGCATGGTTTTTTGTCCTATGCGCGCTCAACGCGCCAATGCGGCACAGCGAGATATTGGCCCGCCGCTATGACGAGCTGGACGCCGCGAATTGCCGCCTGTGGATCGACCGGGCCAAGGCAGGCGAACGGACCCAGCCAATCACAGCCGCGCTGCGCGATGCCATCGTTGAGCGTCGAAAGACAGCGGACGATCCGGACGGCTGGATCTTTCCGAGTCGCAACCGCGTAGCCAAGAGCCCGCATCGCCGTTCGATGGCGAAGACGTTCCTCCGAGTCGTGAAGCGAGCCAAGCTCGATCCCAAGCGAGTGACGCCCCACATTCTTCGGCATACGGGCATCAGCCGCGTCCTCATGGCCGGCGCGGACCTGAAGACGGCTCAGATCATCAGCGGTCACAAGACAGTCGTTTCTTTGATGCATTACGCCCACGTTCTGGCGCCGCATGTCGACCAGGCGATCAGCGTTCTCAACCGCACAATTCCTGACACGGTTACACCAGAATTGCACACGGCAGCCGACAACGCCGAAGGAGAGGGCGCCGAGGTCGTTCCGCTTTCTAGCGGAAAATCAGCCGCTTAGGGCTGGTGCGGACGGCGGGACTCGAACCCGCACGCCCTGTCGGGCAGAAGATTTTAAGTCTCCAGCGTCTACCTATTCCGCCACGTCCGCGTTCGGCGCGGAGATCATAAAGCTTCGGCGGTACCGTTCAAATTCAGCCGTTCGCGCATTTCCTTGCCCGGCTTGAAGTAGGGAACGCGCTTTGCGTTCACCGATACGGCCTCGCCAGTACGCGGGTTGCGGCCAACTCGAGCATCGCGCTGGCGGGTCGAAAATGCGCCGAAGCCGCGAAGCTCGACCCGGCCACCGCCGGCCAGCTGATCGGTGATCGACTGAAAGACCGCGCC